>ENA-OQDT01000865-OQDT01000865.1-human-gut-metagenome-genome-assembly--contig:-NODE-865-length-19129-cov-4.072098_pt1 | contig 19129 bp, 18 predicted proteins | sample MGYA00242786_ERZ504617 | MGnify/ENA primary metagenome ERZ504617 (study PRJEB26092, sample SAMD00036337) | human gut metagenome | host: Homo sapiens | study: EMG produced TPA metagenomics assembly of...
GTTTCGACTTGCGCTAAAAATGAGTGTAACACAACAGGCACACCATGCTTTTTTGACAACCAAAACGATTATTAGATAGGAGCTGCTTTTACTATGATAACGTTAAAAGCAAGTTACCGATTGAAAATTCAGGTTGGTCTGCACGCTCCGTGCCGGCTACCTTCTTTATCCAGAAGGCAAACGAGTTTCAAGTCTTCCATCTGGGTCGAGAAGGAAGAGCGCCGCGTGAACGCTAAGAGCCTGCTGGGCGTTCTGTCTCTGGGCATCGTGGGCGGCACCACCATCCGCATCATCGCTGACGGCGCGGATGAGCAGGCTGCCGTGGATGGCCTGATCAAGCTGGTGGAGTCCGGCTTTGCAGAGTAAGTCTGTATCACAAGCAACAGAAAGCGGCGGGGGCTCCCTGCCGCTTTTTTGATAAGCTTTTTTACGGGAAGAAGGAGGGCTTTTTATGAGCGAGAAAAACAAGCAGCGAATGGAAAAGTTCGTGGAACTGTGCGATTCCGGGAAGCCGTGGTATGTGTTCCTTGTTCTGTTCAGTCTGCTGCTGGCGGCAAATGCCCTGCTGGAGCTGTTCACCGAGCAGCGGGTCAAGAGCTGGGTATGGCTGCTCAATGCGGCGGGCATCGTGGGCTGCGTGGCCGATCTCTTCCACTGCAAAAACCTCCGGGCTGCCAAGGCTGAGGACGAAAACGCATGACCAAGGCCGAGCTGTATCAAAAAGCCTGTATGCTGCCGCTGCTGCCCGGGGTGTATATCATCCGGGACAAAAGCGACACCATCATCTATATCGGCAAGGCCAAGCGTCTGCGCATCCGGGTAAGCCAGTATTTCCGCGAGGGCGTGCCCCACGACAACAAGGTCAGCCAGATGATCGCCCATGCCTACGCCTTTGACGTCATCGTCTGTCAGAGCGAGTTCGAGGCGCTGGTGCTGGAAGCCAGCCAGATCAAGGCGCATACCCCCAAGTACAACATTCTGCTCAAGGATGACAAAGGTTACAGCTATATCCGCGTCACCCGGGAGGACTGGCCACGCCTTTCCTTCACCCTGCAAAAGGAGGAGGACGGGGCAGAGTATATCGGCCCCTACACCTCCAGCTTTGCGGCGCGGCAGATGGCAGAAACGGCCATGGATGCTTTTCTGCTGCCGCGCTGCTCCAAGCGCTTCCCGCAGGAGATCGGCAAAGGCCGCCCCTGCCTGAACGCCCATATCGGCAAGTGCATGGCGGTGTGCAGCGGAAAGATCAGCTGTGAGACCTACAATCAGGCGGTCAAAAACGCGGTGCACCTCATCCGCTACGGCAAAAAGGATATCTTGAAAACCCTCAACGAGCGGATGCAGGAAGCCTCCGACCGACTGGAATTTGAGACTGCCGCTCTTCTACGGGATCAGATCAACGCCATCACCAAGCTGACGGCAGGGCAGAAGGTGGTGGTAGACCCGGACGTGGAGATGGACGTGGTGGCGCTTGCCGGCACGCCGGACAGCGTGTGCGCGGCGGTGCTGCGCTTCCGGGAGGGACGGCTGACCGACAAGCGGGAGTTTTTGTTCCACGATACCTCGGATATCGATGCGGTGCGGGAGGAATTTCTGCCCCGGTACTATCTGGATGATGAACAAATTCCCAAGATCATCGCGGTGGATGCGCTGCCGCCGGACATGGACGCTTTGCAGCAGGCGCTGAACCAGAAACGGGGCAGCGAGGTGCAGCTGTATGTGCCCCAGCGGGGCGATAAAGCGCATCTGGTGGAGATGGCGCACACCAACGCGGTGGAGCGTCTGGCGCGGGAGAGCGGGCGCTACGCCCGGGAGGAAAAGCTGCTGGACGAGCTGGCGCAGGTGCTGGGGCTTTCAAAGCCGCCCCGCGCTATTGAAAGCTACGATATCTCCAACTGGGGCGATGGCAGCAGTGTCTGCGGCATGGTCACCTTCAAGGACGGCAAGCCCTTCAAGGCGGGCTACCGCAAATTCAAAATGAAAACTGTTGCAGGCACGGACGACTACGCCTCTCTGGCAGAGACTGTTTCCCGCCGGGCGGCAGAGTACGAAAAATACGCTGCACAGGCTGAAAACGGCCAGCCAAGCGGCAACTGGTTCGGGCAGAAGCCGGATCTTTTGCTGATGGATGGCGGCAGGGGACAAGTGAGCGCCGCAAAGGAAGCGCTTGCCGGTACAGCGCTGGCAGATGTGCCGCTGTACGGCATGGTAAAGGATGACCACCACCGCACCCGCGCCATCGTGGACAGCGATGGGCGGGAAATTGCTATTAACATGAACCGGGGCACCTTTACCTTTATCACCGCCATTCAGGACGAGACCCACCGCTTTGCCAACGCCTACCGCAAGCAGCAGATGAAGCAGAAAAGCTACTCCTCCACCCTGACCGAGGTGCCGGGCGTAGGCCCCAAAACGGCCAAAGCCCTGCTGGCACAGTTCAAGAGCGTGGGCGCGGTGAAGGACGCCACCCCCGACCAGCTGGAAAACACCCCCGGCGTGGGCAGGCAGCTGGCACAGACCATCTACGATTATTTTCACAGGGAAGCATAAAAACACCCCCGGCATCCGTTTTCGTTTCGTTCGGATGCCGGGGGTGTTCTGCGTTCAGGGGTCAATTGGTATAGGAGATGGAGAGATTGCCGGTGGTGGAGCTGAGGGAAATTTTACGAGAGGTGTTTGCCTTGCCATCATGGATCGAGGTGCCCGTAAGCCCATTGGTGACGAGGTAATAGTCCGAGGCGCTGCCCTCCAGAGTCAGGTCAGTATCGCCGGTGATGACCGAGATGCTGACATCCTGAGCACCGGACAACATACCGATCGTGCAGTCGCCCACGGCAATTTCGGCATCGAATTTCGGCGCGGTCAGATGGTCAATGTGACAGTCGCCCATGGCAAGATTGAAATCTGCATCCTTCACAGTCAGGCTGTCGGCAGAAACGCCCCCCATGGCAAGTTCCAGATCCAGTTCTTCCACAGAGAGCGTGCCAAGGTCAACGTCGCCCATAGCAAGATCAATGTCTATCTCATGCAGGATATTTTCCGGAGCTGTAATGGTGAGCACAGCACTGTCAATATCAGGGAGAGCGTAGTATTTCGGGACATGGTAGGAAAACTCTGCGGTTCCGTCTTTTTTGTTGGAATGGGTGAGATACCGGGTTCTAAAGCCATCAAACTGTAGCGTGATGTCGGAAGCGTTTGGGTCAACAACAAAGAGAATGGTACCATAGTCCAACTTCAGCGATAGTTTATCGCTGACCATCTCAGCAGAGAGGGAGAAAGTCAAGCCGTCTGAAGTGGAAACGGGAGCTGCGGGCTGCGTGGAGGAACTTTCGGCAGGTACTTCCGCAGAGGAAGCAGGAATTTCTGAGGAAGGAGAAATGGATTCCACCGGCTGCACCGGGATGGCCTTGGAGTGCTGGAAGAAAAAGCAGGCCAGTACCAGCACCGCCAGCCCGCCGCCCAGTACCATGCGCCAGCGGGAACGCGGCTTGCGGGCAGGGGATGCCGGGGCGGCAGAGCTGTCTGCCGGGCTTTGCTCGTCCAGAATTTTGCGGGCGACCTCCTCGGGGCTGCCCAGCTCCGCAATGGCGCGGGCTTCGTTCTCCGGCCCGGCGGCATCCAGATAATCCTCGTAGTAGCTCAAAGCGTCCTTGCGCTCGGCCTCCGGCAAGGGAGCCAGAAGCTGCTCCAGCGCAGCAAGAAATGCAGTACGGGTCATAATCATTCCACCTCTCTGAAAAATGTGTCAATGGAAGAACGGTAGCGGCTCCACTCCTGCGCGTAGGCGGCAAGCTGCGCCCGCCCGGCGGAGGTGATCTGATAATAGCGGCGGTTGCGGCCATTGAAGGGCGCATCGTAGACCGTGAGCAGCTGGTCTTTCTGCAACCGGCGCAGCACCGGGTACAGGGTGGATTCGCTTAGCTCCAGCGTGTGGGTGACCTGTTGGGTGATCTTGTAGCCGTAGGTACCTTCCGGCTCCTGCGCCACCACGGACAGCACAATGGCGTCCAGCAGCGCGGCACTGATGGGAAAACTCATGTGGGAACAGCCTCCTTTCGGCGTGGTCTGTTTCTATAATATTATATAGCATATAATATTGCACAAGTCAATAGAAAGACATAAAAAACACCGCTGCGGGTTTTTCCACAGCGGTGCAAGGTTACATATAAAATTAGTTTTCAGAGGAAATATCCTGTCCGAAATACTTTTCGCTCAGGGTCTTTAAGGTGCCGTCGGCGCGCAGCTCCTCAATGGCGGCGTTCAGTGCGTCCAGATAGGCGGTGTCCTCGCTCTTGAGCACCGGGATGGCCACATGAGAGGCCTCGGCAGTCTGCGCCACCAGCTTGAAGTCTGCGTCCGGGTGGACATTCAGGTAATCATAGAAGGAAACGTCTGCGTTCAGGGTGGCGTCAATGCGGCCTGCAGTCAGCAGCTGGATGGTCTCTTCCAGCGTGTCGATACCCTGCACGGTAGCACCGTAGCTTTCAGCCAGCTCCATGTAAGTAGAAGCCAGACTGTTGGCGGTGGTCTTGCCCTTCAGGTCCTCAAAGCTGGTAATGTCAGTATTGTCCTTGCGCACCGCCAGCGCAGTGTGGATGTAGCCGTAGGGGGTGGTGAAAGCGTAGGTCTTGGCGCGCTCCTCGGTCACTTCCACGCCGTTGCACACCATGTCGTAGCGGCCTGCGTCCAGACCGGCAAACAGGCTGTCCCAGTCGCTCTCCACGTATTCCGGCTCCACGCCCAGCTTCTCGGCAATGGCGCGGGATACCTCCACGTCATAGCCCACCAGCGTGTCGGAGGCATCATGGTAGCTCCACGGCTGCCATGCGCCCTCCAGCGCCACCACCAGCTTGCCGCTCTTTTGGATGCTGTCCAGCTTATTCAGCGTTGCGGAACCGGCGGTACTGGCGGCGGTGTCCTTGGAAGAGCAACCGGTCAGGCCCAGCACCCCGGCGGCAGCCATAACGCCCATCAGAGAAATAAAGGTTCTGCGTTTCATAAGTAAAAATTCCTTTCTGTCGTGAAAAAATGCAAAAAGAGAAGTGATTTTATTCCGTATGGGCGATCCTGCGCAGGAAAGCCCGGGTGCGCTCCTCCTTGGGGGATGCAAAGAACTGCTGAGAGGGTGCCTGCTCCACCACCACGCCGTTTTCCATAAACACGGTCTTGGAGGAAACATTGCGGGCAAAGCCCATCTCGTGGGTGACCACCAGCATGGTCATGCCCTCCTCGGCCAGCTGCCGCATCACGCTGAGCACCTCGCCGGTCAGCTCCGGGTCAAGGGCGCTGGTGGGCTCGTCAAAGTAAATAATTTCCGGGTCGGCGGCAAGGGCGCGGGCAATCGCCACCCGCTGCTGCTGCCCGCCGGAAAGCTGGCGGGGGTAGTAGTCGGCGCGGTCGGCAAGCCCTACCTTGGCCAGCATCTTCATGCCGATGGCATCCGCCTGCTCCTTGGGCAGCTTGCGCGCCACGATCAGCCCCTCGGTCACATTCTGCAGGGCGGTCTTGTTGCGGAACAGGTTGTAGTTCTGGAACACAAAGGCCGTCTTTTTGCGCAGCCGGGCAATGTCGGCGCGGCTGGCATGGGCAAGGTCGAAGCGTTCGCCGTCAAATACCAGTTGCCCGGCATCGGCAGTCTCCAGAAAGTTCAGGCAGCGCAGCAGGGTGGTCTTGCCGGAGCCGGACGGCCCAAGAATGGCCATCACGTCGCCCTTTTCCACGGTCAGGTCTACCCCGCGCAGCACGGACAGCTCGCTGGCGACCTTCCGCGCACCGGGGCGGTGGAAAAGGCCGGGTTTTGCATAGGTGCGGAAGGCTTTTTGCACATTGCGGATCTCAAGCATTGCCATAGGTGTGCACCTCCCTTTTTACTGGAAGCCGCGGGCGTTGAGCTGACGTTCCAGCAGCGCCTGCAGCTTGGTGATGACGGTACAGAACAGCAGATACACCACAGCCACCTCGCAGTAGATGGGCAGGAAGATGTAGGTGCGGGCGGCTACCCGCTGCCCAGCCATGAATAGCTCTGCCACCGTGATATTGGACGCCAGCGAGGTGTCCTTGATCATACCGATGAGGGAGTTGGACAGCGCAGGCACGGCGGTGCGCAGCGCCTGCGGCAGCACGATGCGGCGCATGATCTGCCACCAGCTCATGCCCACACAGTACCCGGCCTCCAGCTGCCCCTGCGGCACGCTTTCCAGCGCACCGCGCATGGTCTCGGCGCAGTAGGCACCCTCGTTGAAGGCAAAGGCAATGACTGCCGCCGGAAAGGCGTTCAGCATGATGCCCACGCTGGGCAGGCCGTAAAAGATGATGAACAGTTGCACCAGCAGCGGGGTGCCACGGATGACCCAGATGTAGAACCGGGCAATCTGCCGCAGCACAGGCACATTGGCGTACTGCACCAGCGCCACCGCCACCGCGATGATCATGGCAAAAAAGAAGGAGAGAAGGGTCAGCGGAATGGTCATGGTCAGGCCTGCCGTCAGGATGCGGGGCAGCGCCTCCACCAGCACGCTGACCGTGCGGTTGGATAAAAGTGCTTCAAACATCGGTTTTTCCTCAAAGCTTAAAAATACGCGCTCCGGCAAGGCTCTTGCCGGATAAAGCAGTATACACCTTAAAGTAGGGTCAAAGTCAAGAGACTGAGTCACCAATCCCTACAAAACCTACCAGAATACTATAATAGCATGAAATGCCCCGCAGCGCAAACAGTTTGTACAAAACGTGTGATGTGACCGAAAAATTGCATAAACTTGTTAAATATTTGTGCAATGCGGCAGATGCTTGACGCTGTGGGCGCTTTCGTGTACAATGGACATAGTAGTGCGCAGGCGCGGGGCAACGGCCCGGCGCGGCGCAAATCCACCGGCAGGGGGCTTGCCCTTGCCCGGTGCAGACACGGAGGATACGAACGTGAAAAAGTTTAGTATTGGTGTTCTGGGTGCAGGCACCTGGGGCATGGCTCTGGCACGGATGCTGACCGTCAGCGGCAACGATGTGCAGGTGTGGTCGGCCATTGAGGCCGAGGTGGACAACCTTTCCACCACCCGGGTGCACCCCAATCTGCCGGGAATGGTCATCCCGCAGGAGCTGCGTTTTACCAAAAGCATAGAGGAAGTGTGCACCGGCAAGGATGTGCTGCTGTTTGCAGTGCCGTCGGTGTTCGTGCGTGCCACGGCGGCCAAGGCGCGGCCCTATATCCGCTCCGGCCAGATCATCGTGGATGTGGCAAAGGGCATTGAGCCCGATACCTTATATACCATGACCGAGATCCTTGCCGATGAGCTGAGCCACGAGAACGGCCCCCGGGCGGTGCGTCTGGTGGCGCTCAGCGGCCCCACCCACGCCGAGGAGGTGGCGCTGGATCTGCCCACCACCATCGTTTCGGCAAGCCCGGATCTGGAGGCTGCCGAGGTGGTGCAGGAGGTGTTCAGCAACACCTGTATGCGCGTGTACACCAACACTGATATCAAGGGCGTGGAACTGAGCGGTGCTATGAAGAACGTTATCGCGCTGGGCGTTGGCATCTCCACCGGCCTTGGCTACGGCGATAACGCCCGCGCCGCTCTGATCACCCGCGGCATTGCCGAGATCGCCCGGCTGGGCGTGGCTATGGGCTGCAATGTCCAGACCTTTGCGGGTCTGGCCGGCATCGGCGACCTGATCGTCACCGCCACCAGTATGCACAGCCGCAACAACCGCGCCGGTATCCTGATCGGCAAGGGCGAAAGCCCGGAGCAGGCCGTGAAGGAAGTCGGCATGGTGGTGGAGGGCATCAACGCTCTGCCCGCCGCCATGGAGCTGGCCGAGAAGTACCATGTGGAAATGCCCATTGCCCAGACGGTGAACGCCATCGTCAAGGAGGGCATGAGCGCCAGCGACGCGCTGCGCAATCTGATGTCCCGCGACCGCAAGAGCGAGATGCCGCAGGGCTATGAGAGCGTGTGAACCTGAAATAATCGAAAAGAGGCTTCCGGAATGTCTACGGGCATTCCGGAAGCCTCTTTTATTTGGCGGGAGGTACAGCAAAATTATTAAAACTTTTTACAGAAAACAGACACAAAAGGGTAGAAGGTCGGCAAACTTTCTGCTATACTGGAAACGATAGAATTTTTGGTCAGTGCAGCCGGAACAGGGCGGCGGGCGCTGGCACTGCAAGAAGGAGGAATGAGAAATGCCCTCTACCTACGCACACCGCCGCTTTGGCGCAAATGTGCTGGACCATCTGCCCGCGCCGCTGCGGGAAAAGCTGGAGGCGCACCGGGAGCTGTACGATATCGGCCTGCATGGGCCGGATGTGCTGTTCTATTACCATGCGGAAAAGTCCACCCCGGTCGCCGCGCTGGGCAACGCCATGCACGACGAGCAGGGCAGAACGTTCTTTGACCGGGCACGGCGGGTGGTGCACGAGGAAGCCGACCGCGAGGCTGCGCTGGCCTACGCGCTGGGCTTTGTGTGCCATTTTGCGCTGGACAGCACCTGCCACCCCTTTGTGGAACAGTTTACCCGAGAGAGCGGTGTGACTCACTGTGAGATCGAGACCGAGTTCGACAATATGCTGCTGCGCCGGGACGGCTATGACCCGCTGACCTTCTTTACCGCCAGCCATATCCACCCCAGCGCAGAGAACGCCCGGGTTATTGCACCATTCTACAAGGATATTTCGGAGCAGACCGCGCTGGAAGCCCTGAAGGGGATGATCTTGGTGCATAAGGTGCTGCAGGCTTCGAACCCGGTCAAGCGCTGGGTGGTGCTGACCGGCATGAAGGTGCTGGGCAAGTATGATGGGATGCACGGCCTTGTGGCAAACCCGCAGCCGAACCCGCAGTGCACCGAGAGCAACCGCAAGCTGGATGCGCTGTACGCCAAGGCTCTGCCGCTGGCAAAGCGGCTGATCTTAGAGTATGTGGCAAAGCTGGACACGGACGAGCCGCTGGACGCTGCCTACGACCATGACCTTTGGGGAATTTTAAAAACTGCACCGCCCGGCGGTGCAAGGGGAAAAGGGAAATACGATGAAAACTGAAAAATTCAAGGTGACACCGCTGGAGCGGGCATGGATCTTATACGATGTGGGCAACTCGGCCTTTGTGCTGATGATCGCCACGCTGGTGCCCATCTTCTTCAATGCACTGGCCGAGGCCGGTGGCGTGAGCAAGGTGGACTATCTGGCCTACTGGGGTTACGCAAGCTCCATCGTCACGGTGGTCACCGCCATTCTGGGTCCCATTCTGGGCACGCTGGCGGACACCAAGGGCTTTAAAAAACCCATCTTCATGCTCTGCCTTTTCGTGGGCGTCATCGGCTGCTGCGCCATGGGCTTGGCGGGCACATGGCTGGCCTTTCTGGTCATTTTTATCATTGCCAAGATCGGCTACTCCGGCAGTCTGGTGTTCTACGACTCCATGCTGGGCGATGTGACCACCCCGGAACGGATGGACATGGTGTCCTCCCGCGGGTACGCATGGGGTTATATTGGCAGCTGCGTGCCCTTTGTGGTCTGTCTGGCGCTGGTGCTGGGCAGCAGTGCGGTGGGGCTTAGTCAGATGACCGCGCTGTCCATCGCGCTGGTCATTACCGCCGTATGGTGGCTGGTGGTCACCCTGCCGCTGCTGAAAAAAATACCGCCAGATCAACTATGTGGAGGTGAAGCAGCACGCCATCCGCCAGAGTTTTGTGCGCATCGGGCAGACCCTTAAGCATCTGCCGCAGGACAAGCAGGTGTTCTGGTTTTTGCTGGCGTTCTTCTGCTACATCGACGGCGTGTATACCATCATTGATATGGCCACCGCCTACGGCACGGCACTGGGGCTGGACACCACCGGTCTGCTGCTGGCGCTGCTGGTCACCCAGATCGTGGCCTTCCCTTCGGCGCTGATCTTTGGCCGCCTGAGCCAGAAATATGAATCCAAGACCCTGATCCCGGTGTGCATTGCGGCCTATACCGGTATTGCCGTCTTTGCCTTCTTCCTGAAGAGCCAGTGGCAGTTCTGGGTGCTGGCCGTGGTGGTGGGTATGTTCCAGGGCGGTGTGCAGGCACTGAGCCGCAGCCACTTTGCCAAAATCATCCCGCAGGAAAAATCCGGCGAATACTTTGGCCTGTTCGACATCTGCGGCAAGGGTGCATCCTTCCTTGGCACCATGATTGTCAGTGTGGGCAGCCAGCTGACCGGCAGCGCCAACGTGGGTGTGGGCTCCATTGCCATCCTGTTTGTCATCGGCTTTGTGCTGTTCGGCATTTCCACCCGGACGGAAGAGACAAAGCAGGCCTGACCATTTTATGAGAAAACGAAGCCTGGAGCGTCCGCAGACGTTCCGGGCTTCGTTTTTTGTTCAGAGGGGTCGCTGTACAAAATGCTGTCGGGCGGTGGCAGTACGGGCAAAATTATCATGCAAAAAATACATCCTTGAAAAAAGTGGAATTAACCTATTGACAAACTAGGTAGAACGGGATATAATGCAAACATCCAATCCACCAGTCTTGTAGGGAAATGAAACAGAGGTTCTCCGGCGGGTGGTACATAGAGGGATGGAAAAGTTTTACCGGAAGGAGGGCACAAAGATGAAGCTGATCTGGAAAGAACTGCTGCACGCGAATTATCGCTGTGGGCGAATGCATACCAACCGGGCACCGGCATCGGATGTGTACTGTATGTTGCCCTCGGCTGCGCGAATGTGCACCCGAATGTGACAGCAGCAGCTCCGGTAGACCACACTGCCCGGTGCGCCTTTGAAAACGCATCGGGATTTTTTGTACACAACAATAATACTTTTAGTATATTAAGAGAGGCAAATAACAATGTCTGAATATAAATTTGAGACCCTGCAGCTTCATGTCGGTCAGGAGCAGGCCGACCCCGCCACCGATGCCCGTGCGGTGCCCATCTACCAGACCACGTCCTATGTGTTCCGCAACAGCCAGCACGCCGCCGACCGTTTCGGTCTGGCCGATGCAGGCAACATCTACGGCCGGCTGACCAACTCCACGCAGGATGTGTTCGAAAAGCGCATCGCAGCGCTGGAGGGCGGCGTGGCAGCACTGGCTACCGCTTCCGGTGCAGCCGCCATCACCTACACCATTCAGGCACTGGCACAGGCCGGTGACCACATCGTGGCACAAAACACCATCTACGGCGGCAGCTACAACCTGCTGGCGCACACTCTGACCCAGTTTGGCGTCAACACCACCTTCGTGGATGCCCACGACCTTGCACAGGTGGAAGCTGCTATCCAGCCCAACACCAAGGCTGTGTATCTGGAGACGCTGGGCAACCCCAACAGTGATATCCCGGATATCGATGCCATTGCCGCCATCGCCCACAAGCACGGCCTGCCGCTGGTCATTGATAACACCTTCGGCACCCCGTACCTCATCCGTCCCATCGAGCACGGCGCAGACATCGTGGTGCACTCTGCTACCAAGTTCATCGGCGGCCACGGCACCACGCTGGGCGGCATCATCGTGGACAGCGGCAACTTCGACTGGAAGGCCAGCGGCCGTTACCCCAACATTGCCGCCCCGAACCCCAGCTACCACGGCGTCTCCTTCGCAGATGCCGCAGGCCCTGCCGCTTTTGTCACCTACATCCGCGCTATCCTGCTGCGTGATACCGGCGCTACCATCTCCCCCTTCAACGCCTTCCTGCTGCTGCAGGGCACCGAGACGCTGAGCCTGCGCATTGAGCGTCATGTGGAGAACACCAAAAAGGTGGTGGAGTTCCTTGCCAACCACCCGCAGGTGGAAAAGGTGAACCATCCCTCGCTGCCGGATTACCCGGATCACGCTTTGTACCAGAAGTATTTCCCCAACGGCGGCGCATCTATCTTTACCTTTAACATCAAGGGCGGCCGCGAGGAGGCCTTTACCTTCATTGATAACCTGAAGATCTTCTCTCTGCTGGCCAACGTAGCGGACGTGAAGAGCCTTGTCATCCACCCGGCCTCCACCACCCACAGCCAGCTGACCGATGCCGAACTGGCCGAGCAGCAGATCTACCAGAACACCATCCGCCTGTCCATCGGCACCGAGCACATTGATGATATCCTTGCCGATCTGGAAGCCGGCTTCGCAGCCGTCCGCGGCAAGTAAGCAGCGATTCTCTTTCCCGCAAGGGGAGTGTGATCTTCCTTTTATTCCTGTCCAAGCCTCCATAAGCGTACGACAAGACCCCCGGCTGCCCGCCGGGGGTCTTGTCATCTCGTTTATCTTTACGACCCAACCCGTGAAAATGCAATGCCGGAGCGTCCGCAGACGCTCCGGCATTGCGCTATTTAGAATGATTTTTCCTTTTACTCAGCGGCCGATCAGCAGGTCGCGGCGGCAGCGCAGACCCACAGAGAGGGTAGCATTGCTGCCCAGATGCCGCAGGGTGACGCGGGTGCCGGACTTCTGTCCCTCGCACAGCAGCGAGAGGTTCAGGGTGGTGGTGTTCTTCTCGGTCACCAGCACCAGCGTTTTCACGCCGTTGGCCTGCAAAGTCTGCATATCCTCGATGGTGGTGCGGAAGGTAGCCACCTCGGCGGGGACGTCCAGCGTCAGCACGCCGTCCTTCTGGCGGGCGGTGTACAGCAGCTGCTTGCCCAGCAGACCTTTGACAGTGTAGCGCGCCTCGGTCTTGGCGGTGTCGGCCAGCTCATCGCCGGAGATCAGCATGATGTTGCCCTGAATGGGGTTGCCCTCCGGGGCACCGTAGCCGCCGTAGCTGGGGTCCTTTTCGCCCACGGCAACGTCACCGCTGTGCAGTGCGATGTCGCCCTGCACCATCTGCTCCTGCGGGGGCAGATAGCCCTCCACGCAGGTGGAATCCACCTCAGCGGCAAAGGCGCCCACGCTCAGCATGGCAGCGGCGCACACCGCCACAGCGGCACAGCTCAGGGTACGGACAAACTTTTTGTTCAGCATCTTCATAGGAAATACCTCCTGAAAACGGCAGCCGCAGGGACTGCCTTGTTTTTTTGCATCATAATCTTTTTTAAACCATGGTTCAGCTGCGGCGCATTCACAATGGAAAACCGCCGTATCTGCTTTGTAAACGGATACGGCGGCCGGATTATTGCAAAAGATTCAAAAATTTTTATTTTCAGGGATTTTCTGGTTTATTTTCGGTGTCGTCGCGGTTAAGGATATCCATGAACTCCTCGCCGGTGATGGTCTCTTTCTGGTACAGGTACTGTGCCAGTTCGTCCAGCTTTGCGCGGTTCTCGGTCAGGATGCGGATGGCCTTTTCGTGCTGGGTCTTGACCAGCTCTACCACCTTCCGGTCGATCTCGCACTGGGTCTGGGCACTGCAGGCCAGCGAGGTATCGCCGCCCAGATACTGGTTATTCACGGTTTCCAACGCCACCATGTCAAATTCATCGCTCATGCCGTAGCGGGTCAGCATGGCGCGGGCAAGTTTGGTGGCCTGCTCGATATCATTGGATGCGCCGGTGGTGATGGAGTTAAAGGCCACCTCCTCGGCGGCGCGGCCGCCGGTCAGGGTGGCAATCTTATTTCCAGCTCGGCCTTGTTCATCAGGTAGTGGTTGCCCTCGTCCACCTGCATGGTGTAGCCCAGTGCGCCGGAGGTGCGGGGGATAATAGTGATCTTCTGCACCGGAGCAGAGTTGGACTGCTTGGCCGCCACAAGGGCGTGGCCGATCTCGTGGTAGGCTACGATGCACTTTTCGTGGTCGGTCAGGATGGAATTCTTCTTCTGGTAGCCGGCAATGACCACCTCGATGCTTTCCTCAAGGTCGGCCTGCGTCACGCTCTTGCGGCCTGCCCGCACGGCACGCAGGGCGGCTTCGTTCACAATGTTGGCCAGCTCTGCGCCGGAGGCACCGGAGGCCATGCGCGCCACGGTGTTGAAGTCCACACCCGGGGCGATCTTCACCTTTTTGGCGTGTACCTTCAAGATCTCTTCGCGGCCCTTCAAATCGGGCAGCTCCACGGGCACACGGCGGTCAAACCGGCCGGGACGGGTCAAGGCAGGGTCGAGGGAATCCGGGCGATTGGTGGCTGCCAGAATAATGACGCCGGTGTTGCCCTCAAAGCCGTCCATCTCGGTAAGCAGCTGGTTCAGGGTCTGCTCGCGCTCATCGTTGCCGCCAAACTGGCCGCTGTTGCGCTTCTGGCCAATGGCGTCGATTTCATCAATGAATACGATGCAGGGTGCTTTTTCTTTGGCCTGCTTGAACAGGTCGCGCACCTTGGAGGCACCCATGCCCACGAACATCTCCACGAACTCCGAGCCGGAGATGGAGAAGAAGGGCACGTTGGATTCACCTGCCACGGCCTTGGCCAGCATGGTCTTACCGGTGCCCGGAGGGCCTACCAGCAGAATGCCCTTGGGCATGGAGGCACCGATCTCCTCATACTGCTTGGGGTCGTGCAGATAATTGACGATCTCCTGCAGGTTCTCCTTGGCTTCGTCCTCACCGGCCACATCCGCAAAGCGGATGCCGTGGGTGGACTGCACATACACCTTTGCATTGGATTTGCCCGCGCCGCCAAACATCATGGAGCCCGGGCCGCCGCCTGCCTTTTCCATCAGCTTTTTGTTCATCTGGTTGCCGATGAAGCTGAACAGCAGGATGGGCAGCACGAACCACAGCAAAAAGCTGAGCACCGGCGAACCCTGCTCCACGATCTCGCTGGAGAACTGTGCACCTGCGTCGTACAGGCGCTCGGTCAGACTGGGGTCGTTCATCAGGCCGGTCTTGTAGATCTGCTTGTTGTCCTTATCTGTAAAAATGATCTGGTTGGACTGGATATCCACCTTGCCGATGTTTTCCTGCTCGGTCATGCTCATAAAGGTGCCGTAGTCTACCTCCTGCACCTGACGCTCGGCCAGCCACGGCATGACCACAAGGTTGATGACCAGCAGCACCAGCAACACGATGGCATAGTAGATAGCCAGCGGCTTTTTGGATGGCTTGACTTCTTTCATGGGATGTTCCTCCTTCTATATAAAGTGGGCTTCCACCCGTTTGCTGCGTCCAGTATACCACACCTTACCGCCTAGCAACAGCGCAGCGAGGGCAACTTTGCAAAAACTTAGCAGTTTCTTAACAAAGAGGGCTAAAGCCGCTCAGTTACCATATTATAGGTGCGCAAAGGGCTTGCCGGATGAGGGGGCAGGGGAGCAACGACCTCAATTTTGCATGATTTACCCCATGGTATTGTGAAATGCTTTCATCTTTATCCTGAACGAAACTTCTTGACACTTTCTGGCAGTCGTGCTAAAATTATCTCACTTTCAACAAAGTGCAAATGCGTTGACAGGGATAAAACGATCTTTCTTCTGCGTGCAGAGAGCCGCCGGGTGGTGCAAGGCGGGTGCAGAGAACTTCGGATACTGGCCCCCGAGCGGCAGAACTGAACGGACAAGTAGGTTCTGACGGATGCCCACCGTTACAAGGGCAGCGATTCGCTGTTTTGGCCGATCGTGCAAAGTGGCTGTACCTGACCGTGCAGCAAGGAGAGTGGTACCACGGGTGCCCTGTAAAAGCAATTTACAGGCTCTCGTCTCTCAAGGTTTTCGCCTTGAAAGACGGGAGCCTTTTTTCGTACAACGGTTGCAGTAGGGCAAAAGGCTTCCCCCGGTCGGGGGAAGCTGTCACCGCAGGTGACTGATGAGGGCGCAGGCAAGCAGTTGCTGCCGGGAAATCACCCCTCATCCGGCGCTACGCGCCACCTTCCCCCAAGGGGTGAAGGCTTTATGCTATTTCAGGAGGACAACAGGATGATGGACGCTACCAAGTACGCACCGGGGTACTACCCGGTACCCGCCGGTTATGACAGCTGGGTAAAAAAAGGACCACATTGAAAAGGCTCCCGCATGGTGCAGCGTGGATCTGCGGGACGGCAATCAGGCGCTGATCGTGCCTATGAGCCTTGCAGAAAAGCTGGAGTTCTTCCAGATGCTGGTAAAGATCGGCTTCAAGGAGATCGAGGTGGGCTTCCCCGCCGCCAGTGAGACCGAGTACGAGTTCCTGCGCACCCTGATCGAAAAGAACATGATCCCCGCCGATGTCACCGTGCAGGTGCTGACCCAGTGCCGCGACCACATCATCCGCCGCACCTTCGAGGCTGTCAAGGGCGCACCCCGGGCGGTGATCCACTTCTACAACTCCACCTCCGTGGCACAGCGGGAGCAGGTGTTCCACAAGTCCAAGGAGGAGATCAAGCAGATCGCCGTGGACGGTGCAAAGCTGGTCAAGCAGCTCAGTGAGGAGTACGAGGGCAACTTCCTGTTCGAGTACAGCCCCGAAAGCTTTACCGGCACCGAGGTGGACTACGCCGTAGAGGTGTGCAACGCCGTGCTGGATATCATGCAGCCCACCCCGGAGCGCCCCATGATCATCAACCTGCCGGTGACCGTGGAGATGAGTATGCCCCATGTGTATGCCAACCAGATCGAGTACTGCGACAAGCACCTGAAATACCGCGACAGCGTGATCATCTCCACCCATCCCCACAACGACCGCGGCACCGGCGTGGCCTGCGCAGAGCTGGCAGTGCTGGCGGGCGCACAGCGCGTGGAGTGCTGCCTGTTTGGCAACGGCGAGCGCACCGGCAATGTGGACGCCGTAACGCTGGCCATGAATATGTACAGCCACGGCGTAGACCCCAAGCTGGACTTCTCGGATATGCCCGCCATCTGCGCCACCTACGAGCGGGTGACCCGGATGCACATCTACGAGCGTACCCCCTACGCCGGGCAGCTGGTGTTTGCCGCCTTCTCCGGCAGTCATCAGGACGCCATTGCCAAGGGCATGGCGTACCGCAAGCAGACCGGCGAACACCGCTGGACCTGTCCCTACATCCCGGTGGACCCCCACGACATTGGCCGCACCTACGACGCCGATGTCATCCGCATCAACAGCCAGAGCGGCAAGGGCGGCATCGGTTTTGTGCTGGAACAGAACTACGGCTACAATCTGCCCCCCAAGATGCGGGAGGCACTGGGCTACAAGGTCAAGAGCGTGTCCGACCACAGCCACAAGGAGCTGAGCGCCGCCGAGGTGCTGCACATCTTCGAGGATACCTACCTCAACCGTGCAAAGCCGCTGAATGTGGTGGAAGCCCACTTTGCACAGGTAAACGGCATTACCGCCACAGTCACGCTGGAGATATAGTGTAGTGAAAATTTTTTTATCATATGGGCTCCTCAAAAATTTTGTTTTATAGGTGTAGTATACGCTGCAATAAAGTTTGTTACAAGATTTTATGGGGAATTTGACCAGTTATTCATAGAAAAGCCCTGAAAAAATATAGAAAAATACCATGATAAAACATAGTTAGAATTGACTGACCTATAGGCGTGGAGATATAATTAAAAATAATGATGCAGACGGAGTGGAAGATTCCTATCTGAATGCTGAATGGAGATAATTTTATACAAGAGACTTTGACGGCAAGGTAGATCCGAGCGGGAAACAGTTGGTGATATACGAAGATGTATAGTGGGACTCGTCTACCGTTTTGGGAGGCGGGATTTTTTGTGTATACGATAAATTGCCTGCTTGGTTATAGAAAGGAAAAAGGATTATGTTAAAGGTTGCAATTTATGGAAAGGGCGGTATTGGAAAGTCTACGATTACGTCCAACCTGGCGGCAGCATTTGCGGCGATGGGGAAGAAAGTAATCCAGATTGGATGTGATCCGAAGGCAGATTCTACGATCAATCTGCTTGGCGGCGAGCCGCTCAGACCGGTGATGAATTATATGAGAGAAGAGGATGAAGAACCGGAGGAGCTTTCAGATATTGCAAAAGAAGGCTATGGTGGTGTGCTCTGCATTGAAACAGGTGGACCGACACCGGGACTTGGATGCGCGGGGCGCGGGATTATTGCCACATTCCAGCTGTTAGAAGATTTGCAGTTATTTGAAACATATAAGCCGGATGTTGTACTTTATGACGTTCTTGGTGACGTGGTATGCGGTGGCTTTGCAGCACCGATCCGGGAAGGGTACGCCGAAAAGGTTCTGATCGTAACTTCCGGAGAAAAGATGGCACTTTATGCAGCAAATAATATTTCAAGTGCGGTGAGGAATTTTGAGGACAGAAGCTATGCCAGAGTTTTCGGTATTGTACTGAACCACAGGAATGTGGAAAATGAGACGGAAAAAGTACAGGCATTTTCCGAAAAAAGCGGGATCCCGATCGTCGGGGAAATCCCGAGAAGTGATGAGATCATCCGCTATGAGGATCAGGGAATGACGGTGATCGAAGGGGACAAAGATTCCGCGATCAGTAAGAGATTTTTTGATCTGGCAGAGTTATTACTGAAGAGTGAGGAATAGAAGGTATGGCAAAAGAAGCATATTATTGTACCGTAAAAGAATTAAATAAATTGGGAAGAGATGCGATTCCGGCACAGCTCCGGTCGAATACACACCTGATCTACAGCTCACCGGCAACGCTTGCATTTAACTCACCGGGAGCAGAAGGATTCGGAGTAAAAAGAGCGGGACTTGCTGTGCCGGATTCGATCATGCTGATCGTGGCACCGGGCTGCTGTGGACGAAATACTTCGCTTATCAGTTCCATGAGGGAATATGATAACCGTTTTTTCTATCTGATGATGGACGAGACCGATATCGTAACGGGACGTCATTTGAAAAAGATTCCGAAGGCAGTAGAAGAAATCTGCAATTGCTGTGAAAAGAGACCGTCCGTTGTGATGATTTGTATTACCTGTGTAGATGCTCTTCTTGGGACGGACATGGAGCGTGTGTGCAGAAAAGCGGAAGAAAGAGCCGGACTTCCGGTTCGACCATGTTACATGTACGCGCTGACAAGAGAAGGAAGAAAGCCGCCGATGGTGCATGTACGTCAGTCTTTATATTCCCTTCTGGAGCCAAAGAAGAAAAAAGGAAATGTGGTGAACCTGCTTGGATTTTTCTCGCCGCTGATCGATGAGTGTGAGCTGTATGATCTTTTGCACAGCGCAGGAGTTAAGACCATCCATGAAATCTCCAGATGCAAGGACTATGAGGAATATCAGACCATGTCTGAGGCAAATTTTAATCTGGTACTTCACCCGGAAGCCAGATTTGCGGCAGAGGATTTTCATAACCGTCTGCAGATTCCGTTTATTGAACTCAGGAGACTCTACCAGACAGACAAGATCGCCAGCCA
>ENA-OQDT01000866-OQDT01000866.1-human-gut-metagenome-genome-assembly--contig:-NODE-866-length-19076-cov-3.798406_pt1 | contig 19076 bp, 19 predicted proteins | sample MGYA00242786_ERZ504617 | MGnify/ENA primary metagenome ERZ504617 (study PRJEB26092, sample SAMD00036337) | human gut metagenome | host: Homo sapiens | study: EMG produced TPA metagenomics assembly of...
CAGAACCAGAAGAAATGTCGGATCATGGAATAAATCAATATAGTTCTGTAATCCGACAAATACGGAAGTTCCTGATTTCAGGTTCTTTACATTTACATCCTTAAGATGAGAATAATGTTATAAACGATCGGGTATCCCAGCACAAGGATCATATAAATAAATGCAGGTACAATGAAACAGTATGCTTCTTTCGTCTTTTGCTGCGCCATAGTCCTAGTACTTTGCTGCCATTAAAGCCACATCCTTCCCTGTTTGTTAGTTTTAGTTGCTTTCAGGAAGAGGAGTTTCTTCTACGATTGGATTAATTTTAGCTGCTGCTGTTTCAAGAGCGTCTTTTGCAGATGTTCCGTCTACGATTACAGACTGTGTTGCTGTATAAACCGCTTCAGAAATAGATGGCCATTCAGCGTGCGGTCCACGAGCCTGCGCATAATTCATTTCATCTGTAAATACCTTAAATCCATCCTGCTCAAATGTGTATTCAGCTGTCGCATCCTGTCTTGTAGGAATCTTTCCGCCTACAGCTGCCCATTTTGCTTCGTTTTCCTGTGAGCAGAGCCACTCAAGGAATTTAGCACATGCTTCTTTGTTTTCTGATCCTTTGCAGACACCAAAGTTCTCACCACCGATTGTAGATGTAGAGGTTCCTTCGTCGCCTGTTGGAAGAAGTGTAAAGTCATATTCAAATGCTCCGTTGATTGCATCTGTCTGTGCCAGATGCCATGTTCCACATTCTGCAAATGCAGCTTTTCCTGCGCAGAACTGATTCCATGCATCTGCCTGTGTCCAGTTTACACACTCTTTACTCATGTATCCGTTTGCTACAAAATCTCCAAGTGTCTGTAATCCATTTACAGCAGAATCAGCAGTAATATTATCAACATTAACGCCAGTTCCATTCTGTACAGATCTCAGCCATGGAAGGATCTGGAATGTTCCTTCTTCTGTAGATACTGCACACATTGCGAATCCGTATACATCATTGGATGCATCTGTTGTTGCTGCAACCATTTCCTTGAACTCATCAAGACTCTGCGGCATATGATCATATCCGGCTGCTTTCAGAAGATCATATTGCAAGCAAGTGCAAGACAGTTACTATTCTGTGGAAGTCCGTAAACTTTTCCATCAGGGTCTTTACAGGAGCTTAATGGTCCATCATAGAACTGATCCAGTTCTCCCCATGATTCCAGCTCATCAGTGATATCTTCGAATACTCCGAGAGATATGTAGGATTCCATATCCGGTGAATCTACCTGTCCGATATCAGGAAGTTCTCCTGAAAGTGCTCCAACTGTGTACTGGTTCATTAACTCTGTTCTGGATACGAATGTTGCATTGATGTGAATGTCATCCTGTAAAGAATTATATTCTTCAACCATGTCTGCGAGCATTTCCTGCTCTGGCTTCTGATCAAAATAATGCCACATTGTAACTTCCTGCGGAGCTGCCTGTACAGTTGATGCCGCCATCAGCGAAGCCGCCAATAATGTTGCTGTAAATAATGTTTTTTTCATGTTTTTTCCTCCCTTTTTCCTTCTTAGTTGAATTTTGTTTTGGTTAGTTGCACAATTTTAAGTCGTCTCTCTGTTGTTTTGTTGTATATATTTTACCATTCAAATTTCCACCGCATAACCCAAGATTTTATGGAAAAAGGAATTTTGTACGGATAATATTTTAAGATTAAGGAAATATTTTAAGATTTTCAGGATATTTTCCATATATTTCTTATATTTTACTCTTTTATTTCTGACAGATATTCAGATGGACTCTTTCCTGTCACCTCGCGAAAGACTTTTTTGAAGTATTTAGAATCGGAAAATCCTACCTGATAAGGAACATCCCTCTGATCACATATTTCTTCCCTCAACATATACTGTGCCTGTTCAATTCTATACTCCCTTAGAAAAGTGCTGAAATTTTCTCCGATATTTTTTCCAAAAAGATAACTGAAATATTCCTGGCTCAGCCCAAGATCTTCTGCCAATTTCTTCTGGCTTATTTTTCCGGCATATCCACTCTGTATGATATCCAGAGCTTGCAGAATCATAGGGTGGGCATCCGGATATTTATCTCTCAAATTTCTGGATTTTCTGCGGGAATAGCTATTTTTTCCACTGATCTTATTCTCAATTTTCTTCAGTACTGCTTCTGCCTCATCTCTTGTAAGAGGTTTCAGAAGATACTCTATTACACCAAGAGAAATTGACTGCTTGGCAAAATCAAAATCTGCATATGCACTTACAATCACAAATTCTGCCTTAATTCCCTGAGCTCTGGCAGCTTCTATTACTGAAAGCCCGTCCATAAACGGCATCTTGATATCAATAAAAACCACATCCGGCTTCTGTTCCAGAATCATTTCCAGCGCTGCTTTTCCATTAGATGCCTGTGCCACAATCTCATACTCATCCCTCAGGCTCTGCAAAACCCTTACTAATCCCTGTCTGGTTCTCTGCTCATCTTCTGCAATTAAAATTCTCAATGTATAAAGACCTCCTCTGTTACTTTTTTTGCTACATTTATTTACTCTATATCTTTCTCCGGATTCTCTGGTATTGGAAGCCAGAAAGTAAATTTTGTCCCCTTTTCAGGTTCTGATTCCAAAACTACAGAAAGTTCTTCTCCATAATACATTCGCAGTCTTGTCACTACATTCTGAATCCCGATTCCTGTTCCTGCCAAATCCAAAGTATGCTTTTCCATAAGAATCTGCTGCATCAGTTTCTCTGTATCTTCATTCATTCCACATCCATTATCTTCAATGCAAAGACGGAATCTGGATTCATCAATGTGACCCGTAATACGGATCATTCCCCCGCTTTCTCTTCCTTCAAAACCATGAAGGATAGAATTCTCCACAAATGGCTGAATAAACAGTTTACAGCATGGCCATTCGCCGTATTCTTCCTGAAATTCAATCTCGTAGTCAAACACATCCATAAGCCTGAACTTCTGCAGATATAGATACTGCTCTACCCATCTCAGTTCCTGCCCCAGACTTACTGACACAAGCTTCCTTGAGAATGTATATGAAAGCATATTAGAAAGCTTTTTCAGAAGATCTGCTACCTCATAATCTTCATTATCTATCGCATTATAATTGATCGCAGTCAGTGTATTGCAGAGAAAATGTGCATTGATCTGTGATTCCAGAGCTTCTTTCTCTGCCTTATTTTTCTGACGGATAGAAAGATTCTTTTCACGATAATATCTACGTATTTCCTTGTACTGTCGTTCCAGAGTTTCCGCCATTTCGTTATAATAACCAGCCAACTGCCATATCTCATTGGTTCCCTTTACTTCTATCTTCGGAAGATTCTTGGAAAGTTTAATATTTCGCATAGAATCCCGTATAATATCAATTGGTTTTAATACTCTTCGTATTGTAAACTGCCATAAAAATCCACAGATACACAACAAAAACAGATATACATAAATGCTTCTGGTATACATCTGGTTAACCTGTGCACGCATTTTTCCAAGATCCGTGGTAATATATGCTGTCCATCCAAAATATTTTAATGATCTGCTGATATTCTCGGTACTGTCCAGCGTTTTTCTGTAACTTTCCACTGTCATTCCATCGTACTCTTCATTTGGATGGTAAATGATTCTGTTATTTTCATCTGCAATATATCCAATCGAAAGAGGTTTATCAGCTACTCTGTCAAAAGCACTTTTTTCCAGAATATCTCCCATATCGAAAGATACGACCGCTACATTTTTCACATGAGAATAACTGTAAGTTTTTCCAATCAGCGGAACTGCAATATGTACCATTCTTATCTGCGGCCACTGACTGTGAACAGCAGGATCTGTCTCTACATAGTACCTGACATTTGCTTTCTCTTTCTGAAGTGCCATGGTCTTTTCATATATTTCCTGAAGTTTATCCAGATTGCCATCTTCCCATACTCCTTTTGAAGATGTCTGGTACCAATAAACCCCATACTCCTGCCACAGACCTTCATCTGATACAATTGCAATAGATACAACACTTCCAATCTGATGAGCAATATCATCCATTCTGCTGCCCAATGTCAGTTTTTCTTTTGCCAGAAGTATTCCGTTCTGCTTCCGTGTTTTCTACCAGAACTCTTAATGTCTCATTAACTCCTACATTGCATGCAGCACTGATGATATCCTTCAGATTTGCATCAATATTAATCGTCGATGTTTCAATCATGGATTCTTCCATTGATCTGGTATTCCTGAGCAGATAATTAAATATTGATTTTTTACGTAAATCTGAAGGACCAGACCTGCCAGAATCAGAAGTAATACTACTGTTACTGTAACCTGCGCACTCATATGTGAGCAAAAATAATTTCTGATTCTTCCCGGCATTTTTTTGATTTTCTCTTTCATTTTCTTTACCTGCCTCGTTTTTTATAATTCTACGACTAATTTTACATCATTCTACAACATCTTATAAAGATATATCATATAAAATTTTGTGATTATTTACTGATTGATATCTATAGATGGCAAAGGACAAAAAAAGCCAGTAACTAAGCTTATCTGCTATTAATAAACTTAATTACTGGTTTTCATCTTTTTATTATGTTCAAACAGTCACCTACAATTGAATCAGATAACTTATTTGATTCGGTAATTATTTCTCCACTGCCTTAAATGTAAATCTGATTGGCTGGTAATCACCTGTTGTCAATGGTAATGGCAGTCCTGCTTTCATCAGTGCTGCGCCTGTGTATACTTTTCCGGTTGCAATGTCTTCGTAATGCAGATCTGCATCCAGTCCCTGAGGATAGAAAAGATAGATATACGGATTAGCTTCGCTGTGGAGTCTTACGCCACATACAACTGTCTCTTTTTTGTCCTTGGATACGAACTGCCAGAGTACATGGTTGTTGTTTTCAAATGGATTTATCAGACGATAGTAATCTCCGGACTGTACCAGATGCTCGATTTCTTTGTATTTCAGAATCTGCTCTCTGGCTGTCTTTTTGTCTTCTTCGGACATCTTCATCAGATCCAGTTCATAGCCAAATGTACCGGATGATGCAACCGTTCCTCTTGTCTCGAATGGTGTGATCCTGCCTGACTGGTGGTTCGGGCATACGCTGACATGAGCCCCCATTGCACTTACCGGATATCCGAAAGAAGTACCGTACTGGATTTTCAGTCTGTCAATAGCATCAGTGTTATCGCTGCACCAGATCTGTGGAGAATAATAGAGCATTCCTGCATCAAATCTTCCGCCGCCACCTGAGCAGGATTCAAACAGGAGATTTGGATATCTCTGCACAAGGCTTTCCATCATTTCATATACTGCAAGTACATATCTGTGATAAACCTCTCCCTGGCGTTCTTTTGGAAGTGCTGCGGAGAATACGTTGTCTACACTGCGGTTCATATCCCATTTTACATAATCTGCCTTGCATGCATCCAGAACTTTGAAAATCTGGTTCATGATATGGTCACGGACTTCTTTTCTGGTAATGTCCAGATTGAGCTGATGTCTGCTCCGGTTCATAGCACGTCCCGGAATCTTCAATGCCCAGTCCGGATATTCTCTGTAGAGATCACTGTCCTCGGAAATCATCTCCGGCTCTACCCAGAGACCGAATTTCAGTCCAAGTCCGTGGATTCTCTCTGCAAGTGCAGGAAGTCCACCTTTGATCTTCTCTTCATTTACTTCCCAGTCACCAAGTGCGCACCAGTCATTATCTCTTTTGCCAAACCATCCATCGTCCAGAACAAACATATCCAAGCCGATGTTCCTGGCTTCTTCTGCAATATGATACAGTTTGTCTGCATCAAAATCAAAATAGGTAGCTTCCCAGTTGTTTACGAGGATTGGTCTTGGCTGTTCTACGTATTTGCTGCGGATCAGGTTGTTTCTGTATGCATCATGATAAATGCGAGAAAGTTTTCCAAATCCTTCTGCGGAATATGACATAATCACTTCCGGAGTTTCAAATGTGTCACCTTTTTCCAGTGTCCATGCGAAATGATATGGATGGATTCCCATTACCACACGGGTATGTCCTACCTGATCTACCTCTGTCTCAAATGTAAAGTTTCCACTGTAATCCAGTGCATATCCATAGCAGTTTCCATATGTTTCTTCTGTGTTTCTGTCGCAGAGGATTACAAATGGGTTATGATGATGACTGGAAGTGCCGCGAATACTTCCTACAGACCAGTTTGCATGACCCAGATGTGTTCTTTCCATCTGACGTTCTACGTTATGTCTGCCATAGAAATGAACTGCATCCATTTCTCTATATTCAAAATCCATTTCCATAGACATTGCTTTCTTTACTGTAACAGGTGTCTCACCAGTCTGTTCCAGACGAACTGCTCTGGTGATCACATCCAGATGTGGGAATACACTGTAGAGAAGATGTGCTTTCAGTCCGCTGACACGGTCTGCCAGGACAATCTCCAATGTCTCTGCCTCATCTTCTTTTGCAAACATTGCAGGGAGACCTTTCAGGCTGTATTTTCCTTTTGTGATCTCATAGGATTCAAATTTCAGATTTGCAGTGTCGCTGCCGTCTGCCTGCTCTACTTCCAGACCATTGATACGATAATCTCCGTTTCCGTAAGCTGTATATTCCTGCGGCAGAGTATCCAGGGAAAATGTTTTGTCTTTTCCTGCTTCATACGGATTTCCGGAGAATCCTCTGTCCACACATACAATCCTGTCCGTAATCAGGGAATCCCCTACCGGGCATCCATAATACAGATGAACCAGAGTATCATACTCTCTTACCTGCATCTGATAGGTGCTGTTTTCTGTTCTCAGGTCAAATACTTTTTCTGCCTCATGATACTTAATCCATTCCATACTCTGTACCTCTCATTTCTTTGTTGTTTTTTTGTTAAAAAGCATACTGATCCGGTTCTGTATCTACATAGTGATGTTCTTCTTCGTCCTCTTTGAAATACGGTTTGAACAGTTTCCACATAAACCAGGAATCTGCATAGGCTGTCAGGGAAAATCCCACCATCAGCCAAATCAGCAGATATACCGGAAAAAGTTTTGCATCTACAAGTGTCATGGTCATTGGCAGTATCGTGATCACTGCCACTGCTATCGCATAACCTATATGTTTAACCGCAAAATAAAATGCGTTTGTGATCAAAGTCATTGTTTTGTTTTCAAATGCTGCAACTGTCGGGAATATGTACAGTGCAATGGCAATCAGCGGAATACATACCGCCAGAATCACGTAATTGAAAATCTGTGGCATGGAACCAGGCATAGTTACCAACGATTCTTTCTCCATATAAAGAAATACTGCAACTGCTGCCATCAGGATCCAGATCAGAGTTGACTGTTTGAAGTTCTGCTTAAAGCTTTTAAAAAATCATGAAATACCCGGATATCTCCATCCTTGTGGAGTTTTAATGTACAATAATACAAAGCAGTGGTGGATGCCCCTGCTGTAATAACAGGAAGAGAGCACACGATCCATAGTAAATTCAATGCAATTAACTGACCTAAAAATCCAAATATCCTGTCATAAAGACTTCCTGGTTTCATTTTTTATTACCCCTTCCTTTTTCTATCTTAATGATTTTGTCCTGACTTTCACCTTTACAGATGATTCAGCAATCAGATATCCAGTTTCAGGCAGCCTTCTGTTATTCTTCTCTTTCCAGTTGTATAACAAAATTCTGCCTGTATAGTTCAGGGGAAATGTCCCGAACCTCCCGGATTCTTCTTTTTATTTTTTTTAACTTACAGCTTACCACCAGATGTTGCAATACCTTCGATGAACTGCTTCTGGAAGATCAGATACAGTACGATCATCGGGATACATGCAAGCAGAGATGCTGCCATCAGCTGCGGATAATTGTTGGTGTACTGTCCCTGCATTTTTGCAAGTGCTGCTGACAGAGGCATTACATCTTTGTTACAGATCAGAGGCCACATCAGATCTTTGTATGCAAATACTGCTGTGAAGATTCCCAGTGCCACCATGGAAGAACGTGTCAGAGGAGCCATGATGAACAGGAAGGTCTGACCGATGTTACATCCGTCAAGACGTGCTGCCTCTTCCAGATCTTTTGGAAGTCCCATATAAGCCTGTTTGAGGAGAAATGTACCAAATGCAGTAACAATACCGGGAAATACCAGGGCAAAAATGGTATTGAGCATTCCCATTTTACTTACCATTAAGTACTGTGGGATAATGAAGATCTGTCCAGGCACCATCATCTGGAAAAGTACCAGAGAGAACATCAGGTTTTTCCCCCATGAAGTTCAGACGTCCAAATGCATAGCCTGCCAGTGTTGCTGTCAGAACCGCACATACAACACGACCCAGAATCAGAAGTAAGGTATTGATATACAGATGTAAGAAATCCATATTTGCGCTTACTTCTCTAAAACTGTCCCATCTCCATGTAGACGGGAGGATTACGAACGGGTTGACAGAGGTTGCCTCTGTCATAGTTTTGAAAGCTGTCAGGATCATCCATAAGAAAGGAACCAGCATGGTAATAGATACCAGTATCAGGATAACATGGATCAGAACTCTGTTTGCTTTATCTCTTGCTGACATAATTATCCCTCCTTAGTTATAATGAACCCACTTCTTCTGCGCAATATTCTGGAATACTGTCATGATCATAATTACAACCAGAAGAAGTACGACGATTGTTGAACCATAACCTTTGTTATTCTGTACAAAGGAATTCTGGTAGAACAGGTAAACAAGTGACTGTGTTTTGTAAAGTGCAGGACTGTTTCTGTCCATAACCATGAAGATCAGGTCGAATACCTGCATGGCACCGATGACACGGGTAACCATTACAAAGAAGATGGTCGGTGAAAGCAGCGGGATTGTAATGTGGAAGAACTGTTTGATTCCGGTTGCTCCGTCAATGCTTGCTGCTTCATAATAATCTCTTGGGATTTCCTGCAGACCTGACAGGAAAAGTACCATATTGTAGCCAATGATGGACCATACACCGATCACTGCGATCGCATAGACTGCAATCTTCGGATCAGAAATCCAGTTAATCTTTGTATGGAAAATATGATTGAGAAGACCAAACTCTGAGTTAAACAGCCATCTCCATACCATGGCGATCGCAGCCGGAGCAGCAACCATGGGCAGGAAGAAAATAGTTCTGTAAACAGCACGGCCTTTCATTTTACGGTTTAATAAAACTGCCAGTACAAGTGCGATAGCAATGGAAAACGGAACTTCCACAATGGCATATTTAAATGTATTTAATAATGCCTGCCATACTTCCGCATCGTGGAACAGCTTTACATAGTTGTCAAAACCAATGAAGATATTTCCCTTACCGAAATCTCCGGTCTTGAAAAAGCTCTCATAAATGGTCTTAAAAATCGGATAGATATTTAAGATGATCAGACCAAGCATTGTAGGAAGAATGAACGCCCATCCCCAGATGAATTCATTCCGCGCCTGACTGGTACCTTTTTTTTGGATTTGCCACGGTTCTCACTCCTTCTTATCGTAAAATTCTGTTGCTGATTTGAACGGAAAACTGCCGCACATCTGCATACCTGTTGTGACTTCTGCGGTTACCACATGATCGGAATCTTTTCTGCGGCAGCTTTCCTGTTTCTTATTTTTTATGAATGGTTTTGCTGAATATTAATTAATAGGACTCTTCTGCGATGGCATCGTTCATAATAGTAACGATATTCTTGCATGCATCATCCATGCTTTCTTCATCATTCCATGGTTTCTTCAGTTCTTCGCACATTGGGTTCCACCATGCAAGTGTTGCATTTGTGTGTGGTCTGAATACGATATTGTCCATTGCATCCATGTATGGCTGTAAGTTGAAGCAGTCAACACTGTTAACCCATCCATCGGACATTCCTTCGTAAGCTGCCATTGTTACACCAAGGTCAGCCTGTTTCTGCTGCATATCTTTTGTACCGAACCACTCAATAAGCTGGAAAGCTTCGTCCGGCATATCTGTGTTTGCAGATGCTGCCCATCCAAGACCATTGTAAAGAGATACGCTCTCTCCTGTTTCAGCATCTTTCGGAAGTCTTGCCACATCACAGTGTTCTTTGATATAATCGTTGTCTTTGAAAGCAGATACCATCCAGGATCCCTGAGAAATCATAGCTACCTTGCCAGATCCGAAGAGTACGTCTGTACCTGTTTCGGACATTGTAGATGCAGGAGGCATTACATTTTTAACGCATTTGTCAACGAATTCCATTGCTTTGATAGTGTTTGGATCATCAAAACCGGATTTGTTGTCATCTGTCAGTACACGTCCGCCCATGGAGTAAACAATATTCATCCATGTATCCTGCTCGTTAGACGGGTTTGCTGCAAAACCGTACTGGCTTCCGTCTTCTTTTGTAAGTTTCTCTGCAATATCATAGAATTCATCCCATGTCCAGCTTCCGTCCGGATAGTCGATTCCTGCTTCATCAAACATATCTTTGTTGTACCACATAGCAATTGTATCGATGTCCTTCGGTACTGCGTATGTTTTTCCGTCCCACTGATACATTTCTTTGATATCTTCCGGGAATTTGTCCATTTCCAATTTGTCGCTGTCTGCAATCTTGTCTGTCAGATCAAGTAAGATATCATTGGACATATATCTTACAGCTTCATTGGAATGCATCCAGAATACGTCCGGCATGTCTCCGCCTGATGCACCTGCTTCAAGAAGTGTCCAGTAGCTGCTCCACTCTACTACCTGAAGTTCAGTTTTGATTCCGGTCTCTTTTGTAAACTCATCCATAATTTCCTGAAGTCCGGCTTTCTGTCCGTTATCCCAGATTGCAACTGTCAGAGTTTTGTCTTTCGCCTGTGCGCTTACTGGTGCAAGTGCAGTAACTGTCATAGCACCGATCACTGTTGCGACTGTGAGTTTTTTCATGTTTTTTCTCATATACATCCTCCTTTATTCGTCGTTTCGACGTGTTCCTTGTGATTCTTATTATACGTTTTTGTCTATTTTTTTAAATGGACTAATGAAATGAATTTATGTCATAATCGTTATGGAAAAACCGCTGAATTTATGGTAAAATGTCAACAACGACTTGAATTTATGCGTATTTGCAGGATATCAGTCCTTATGTCTTTATATCAACAATATCTGCAATCAAAGAAAATAGAAAAAGGAATTACCCAAATGCCAAATGTAAAATATACGGACAGCGCTACTTTCCGCTGTCTTGAAAACCTGAAAGAGGGCTCCCTTGATATCAGTCTGATCCATACGGGCAAAGAACACTGCCCGCCCGGACATATCTGTTCCATGCCAAGAGATGAGTTCATCATCCATTTTGTGCTGGACGGTACCGGATTCTATTCTGCCGGAGGTCAGACCTGGAGCCTTACTCCCGGACAGATGTTTGTAATTTATCCAAATGAACCAGTCACATACGGTGCTGATGAAACCAATCCCTGGACTTATGCCTGGATTGGTTTTCGCGGAATCCGAGCTCACTCAATGGTAAAAGAATGTGGATTTTCCAAAAATCAATTAGTACTTCCTGCACCGGATCAGAAAATAATCCTGAAACACATCGATTATATGCTGAATCATAAGCAGCTTTCCAAAGCCAATGATCTAAGGCGCCAGGCTTATCTGATCCTGTTGTTAGCCGAGCTTGCCGACTTTCATGAAAAACAGTCTGCACAGAACAAAAAAAATGCCAAATATGCTTATAGCACCAGTGTTTACGTGGAGCTTGCCATTGAATATATTAAAGATATGTATCAAAGAGGAATCGGCATCTCTGATATTGCAGATAATATCGGAATCAGCCGTGCCTATCTGAACAGTTCCTTTCAGAAAGAGCTTGGAATGTCGGCACAGACCTTCCTCATTGATTATAAGATGCATAAAGCAGCCAATCTTCTGGTCAGCACCAGTCTGTCTGTTAAAGAGATTGCTAATAATGTGGGCTATGAAGACCAGCTTGTTTTTTCCAAGGCTTTTAAGAAGAAGTTTGGAATGAGTCCGAAGAATTATAAGACCCATAAAGAAATGATGGATAAATTTAACGAAAAGCAGGTAGACGATCCCGTGTGATCGTTCTGCCTGCTTTTTGTTGATTTTTTATTTCTGTCTATTGCTTTTCGCAACCTCCATAAGGAGCTTACCTGATTCGGTTATTATTTTGCAGTTAAAACATAAATTCTGGACTCATAGTCTGTGCATGGTTCGTCTTCACTTGTAGGTTCACCTGCTGTACAGTCTGTGGTGAGCAGTCCCAGATTCATCAGCTCATCCCCGTAGTTTTCTGTTTCATTATACTCATTTCTGTAGATAAGATCCGGATCCAGTCCCTGAAGCCGCACTCTGGTAAAATCTGCGTTTACTACATTTCTTTCCCTGTACCAGAATACCAGCGCTGTTTTTTTGTCCTCGCTGACTGTCATCCACACAGTTTCATTGCCCTCAAAAGGACTCTTCAGTCTGTAAAAAGTTCCAAACTGGATCAGTTCTCTGTATTCTTTCATAAAGGTAATCTGCTGTTTTACTTCACTGATTTCCTCATCAGACAGTTTATTCAGATCCAGCTCATATCCGAAAGTTCCAAAATAAGCTACATTTGCTCTTGTATGTAACGGAGTTTTGCGGTTTAACTGATGGTTTGGTACTACAGAAACATGACTTCCCATGGAGCTTACCGGATAACACATGCTTGTGCCGTACTGGATTTTCACACGCTCTGCCGCATCTGTATCATCACTGGTCCATCCCTGTGGCGCATAATAAAGGATTCCCGGATCAAAACGTCCGCCACCGCTTGCGCAGGACTCAAAGAGAATCTGCGGAAATGCAGTATTTAACCGCTCATACAGATCATAAACTCCGAGAATATATCTGTGGAACACTTCTCCCTGACGGTCTGCTGGAAGTGCAGCTGAGTAACATTCCGTAATACTTCTGTTCATATCCCATTTGATGTAGGAAACCTTTGCTTCTGAGAGGATTTTGTACATCATCTCATAAATACAGTCCACCACTTCTTTTCTGGAGAAGTCCAGCACATACTGATTTCTGCCATGACAGGAATGCCTCTGGGGTGTCTGCAGAATCCAGTCCGGATGTGCACGGTAAAGGTCGGAATCCTTATTCACCATCTCCGGCTCAAACCACAGACCAAATTTCATACCCATCTCTTCAATCCTGTCTGCGATTCCCTTGATTCCCTGCGGAAGACGCTCTCTGTTTGCCACCCAGTCACCAAGTCCTGCATAATCGTTGCTTCGTGCACCGAACCATCCGTCATCCAGCACAAATAATTCAACACCGCATTCCTTTGCCTTTGCAGCAATTTCCACCAGACGGTCCTCTGTAAAATCAAAATAAGTAGCTTCCCAGTTATTGTTAAGGATTGGCCTAGGACGGTCTCTCCAGTAACCTCTTGCCAGTCTCTTCTGATATAATTTATGGAAGGTCTGGCTCATTCCATTCAGACCCTTATCAGAAAATACTACTACTGCTTCCGGAGTCTGAAAGCTCTCACCACAGTCCAGCTTCCAGTCAAAATTCTGCGGATTGATTCCCACAGTGATGCGGGTTGTATCATGAGTATCCACCTCTGCCTGCATTCTGTGATTTCCGCTGTAGATCAGGCTGAATCCCATCACTTCTCCTGCATTTTCTGTTGCCGACGGACGTCGGAGCACAATAAAGGGATTATGTTCATGGGAAGAATTTCCTCTGATGCTTCCCACAGACTGGATTCCCTGCTCTAATCTGCGTTCTTTCACATGACGTTCTCTGGACCATGCGCCCGAAAACTGCATCCACACATAATCTTTATCCGGAAGATCAAGGCTGAGACTCATTGCATTTAACAGATGTACTAATGATGTACCCTCATTTGTAAATCTGGCGCTTCTGGTGATGATTCCCCCCTGTGCAAAAATAGTATAAAGCAATTCCAGTACAATTCCTGTTACTTCATCTTTCAGTTTTACACATAAGGTCTGGGCTTCTTCGTCATTCTCCGTATAGGTAGCCGGAAGTCCTGAAAGCTTTGGCTTTCCATCTGTAACAGTGTGACTGACATAAGTAAATTCCGAGATCCTGCTGCCGTTTTCCTGAAGGATTTCCACTGCCGGATAACGATAATCAGAGCTTCCATATACCGGATATTCCAGTTTCAAATGCTCCAGCGAAAATTTGCGGTTTCCCTCATAAACACAGGCTGTCATTGCTCTTTGCTTCATTTCAAGAAGATATGAGAAATCTTCTCTGTCATGGATTCTTTTCCCAAAATAGAGGTTTCCAAGATGTCCATTGGGAAGTACGGTCATAATATAACTGATGTTATTGTTGTATAAATGGAATGTCTTTGAACTTTCGTGAAAAATAATACTCATAACTGTCCCCTTTCTATAATAAACTCAATATACATGAAGTTAGGGGCAAAAGTTTTTTTGACCCTAACTTGATATCACGGATTGCTCCGCGGCTGTGCTGATATCATATACATTATTATAGAGAAAGTTATTCTGAGGTGTTATGGCATTATGTTTGTCTGAACCTTCAAAATGTTAACTGTTGATCAGCTTTTCCAGCCCATCCTCTGACACTTCCAGGTTCCTGCGGTTTTACTTCTGTCCTGCCTTCGAAACTGAGTTGGTGTCAGTCCTGTTTCATGCTTGAATGCCCTGGCAAACCGTTCTGCATTTCCATAGCCACAGGATTTTCCAATTGATTCTACAGACAGTTCTGTAAGCACCAGCAATTCTCTTGCCCTTGTAACACGGTATTTCTGCAGAAAATCCTTTGGTGAAATATGAAGTTCATTCATGAAGATGGTGTACAGATAACTGCGGTTAACATTCAAATGCTCTGCCAGTTCCTGTACTCCGATTCCACAGGCATATTCATTTTTTTATAAATGCCATGGCTTCTTTGATATATTCTCCATACCCGTTTTCTCTTCCATATTTCTTTTCTTTTGTATTACCCAGATAAGTATCAATCACTACATCTTTTGTAAGAACTGAAAAGAAATCATATAATCGGCCCTGCAGATAATACAGATTTGAGGTGGTGCTTTCTGTATGTTTCAGAATATCCAGCACAATTTTCTTTAACTCTTCTCCACTTTCTGAACGGAAGATCAACTGCTCGCTATTTAATCCGATATCCCGAATATATTTTCCTGCATTGGTGCCACCTACTCCGATCCAAAGATAACTCCACGGATCATCTTTATCTGCCTGATAGAAAGTCTGTGTACCCGGCTCGATCAGAAACCCCTGTCCGGCAGTGAGATAATGTTTTTGTCCTGACGCCTGATACATCCCCTTTCCTTTCACTACAAAATGGATCAGATAATGCGGACGGGACGCCGGACCATAGCAATGCAGCGGCCCGCATTGTGCGTAACCGCTGTAGCTTAGATAAAATTCTCTGAATTTCGGTTCCTGTAATTGTAAGACATATGAATCTTCCATAATATAAGTCTGCTCTCCTGTTTTATAAACAACCATTAACTTTCGGCTATATCATAAGGCCAGTGAACACTCATCTATCTTCTTTAATTCCTCTTCACTGAAAGATTCACTGTCCAGCACTTTCAGGTTCTCAAGGATCTGCTGCGGACGGGATGCTCCTATAAGCACACTGGTTACGATTCCGTCGCGGAGAATCCATTTCAGTGCCATCTGCGCAAGACTTTCCCCTCGCTCTGCTGCAATTGCATTCAGACTGCGGATACTGTTAAGACGTTCCTCACTGAACTGGTCTGCATGGAGAAAACGTCCGTCTGTGTTAACGCGGCTGTCCTTTGGAATTCCATTCAGGTATCTGTCTGTGAGCATTCCCTGGGATAACGGACTGAATGCGATAATTCCCTTTTTCCTCTCTGCTGCAGCCTGTTTCAGGCCATTTGTCTCGATGGTACGGTTAAAGATATTATATCTGTTCTGATTAATGATAAACGGACAATGCAGTTCTTCCAGAATATCTGCAGCGCGTTTCATTGTCTCACCATCATAGTTGGAGATTCCAACATACAATGCCTTTCCGCTTCTGACAATTTGTGCAAGAGCCTCCATGGTCTCCTCCAGAGGCGTCTCCGGATCCATTCTATGATGATAAAAGATATCTACATAATCCAGACCAAGGCGTTTCAGGCTCTGGTCAAGACTGGCGATCAGATACTTGCGGCTTCCCCAGTTTCCATAAGGTCCCGGCCACATATCATAGCCCGCCTTTGTGCTGACGATCAGCTCATCTCTGTATGCAGAAAATTCCTCTCTCAGGATTTTCCCAAAATTTTCCTCCGCACTTCCAGGCTGTGGGCCATAGTTGTTTGCAAGGTCAAAATGAGTGATTCCATTGTCAAATGCTGTGAAGCACATCTGCTTCATATTCTCATAAACACCGGTATCCCCGAAATTATGCCATAAACCCAGAGACAACTCCGGCAACATCAGCCCACTGGCACCACAGCGGTGGTATTTCATAGTTTCATAACGTTTTTCATTTGCCTGATACATAAGATAATTTCTCCCTTTTTCTGTAATCATACATCCTATTCCATCTATTTTCAACAAATGTTATTCGTATTATTTCAAAAAGCCACTTTCTGACTGAAAATGGCTTTTTAACAAATAAACTATATTAAATTCCTTTAAAGCTAAAGGAGAATTCCATCTTTCCGTCTGCATTCAGCAGATATTCCGGATGGGTATATGCTCCCCAGCTGTCGTCACCGCCGATTCCCATCTGGCCTTTGGCTACGCGTACTACTGTGTAATGGATCTGCGGGAGTTCGTATGGATGCATGGCATTTTCCATCTCATGTGGAGTGTATGGGAGTGCGGAGAACATCATTGATTCTCCATCCATCTCAAAGTACATTCCTCTGCCCTTGCGGTCTGTGACCTTCGCCCAGCGTACTTCCTCTTTTGCTCCGCATTCCTGCGGTACCATGTATCTTGCTATATTATCCACAACTTTGTTCTGGTAAATGCCCAGTTTTGCACCTTTTTGCGGTCTGCATAGGTTTCAGCTTCGCCCAGTCCATACCACTGGACATTGTCATAATCTGCATTGAATTTGAAAATCACCCCAAATTCCGGCATATCGCCAAGTTCTTTTACAGGATCATAAGTTAAAGTTGTCTTCACTTTTCCATCGCCGAATACTTCGTAGGTAAGCTGACACTCACTGGCTGGTGTGGTCGGCATCAGATAGGTAAATGTTACTTTTACAGAGTGGTCTGTTTCTTCTGTCTGTGGTGAATTGGATGGACCGTATGCACCTTTTCTGTATTCTTTGTGGCTTAAATACATGCTGGCAATTTTCCACTGTGCGTAGCGCATCTGCATAAGATTTCCACAGTCATTATCCGTTGGTGCACGCCAGAAGTTTGGTTTCGGGATTGCCTCGATCATCTCTTTGCCCGCATATTTGTAGGAAACCAGGCCACCATTGAGGACGGAGAACATTACTTCGAAGTGCTCGCCCCGGACACCAATATTATGTGTGCTTCGGATGATCTGTGGCTTCTTTACAAACGCATCTGATACACATACATCTTTTTCCACTGTAATCGCTGTTTCTGCTGAATCTGATTTTCCATCCAGAACATCCTCTTTCACCTGATATACATACTGTCCAAACGCAATTTCATAACCTGCAGGTGCCCATATCTCCTCCTCTTTCAGATGGAAGGAAACAGTAACTGTATATTCTCCGGCTGCTTCTGCTTTTTCAAAAGGCAGTTTATATTCTTTCTCACTCAATGGCTCAACTGCTGTTTCCAGTACTTCTGTACGGATCACTTTTCCATTCTTTGCAAGTGTTACCTTACAGTCAAAAGTATCTGTATTTACAAAGAGGTTCTTGTTAAGCACATTTTACTGTATCAGCTGTCACCTCTGCTGTAATATTCTGATAATTAAATTTCACTTCCTGCATCTTTGGAGATGGCTCTCTGTCACCGCCATATGCGATTCCGTTGCCGCTGAAATTGTAGTCTGTAGGACGTTCTCCGAAATCGCCGCCATATGCCTGGAACTCTTTTCCATAGCGGTCTTTCTTATAAATAGACTGGTCAATGTAATCCCAGATAAATCCACCCTGATATTTAGGCTCTGTATCTGTCAGGTCAGTATATTTGTGCATGGCACCGCAGGAATTTCCCATGGCATGTGTATACTCACAGCAGATAAACGGTTTGCTGTCATCCTTTGCCAGGAACTCTTTGATTGCTTCTACAGACGGATACATCTGGCTTTCCATATCGCTGGTATCATTATAACTGCGGTCATGGAAAAGTCCCTCATAATGTACCAGACGGGTAGGGTCATTCTTATGGAAAAGCTGAGACATTTCATAGATATCTTTTCCGCCAAAAGATTCATTTCCGCAGGACCAGATCAGGATTGCCGGATGATTCTTGTCTCTCTGGTACATGGAGTTGGCACGGTCAAGCATCATATCCAGCCATTCCGGTTTGTTGTGAGGAACAACATGAGTATAATCCTTTGTAAATTCCGCCACATCCCAGGAACCATGGGATTCCAGGTTTGTCTCATCGATCATATAAATACCATATTCATCACAGAGCTGATAGATCAGTGATGTATCCGGATAATGACAGGTACGGATGGCATTAATATTATTCTGCTTCATAATGCGAAGATCCTTGCGAAGTTCTTCCTCTGAAACATGTCTTCCGCTGACAGAGCTGAACTCATGGCGGTTTACGCCCTTAAACACAATACGTTTTCCGTTCAGAGTCATAATACCGTTCTTCATCTCGAAACGGCGGAATCCAACCTTCTGAGGAATTACCTCCTGAATAGTTCCTGCTTCATCATAAAGTTCAATTGTAAAATCATAAAGCTGTGGATCTTCTGCGCTCCATAATTTCGGATTATTAATTTTCCATGCAAAGCTGTTCTGTACAGTCTTGCTGCTATTTGTTCTCTGAATATAAAATGGCTCTGCATCGGCTTCTTCATTTCCAGCTTCTGTAAGAGATTTTTCTCTTCCAGCACACATTCTCCATCTTTCTCAAGTCTGAAAACAATGCTTCCCTTCCCCATGTCTTTACCTTAATTTCAAGATCTGCTACATCCAGATTCTCTTCCGGG
>ENA-OQDT01000867-OQDT01000867.1-human-gut-metagenome-genome-assembly--contig:-NODE-867-length-19076-cov-3.244129_pt1 | contig 19076 bp, 13 predicted proteins | sample MGYA00242786_ERZ504617 | MGnify/ENA primary metagenome ERZ504617 (study PRJEB26092, sample SAMD00036337) | human gut metagenome | host: Homo sapiens | study: EMG produced TPA metagenomics assembly of...
GTAAAAATATAAAACAACAGCCTTATGCAAAAAGAAATTAGTCGTACTGAGCCGGTGCCGGGAATGAGCGCCGAAAGTGGTATTTCGACTTTCCGTGACTCAGACGGGCTATGGAAAATACGGGTGGAAGATGTGGCAACCCCAGAAGGTTTTGCTGCCGATCCGGAACTGGTACTCAACTTTTATAACCAACGACGTCGGGAATTACTGAACACGAAACCTAATGCCGGACATATCGGACTTGCCGACTTGGAACAAGAGTTCGACGTCCATATCATTACGCAAAACATCGACAACCTGCACGAACGGGCAGGAAGCAGCCATGTGATCCATCTGCACGGCGAACTGCTGAAAGCTTGTTCCGTTCGCGACCTGAATACGACATACGATATTTCGCCCGAAAATCCAGACCTGCATATCGGGGACAAGGACCCTCATGGAGTACAACTCCGCCCCTTCATCGTCTGGTTCGGCGAGGCGGTTCCAATGATCGACCCTGCAATCCGACTAGTGGAAGATTGTGACATCTTTGTGGTGATCGGGACTTCGCTCAACGTATACCCGGCAGCTGGACTACTGAACTACGTACGCCATGGCCAGCCAATCTACCTCATCGACCCGAAAGAGGTAAAAGCCCATCGTAACGATATCCGCTTCATACGGAAAGGAGCATCGGAAGGGGTGAAAGAATTGAAGGAGTTATTACTGCAAAATCATTAATACGTTCTTAAAATCACTTACATAATAGAAGCACTTCAGAGCTTTTCTATTAAATTTGCATAGTAAACACATAGAATTAAGTATTATTGAGAATGGAGCATAATCCGACGAAGATTCCCTCGCCCTTACTTTCCTTGGTTCCCATACTTGTATTGGTAACCCTTTTATTTGTGACAATACGCACATTCGGTAGCGATGCCCTTAGTGGCGGCAGCCAGATCGTGTTACTTACCGCTACCGCCATCTGCTGCCTGATCGCCATGACCTACAGCAAAGTACGCTGGAAGGCGCTGGAGCTGGCGATGATCAACAATATCACCGGCGTTGCGACAGCTCTGATCATCTTACTGATCATTGGAGCGTTGTCGGGCAGCTGGATGATAAGTGGTGTCGTCCCCACTTTGATTTATTACGGGATGCAGATCATTCATCCTAGTTTCTTCCTGGCATCGACCTGTATCATTTGTGCAGTCGTCTCAGTCATGACGGGAAGTTCATGGACTACCATTGCCACCATCGGGATCGCCCTCTTAGGTATCGGACAGGCACAAGGCTTCTCCGACGGATGGATTGCCGGGGCGATCATTTCGGGGGCCTATTTCGGGGACAAGATATCTCCACTTTCCGATACGACCATTCTTGCCTCATCGGTAACGGACACACCTCTTTTCAAACATATCCGCTACATGATGATCACAACAGTTCCCTCTATGTTGATCACGCTCGTTATCTTCACGGTAGCCGGTCTTTCACACGAAGCGACGGCGACAGACCAGATCGAACAATACTCGATCGCCCTGAACAATACGTTCCATATCACACCGTGGCTGCTGATCGTACCGGTCGTCACTGGCATCCTGATTGCGAAAAGAGTTCCATCGATCATCACGCTGTTCATTTCGGCGGCATTGGCAGGCATGTTCGCGTTGATTTTCCAGCCACACCTGTTGCTGGAAATTTCCGGTTTACCGGAAGGAAACATGCCAATCCAATTTCAAGGGCCTATTAATGACATTTTACGGCAGTACAAGCATAAAAACCGGAAATCCGGAACTGAATAGCCTGGTTGCCACGCGAGGCATATCAGGCATGATGAATACGATTTGGCTGATCCTTTGTGCCATGTGTTTCGGCGGGGCGATGGCGGCAAGCGGAATGTTGGGCAGCATCACTTCCGTATTTCTGCGCTTTATGAAACGGACGGTCGGGCTGGTAACGTCGACTGTCGCATCGGGACTATTCCTCAACATCTGTACGGCCGACCAATATATTTCCATCATCTTGACTGGAAATATGTTCAAGGATATTTATGAAAAGAAAGGATACGAAAGCCGTCTGCTGAGCCGTACGGTAGAAGACTCGGTCACCGTCACTTCCGTACTAATCCCGTGGAATACTTGCGGTATGACACAGGCAACGATCCTCGGAGTAGCGACATTCACCTACCTTCCTTATTGCTTCTTTAATCTAATCAGCCCGTTGATGAGCATCACGATTGCTGCGATCGGGTTCAAAATAAAAAGGAAAAATGAAAAAGCTAAAAGTGTCGTTGCTGGCTAAGGTTGTCATTGCCATCGCAGCCGGCGTTGTGTTCGGGCAGTTCCTGCCCGGCGGGATCGCCCGCATCTTTGTTACATTTAATTCTTTGTTCGGCAACTTCCTGTCGTTTTCGATCCCACTCATTATTCTAGGGTTGGTGACACCAGCCATCGGGGAATTAGGCAAAGGGGCCGGCAGATTGCTGGCCTTGACCGCACTGATCGCATATGGCTCAACTATCTTCTCTGGTTTCTTCACCTATTTCAGCAGTTCGGCAATCTTCCCACATATCCTACCGGTCAACACGGAGTTAACAGCAATGGAAAATCCCGAAGACTTCATGTTGCAACCCTATTTTATAGTCGCCATGCCACCTTTGATGGATGTCATGACAGCTTTGCTTCTATCCTTCACCATCGGGCTTGGCTTGTCTTATATTAATGGGGAAACATTGCGCGAATCCTTTTCCGATTTCCAGAAAATCATTACGAAACTGATCGAGGCGGTTATCATCCCTTTATTGCCGCTTCATATCTTCGGCATTTTCCTGAACATGACGGTGAGCGGGCAAGTCATGGGCGTGATTACCATGTTCTTGAAAGTGATAATCGTGATATTTGTCCTGCATGTGTTGCTATTACTTATCCAGTTTACGATTGCCGGCAGCATGAGTGGGAAAAATCCGTTGCGGCTACTGAAAAATATGCTTCCGGCTTACGCGACCGCACTGGGGACACAATCCTCAGCCGCCACCATCCCTGTAACATTGGCTCAGGCGGTCAAGAACGGGGTGCGGGAGAACATCGCAATCTTCGTCATTCCCCTCTGTGCCACTATCCATCTGGCAGGTAGCACGATGAAGATTACCGCCTGCGCGATGGCAATCATGTATATGTCAGGTGAACCCGTCACCTTCACTTCTCTTGCCGGATTCATCATGATGTTAGGAGTCACAATGATAGCTGCTCCCGGTGTACCGGGTGGCGCTATCATGGCAGCACTCGGATTACTGCAAAGCATGTTAGGGTTTAACGAGACATTACAGGCGCTGATGATCGCCCTTTACATCGCGATGGACAGTTTCGGGACTGCTTGCAACGTGACAGGCGACGGAGCGATTGCAGTCGTGGTAGACAAGATCGCCGGCAAGCAAAAGACTGGGACAAGTCAGCCGTAGGCTTCTCAAACATCTGCCTCGTCATAAATCACACAGCCTTTCGACTCCCTTTTCCCGCATCATGGTTGCCACAATATGAGCACAAGCATAAGCATCAGCCATTGCATGGTGATGATAGGTCAGATCGTATCCGCAATGAGCGGCAACAGTCTGTAGTTGGTGGTTAACCAGGAAAGGATACATGCGCCTCGACAAACGGCAGGTGCAATAAAACTGATATTTGGGATAGGCAAGGTCATAGGCTTCGTGAGCTGCCCGTAGGCAACCTTCGTCAAAAGAACTGTTATGGGCAACCAGTGGGATATCTTGCAATCTGCCGGCTATCCTGGCCCAGGCTTCCTCAAAGTCGGGAGAGTCGATTGTATCCTGCATGGTTATGCCATGAATGGCAGTAGTAAACCGAGTGTAGAAGTTCGGATAGGGACGGACCAGCGTGTAAACAGAATCGATTACCTTATTGTCCTCAATAATAGCAACCCCGATACTGCAAATACTACTGCGCTTTCCATTAGCGATCTCAAAGTCAATTGCGGCAAAGCGTTCCATACTTTTCTAATTGATAATTGTCAATTGACAATTAATCCAACGGACAACTGACAATCAAGAAAAGCATTCATTGGCCTTTCTTTAATTGCCAATTGTCCATTGTTAATTGTCAATTATTTACTAAAGTCTCTCGGTGTCGGCACTCCCGGAAGCGGTTTGCGGTTCTGGAGTTCTTTCATGACCTCCTGAATGGCACGGTCGAGTTGCTGGTCTTCACCGTTCCATTCTTTGACGGGATCATTATCGATCAGGATGTCAGGATCGACACCATGATTCTCAATAATCCAGCTACCGGTTTTCGGATCGAAACTTGTGAAGAAAGGTACACGGATGTCCGTCCCGTCCATATAAGGTAACGAGCCACTGATACCGACAATTCCACCCCACGTACGAGTCCCGATCAGTTTGCCCAATCCCAGCGCACGGAAGCCCCACGGGAAGAGGTCGCCATCGGAAGCCGAATATTTATTGATCAAGCATACTTTCGGACCTACTTGCACGGCATCGGGAACAGTTCCGATACGGGCTGAACCACGACGCATCGTCAACCGATACGGTTCACGGGAAAGGCGTTCGAGGATCATCGGCGAAACATTCCCCCCCCATTGGCACGGTCGTCAATAATCAAACCTTCCTTGTCGAGCTGCGGATAGAAATAGCGGGAGAATTCATTCAGTCCTTCTGGTCCCATATCCGGAATATAGATATAGCCGATCTTGCCGTTCGATACTTTGTCGACTTTCTTAATATTATCCTGTACCCAGTTATAATGATACAAAGAATATTCTTCTTCCAGCGGACTGATCACGGTTTTGCGTGCTCCCTCCAACTGCGGTTTGCTGTTCAACAAAATCTCCGTCGGGACACCAGCCTTGCCGACCAACAACGAATACATGTCTTTCACACTGTTTGTCGGCACACCGTCGATCGCCACGATAAACTCGCCAGCCTTCGCCTCAATGCCCGGCTCCGTCAACGGAGAACGCAACGACTTGCTCCAGGAAGCGCCCGGCAAGATCTTTTCCAAACGGAAGAAACCACTCTTATCACGGGAGATCTCAGCGCCTAACAGCCCCGTCTTTATCCTGTCGGGACGTTCTACTTCACCCGGATTCACATATGCATGACCACAGTTCAGTTCGCCGATCATTTCACCGATGATGTAGTTCAAATCCAGACGTGTCTTGGCATATGGGACAAGCACCTGATATTTTGCTTTGACCGCATTCCAATCTACCCCATGCATATTCTCTAGATAGAAGCCATCGCGATAAGCCCGCCATGCCTCATCAAAAATCTGCGCCCATTCCTTCGGATAATCGACCGCAATCTTCATATTCGATAAGTTCACCGGATCACCCAAGTCTGCCTTTCCCGAAGGAATATCCGTCACATAAAGAGCATCACCTTTGAAGAAGAGCACTTTCTTGCTACCGGGTTCGACACCCATAGAAGCGCCATCGGCCACCACGTCTTCCTTCTGCTCTTTCAAGTCGAATACTCTCGTACCGCCACGTCCCCAGTAGTAAACCTTGTTTCCGTCTGAATAAAAATTCCCATAATAGGAAGGACTCACCGGCAACTTGACGACACGATCCGTAATCCCATCGAAATCGATCTTGACAACAGAAGTGGCAAGCTCTTCTTTCCTTGTCTCCTCCTTCTTAACCGATGTATTTTTCTTTGATTCCTCTTTAGCAACAGCGACTTCCGCATCTTTCTCAATGAAAGGCGAAGGAGTATCTTTGGACAACAACGTCAAATAAACCCCGTACATATTATTATAGACATGGTTCCATTCCAGCGATCCATAAGTCGGATTAAAATCACGGGCAGATGCAAAAACCAGATATTTACCGTCCGTACTGAATACCGGGGAAGAGGAATCATACCACTTGTCTGTCACCGGGTATTCTTTCTTTTCAGCCAGATTATAAACATAAACGATGCTATATTCATTGTTCCCTGTACGGGTATAAGTCAGCCACTTGCTATCCGGCGAAAAGTCACTCCCCGCGGCTCGCCCATCGGGTCCTGCAACAAGGTCGTCACCTGCTTTGTAGCAACGTCCAAGAGATTCATACGGTTCTTACGATCCGTATAAACAACCGCTTTGGAATCCGGGCTTAGTTCAAAACCGCGGATATAAGTGTCATTATCCTTTGTCAGCTGGACGTGTTCGCCTCCAATGGCATCCTGCATATAGAGTTCTGTCTCTCCGGTCGCATCCGAAATATAGACGATGAATTTGCCGTCGGGCGACCATTGCGCATTGCGGTCGTGTGCTCCTGGCGAACGGGTGATATTCTTTGTCACACCCTTCTCAACCGGCAAGTTGAACACTTCGCCACGGGCAGTCACCACTAAACGTTCACCGTCGGGCGACAGGCAGGCCTCGGTAATATAGTCAGCTCCATCCTTAATTTCGCTACGGGCGTAAATATTGTCGGAAGTCAAGGTGATGTTCACCTTTTCGGGCTTCTTACTCCCAGCATCCATCTTATAAATATAGCCGCCATTTTCGAAAACGATCGTATTGCCATTTGCGCTTGGGAACTTTACGTCGTATTCGGTAAAGTCAGTGACTTTGTCCGTCTGTTTGGTCTTCGTATTATAAACAAAGATGTTCATTGTTCGGTCACGGTCGGAAAGAAAGAAGATTTCATCGCCGATCCACATCGGGATAATGTCCTGTGCAGGATTGTCCGTAATGTTTTCGACTGTCTTCTTATCGGAACTATAGATCCAGACATCATCCGCCATCCCGCCTTTGTAGTATTTCCAGGTACGGAACTCCCGCATGACACGGTTATAAGCCAACTGTTTACCATCGGGAGAATAGCTGCAGAATCCACCTTCAGGAAGAGGTATGGCTTCAGACAAGCCACCCTCCTTTTCCACCGTGAACAACTTTCCGCTAAAGCCATCGCTGATGCGGTTGCGATACACAATCCGACTGCCATCAGGCGTCCAGGTCATCACGATATTGTTCGGTCCCATACGATCACCCAAGTCATCCCGGCTGTTTGTTGCCGTATAGGTCACACGCAGCGGTTCTCCACCCGTCACCGGCATGGTATACACTTCTGTATTACCATCGTATTGCCCGGTGAATGCAATCGTTTTGCCGTCCGGTGAAAAACGAGGAAACATTTCGTACCCCACATGCGAAGTCAGGCGCCTGGCTTCGCCACCCGTAGCCGGAACCTTGTAGAGGTCGCCCGCATACGAGAAAACAATCTCATTGCCGTTCGTAGCCGGGAAACGCAACAAACGCGCTTCGTCCACCGCCATCGACAGTGAAGGGACACCAGCCAGAACCAATAAAGAAAAGATAAGTTTCTTCTTCATACCTAATTATCGTTTAGTCAACCGACAAAGGTAAAAAAAGTAAAGCTCAAAATATATTCCGATGCAGATATTCCTTTATTTTCCACCACAATAATTGCCGTTTCGCAACAAAAAGAGACCAGCCCCCCAACATTCTCCCCGTTTGCTTATAAAATTCAGGATCACAAACCAATATGCACTGCCGGTCCATACTTGCTGCAGAAAACAAATAGAAACAGCCGTTCCTCAACAGAATACCCAAAGTATCATTCTTACGGACAAAACCGACAATATCTACAAAATTAATAATACCAACTGATGAAAAAGAAAACGAAGACTCCTTAAACTCCACATGATGCAAGACGACATAAGGCCGCAATTGCCAAAAAAGCTCAGTAATATTGGCAGGATCAAGTTCTTTCAAAAAAGATAGCAACCATTGCTCCTGAAGACTTGAAATAGATAAAGGTAATTCCATATTTACTTAAATTCGACCTGAAAAAATCCCATATATCCAACAATTCCCCAATTAGATGGTTATTATAAAGAAACGTGGGAATTAACAACATACACTCGATTAAGGACCTCGAATAACCTATAACTAGTTGTATGCAATAATTACCCACGTTTTTTATCTTGAATACGCAAGTGCATAAACACCCATCTTGCATGACAAGAAAAAACGCGAACAAAATTCACATACTATCCACTAGTTATCTAGAAATTTCGAGGTTTCAATCAAGAGATAATATATAAACTTTCGTGTTCACCACCAAAGTTGTACCAGCGATAACGCTTTATCCAGCTTACTGTACACGACAAAGATAAACAGAAGATTCAAAAATCCGATATTCCTCCTTCCTTTTTTCAAGGTTCTTTAGAAAAACACAGAAAAAGCCGGCTACGGCGGAATATCATCTATTCCATTGTAGCCGGCCACTTTTTAAACTAATACCTACTTTTTATATCGCTTTATCTCTTAAGACAGACATCAATAGTAACCTTCATTCTGTTCTTCACTGAGCTCGCCAACAGGATTCAGACGGTCGATGTGTTTCTGCGGGATAGGACGAAGTTTGTGATACGGTTTAATGTAGATTGCATCCGGATTGTATTTCTTCACCCAATCATACAGCAGTTCACAACGAACCAAATCTTCCCAACGATTAGTTTCTCCCAATAATTCACGTCCGCGTTCGTTCAGAATAAATTCGATAAAATCACCTTGTAGATCAGCCGGAGAAACTTTAAGTGCATCATACGTACTCTTCGTATCGTTCACTCCACCTTCGAAAAGCCAGATCTGCTGGTCTTTTTGCTCACCTTCGGCCCAAGCGGCACGCTTGCGGATCACATTGATATATTCAGCAGCCTTGTCGAAATCACCTTTACGACCGGCAGCTTCCGCTGCCAACAAATACGTTTCTCCCAAACGCATACGCACCCATTCGCGAGACCCCTTTTCTTCAGACACAGAAGGACGGCTCGGATCAAGGTATTTCACCAGTGACGGAAAATAACGGATCGAATGCATTTCGCGAGGGAAATAAGAATAAGTATAGTCAGCACGCAATTTCCGCATCTCGTCACTATTAGAAGCAAGCCCTGTTTCCTGCATCGTATAATAAATCGCCGTATCGCCATGCTGGAATTTCAACTCGCCCTCTATTTGCCCTTTAGAAGGATCCGGCGTAAAATAGACGTTTCCGTCATAAGAAAGCGACTCCCAAACAGGCAGCGTGCTTACATTATTTGCATAGTAGACCCATTTGAAACTCTTATAAAAACGTGAATCATGCAAACGATCGAATAAATCGTCCATCGTTTTCTTTGTCGCCACGTGACGACGGTACGGACGACCGTTTTCAATATCTCTCAACATACCCGGCTGATCTTCATACCAAGACAGCCAATAGAGGTGCTGCTTGTTACCATCTCCGTTAAACATCGGCTCGGTTGTGAACTGCACGGCAAACACAGCTTCGGAGTTCCCCTGATTCTTGATATCCCACAGAGAGGAGAAGTTTTCTTGCAAAGCATAAGCCCCACTGTTAATCACTTGCTCAGCATAATAAAGCGTACTATCCATATCTGTCGCTTTCTGACCACGCGCATCTTTGTACTGCGCTACCACGAGTCAGATAAACCTTCGCCAACAAATGGGCAGCTGAGTAACGTGTGGCACGTCCTAAAACAGAAGCCTTCTCCGGTAAATTTTTCGGCGGCATTACGTAAATCGCTGATAATAACACTATAAACATCAGCGATCGGAGCACGCTTGAAGTCCGTCCGAATCTCGAAACTACCTTCCGTGACCAAAGGAATACGCCCGAACTGCTGCACCAAATCAAAATATAAATAGGCGCGGATAAATTGCATTTCGGCATAACTTTGTATTTTCACACTCTCCAACAAGTCTTGGGAATCCCGAATCTTCTGCATGGCGATATTGGCATCACTAATCCCTTTGTAGTGATTTTCCCACATTTCATACAGAATACCGTCGTCCGGATTCAACTGTGTCGCATATTTATTATACGATTCACGATTACTACCATCTTCCCCTTCCGTGAACAAATCGGTTCCTAATTCGGTCAATACATCGAAACGTTCACCACCAACTCCCCAACGAAGGAAACCGTAAGCTGCCGTAATGGCTGCATTTACACCGGCTTCCGTTTCATAATAATCGTACGACATCACCGGTGCATCGTCTTCGCTTAACCAACTACTGCAACTTGAAGCAGATAACATCAGACCTGCCAGCATATAGCAATATACAGATTTCATTTTCATTCTTTGATTTATTAAGATTAAAATTACAAAGTCAAGTTTATACCAAAAATCCAGGAACTGACACTCGGAGTGCCGAAACCACTACCGTTAGTTTCAGGATTACCGGCCGAATTTACTTTAGCTGCTTCCGGATCAATACCCGTATAATTGGTAAAGATAAACGGATTCTGGGCTGTAAAATAAACACGCAGTTTCTCCACCAGGAACTTATTGGTCAAGGTCTTCGGCAAGGTATATCCCAATGTCATTGTCTTTACACGCAAGAAATCCGCTTTTTCATAATAAGTGGATGTGATGTAAATCGGGCGCTCCTCATCGATACTCGGACGAGGATAAGCGTTCGTCGGGTTATTCGGTGTCCAGTAGTCGACTTTCACACCACCGTTACGTCCGCAATGTTCCAGTGCATAAATGTCGTTATACAACATAGCGCCGAAACTCGCATATAAAAAGACCGACAGGTCGAAACCTTTATAGTTGAAAGTATTCACCATACTGGCAATCAACTTCGGACGTGGGTTTCCCAGAATCTGCTTATCGGCATCCGTAATCTTATAGTCGCCATTCACATCCTGTATCTTGATATCGCCCGGAGCAAACTCTGTACCGTTGGCGGCGAATTTTGCCATCTCGGCAAGATCTGACTCCGTGTTCTGCCAGATACCTACTTTCCGGTAGTCATAATGAACATTCACCGGCTGGCCGATAAACCATTTGCTACCGATATCGTCGTTCTTGCCATTATACAGTTCAACGATTTCTTCCTTGTTGGAAGACAGCATCAAATCAGTTGTCCACTGGAAGTCTTTCGAATTGATGTTCATAGAGTTGATAGAAACTTCTATACCCTTATTACGCGTTTTACCCACATTCGACAGCACATCGGGAAAACCGGAAACAACCGGTAACTGGCGTTTCAGCAACAAATCATGTGTATTCTGCATATACAAGTCAATCGTACCGTTGATACGTCCTCTCAACACACCGAAATCGATACCTAAATTCCACTGATCCGTCGTTTCCCAAGTCAACAGACTGTTCGCCATCGCATTCGGGGCATATCCGATCGTTGGAGTTCCACCATTGTCAAACGGATAACGGATCAACGACAACGTACCTTTCGTTTGGTAAGGATCTACAGCCGAATTACCAGTCTTACCAAAACCAAGTCTTAGTTTCAGGTTATCCAACCATCCGGATGTACTCGACATGAAAGATTCTTCATTGATACGCCATGCCAATGCGGCAGAAGGGAAAAGCACCCACTTGTGTCCGTCAGCCAGACGGGACGAACCGTCATAACGGGCAGAAACCGTCAACAGGTAACGTCCTAAATAGTTATAATTGATACGTCCCATGAAGGAAGCCATATTCCATTTAATCATCGAACTGCCAATCGTGTTGGTCACCAATCCCGACCCTAAATCATAATATTTCAGATTATCAGCCGGCAGGTTCTCCATTGCAACATTCACATTTTCCTTTTTATCTTCCTGGATAGACTGCAACAAAGTCACACCCAGCGTGTGCTTGTCATTAAACGTCTTATCGTAAAAAAGCATATTTTCCAGCGTAAACATCGTGTATTTATCCACTGCGTTCTTTGCGTATGAAGTACCCATGCCCCGGTTGCTGGTTTCGGCGGAACGAAACTCGTAGTCCTGCACGGTACGGGCATCGATACCCAAATTCGAACGGAATTTCAAACCGTCGACTGGCAGTTTGATATCCAAAGAATAGCTGCCTAAATAACGGGTAGTCTTCAACGGACGATCCACAGCACCCGGAACAAGGTCCATCATCGTATTATATACATTATAAGAACCCGGTAGCGGAATAATCTCGCCGTTTTCATCCCATAACTGTGCCAACGGGCTTAAACGCCAACCACCGGCGAGTCCGGCCCCACGTTGCTGAATGGCATGCGAATATTGCGTCTGTGCCCCGATCTTCACATATTTGTTGATTTCGTGGTTTAGATTCAAACGGATCGAATAACGTTCATAATCCTCATCCTTGAAAATACCGTTATTCTTATTGTAAGTAGCGGAAGCCAGGAAGTTCGTCCGTTCGCCACCGCCTCGGATACTCAATTGATGGTCGGTCACCATACCGGTACGGGTTACATGATCCATGTAACGGGTCGTACGCACACGGGACGGATAATAGACACCATCGTCACCCCAACCCATCATGACCGATTCCATGATCGACGGGTCGCGTGTAAATCCTGGGCAAACCATATCCTGCTCCCTTGAAGCCACATCCGAGTTGTAGCGGATCGAATTATTGCTCGTATTGCGATAAGACTCGCGCGTATATTCGGCATATTCCGGACCATCCCAGAAATCGAGCTGGTTCAAAATTGTCTGAGCCCCGACATATCCGTTATAATCGATCTGCGTCTTGCCTGATTTCCCCTGCTTGGTCGTAATCAGGATAACACCGTTCGCACCACGAGCACCATAGATTGCTGTTGCCGACGCATCCTTCAACACTTCCATCGACTCTATATCCGACGGGCTGATTTCGCCAATACCGCCAGTAACAGGAACACCATCAATCACATACAACGGATCATTGCTTGCCGTGATCGAACGTTTACCACGGATCATCACGTTCGGAGTAGAGCCCGGCGACCAGTTGGCGTTTGAAACGACAACCCCCGGAATACGTCCCTGCAAGGCTTCCGATGCCGTAGAGGTCGGGACAGCTGAAATCTTGGCAGCATTGACAGAGGCGACAGCTCCAGTCAAGTCTCTTTTCTTTACCGTACCATAACCGACCACGACAACTTCATCCAAACCTTGTGCATCCTCTTTCATCAGGATGTCAAACGTATTCTTGTTATCGATCTTTACTTCCATAGGCAAAAAACCGATATAGGATATTTCCAGCATTTCCCCCGGAGCAGCCTCTAAAGAGAAGTTTCCATCCATATCTGAGATGGTCCCATTAGTCGTTCCCTTGACTACGATATTCGCTCCAGCCACCGGAAGACCTGTTTCATCGGTAATCACACCAGATATTTTCTTGGTTTTTCGCTGTTTCACGGGAGCCTGCGCTTCTGCCTTAACGATAACGATCGTCTTATTGCTCACTTTGTAGGAAAGGCCGTGTTTTTCCAGTACCTGAGACAGGATATCCTTTAACGGGCGATTGGAAGCAGAAACGACTACATCAGGATTTTCACTCAGGATAATATCCCGGTAAACAACTGAAAAAGAAGTCTGTGCCTCCAGATTCTTAAAAATTCTTTCAATGTGACATTTTGCAAATTCATCGACATTGTTTGCGAAATGTCCTGTGCGTACATGGTTGTACACAAAAACAGGAGTGCTGTACTCCGAAATACTTTCTTCATGACTATGATAAATAGACTTAAGTTAAAATTAAACAATTGATTTTTAAAAACACTTTTTCTTAGATTTCACCTGTTCATCCCATAGGCTTATTTTATTTTTGATTGATTAGGCTTATTAATCGTAACGTTATTTCCTATGATCTTATAATTAAATCCATATTGAAATTTCAAAGCTTCCATGACATACGGAAGTTGTTCGTCCTTAAAAGAACCGGAAATCTGATCGTTCGCAATCTCCGGACATAGCAGGTCAATATGCACACCATACCATCTTTCGATCTTTTGGAACACCGAACCCAACTTCTCCGATTCGAACACCAGATGATTTTGCGTCCACGCGGTTTCTTTTACATTGTCTGTATTGTGAAAACTGATTTTCCCATTATTTTTCGAATAGATCGCTTTCTGCGACGGTTTCAGGATAAAACTTTCAGAAGGCGACTTGGAATCGTAGAGGCGCACGGAGCCTTCAATCAAGGAAGTCTCTACAAAGTCATTCTCCTCATACGAATAGACATTGAAGCAAGTCCCCAGCACTTCGATATTCAAATTGCCGACCTGCACGACAAACGGATGTTTCCTGTCCTTGGAAACCTGGAAGTACCCCTCGCCCTTCAAACGGGCGACACGCTTTCCGTTGACATAGGCGTAGGACAAAGAGCTTTCCGAATTCAATTTGACAGAACTCTTATCCGGCAAGGTCAACTGCACCTTATCTCCGGCCGGAACTTCCGCCAAGAAAGAAGAGTTCGCATTTTGCAATTCATGCAAAAGAGAAAAGTTCCACGCCGTAACGGACAAGACGGCAATCACGGCCGCCGCCGCCACGATACGGGACCAGCGTATGGAGATTTTAGGAGGATGTATCTGCAGACGAAGTCTCCGATGAATTTCCCGCTTACGACCGACTTCCATAGACGGATAAACCGTATTCTCATTCCAAAACGCTTCCATCCTTTCGGCCAGTTCCTGGTCCGAAAGATGATTCAAGGACACCTTGAAGTCCTCGAAATCTTTCCGGTTGGTCTTTCCCCTTAAGAATTGAGAATATAATTTATCAAATAAATCGGTCATAATTTGTTGCTTGTTTATAGTTACACGAAGGAGTACCGAAAAAGTACCAGGCGTTTTTATATGTTCTAAAGCATATTCCTGTTTCTTCCCCTATAATACGCTCGAAGTTTCCTTTAGCGAAACTTTCTGTTTCACCGTACGAACTTTTAGTTCCAAGCGCTGAAACTATCTGGAACTCCAAGAGCCGCTTGGAGAAAGGAAAGCAAGCTTCTCAAGTTTTCTTATATGAAAAAGGCGAAAAGATAATTATATTTCCGGAGTTCCTCACGCAGAATCTTTAACGCTGCGGACAAATGATTCTTTACCGTTTGCTCGGAAATATCCGAAAGAGCGGCTATTTCGGCATTGCTCATTCCCTCTTCACGGCTCATTTCAAAAATGTTCCGCTGCGCGGGGGTCAGCTTTTGCTTAGCTATCGCCAGCTTGTCGATAAAGTCATCGTAATATATTTTTTCTACGGAAGTGTTATCCAAAAGATGTTCGTCTTCACAAAAGCGTATGTAATCTTCAAAATCCGGACGGTTGATCTGTTGGCGGAAAACATCGATCACATGGTTCTTGGCAATCGTGAACAACATGGATTTGAAAGAGCCTTCAACAGACAAGGAGGCACGCATGTTCCACAGCTTGAGGAACGTATCCTGTACGATATCTTCCGCCTGGACAGATGATTTCGTATGCAGCAAGGCGAAACCGTACAAAGAATCCGCGTACATATCATATAATGTATCGAACGCCTCATAGGAACCACGTTTAAGTTTTTCTATAGTATTGCTATGTATCTCTGTTTCATGCATATTCACCTCTTTCACCCCTCACTTTGAGTTCGTAAAGATAGAAATAAACTACTAAACAGCTACTATTAAGTTTATTTCTATCTTTTTTATAATAATACCGTATCTTTACACCCATAAAAACGCAAAGCATGAAATCATTATTTATCCTAACTTCAGCACTACTGTTTACGGCAAACGTGCTGGCCGAAAATGATCCGCTATGGATGCGCTATCCGGCAATTTCTCCAAACGGTGAAACGATCGCCTTTACTTACAAAGGCGATATCTACACCGTTCCGGCAAACGGTGGCAAAGCTACCCAGTTAACAACCCATCCGGCTCACGATACGCGCCCGATCTGGTCGCCTGACGGCAGCAAGATCGCGTTTGCTTCTGACCGGAACGGAAATTTCGATATCTTCATCATGGATATGGAAGGAGGCAGCCCGAAACAGTTGACCACTCACTCCGCAAATGAATATCCGGAAACGTTCAGTGATGCAAAGCACATTCTCTATTCGGCCGCGATCCAGCAGGATGCGAAAGACAGCCAATTCCCCTCCGGGCAATTTCCACAAATCTACCGGATCGGTATCAATGGAGGGCGCCCCGAACTCTATTCTTCCCTCGCCATGGAAAGCCTAGCTTTGAACAAGAAGGGTGACAAACTCTTATACCAAGACAAGAAGGGATATGAAGATCCTTGGCGTAAACACCACCAGTCTTCCATCACACGGGACATCTGGTTGTGCACCCTCGATCGGGAACACTCCTTCCAAAAAATAACTTCCTTTAAAGGAGAAGACCGTAATCCGGTATGGGCGACAGACGGTTCTTCCTTCTACTATCTGAGTGAAGAAAAAGGAAGTTTCAATATATTCAAAAACGACCTGACCGGCAGAAATAGCCGGCAGATAACCAATCATACCATGCATCCCGTCCGTTTCCTAACTTCCGACAACAACGGCAACCTCTGTTACGGATACGATGGCGAAATCTATACGGTCAAAGAGGGTACACAGCCTAAGAAAGTGGATGTACAGATCATCTCGGATAAGGTGGAGAACGACCTGATCCATCAACTCAAGGCAAGCGGAGCCACCGATATCGCAGTTTCCCCTAATGGCAAAGAAGTCGCTTTTATCGTGCGCGGCGATGTATATGTAACCTCGGTCGACTACGAAACTACCAAACAAATCACCAACACACCGCAGCAGGAGCGCGATCTCGATTTCAGCCCAGACGGACGCTCATTGGTTTACTCGGCCGAACGGGGCGAAACCTGGGGCGTTTATCAAAGCAGCTTGGTACGCAAGAACGACAAATATTTCACATACGCACAGGAATTGAAAGAAGAACCGTTGGTGGTAAATTCGCAGACCTCTTTCCAGCCGATGTATTCTCCGGACGGAAAGGAAGTCGCTTTCTTGGAAAACCGTACGACTCTACGCGTGATTAATTTGAAAAACAAACAGGTACGCACCGTCCTGGATGGTAAATATAATTATTCGTATGCCGACGGCGATCAATATTATCAATGGTCACCCGACAGCAAATGGTTCCTCGCTAAATATATCGCGATCGGAGGATGGAACAATACGGACATCGTTTTGGTGAAAGCGGACGGCAGCGGCGAAATGACCAACCTGACCGAAAGCGGCTACTCCGACAACAACGCCAAATGGGTGCTGGATGGAAAAGCGATGATCTGGTCGTCTGACCGGGCCGGTTATCGCAGTCATGGCAGTTGGGGAGCAGAAGATGATATTTACATCATGTTCTTCGACGGCGAAGCATACGACAAGTTCCGCCTCACCAAAGAGGAACAAGCTTTGTTGGACGAAGAAAAAGAGGACAAAGATAAGGACGAAAAAGACAAGGACAGCAAGAAAGACAAGGATAAAGACGATGACAAGAAAGACGAAAAAGCAGATAAGCCGGTCGAACCGCTTAAATTCGACTTGGCCAATCGTAAAGACCGTATCATGCGCTTGACCGTCAACTCGTCATTCTTAGGTGACGCCGTCCTGACGCAGAAAGGCGACAAGCTATATTATTGCGCCGCATTCGAAAACGGTTACGACCTATGGGAACACAATTTCAAGGAGAACACCACCAAACTACTGATCAAAGGTGTCGGTGGTGGAACGATGTTCCCCGACAAGAAAGGCGAAAACATTTTCCTCGTTTCGGGAGGCCAGTTGAAGAAGATCGAAATCAAGGACAGCAAAACGAAACCGATCGCATTCAAAGCCGAATTTTCATATCGCCCGGCGAAAGAACGCGAATATATATTCCATCACACCTGGCGCCAAGTATTAGACAAGTTCTACGATCCCAAAATACATGGTATCAATTGGGCCGGATATGGAAAGGCATACGAAAAATTTCTTCCGCATATCAACAATAACTACGATTTCGCAGAAATGCTTTCTGAAATGTTAGGCGAACTAAACGGTTCACATACCGGTGCACGCTACCGCTCTGCATCTTCCGCACCAGCAACAGCTAGCTTGGGCGCTTTCTATGACAACAATTACACAGGCGACGGTTTGAAGATTGAAGAAATCATCGCCAAAGGCCCGTTGACAAAAGCCGACACCAAGATCAAGCCTGGCTGCATCATCGAAAAGATAGACGGCACGAATATCAAGAGTGGAGAAGATTACTATCCGCTATTAAGCGGCAAAGCCGGCAAGCAGGTACTACTGTCCGTTTACGATCCGGCAACCAAAGAACGTTTCGAAGAACAAGTCAAACCGATCACCTACGGCACACAATCCGATTTGCTTTACAAACGTTGGGTGGAACAGAAGCGCCAGATGGTCGACAAGCTGTCGAACGGAAAGATCGGATATGTACATGTCAAAGGCATGAACAGCGAAAGTTTCCGCGATACCTATTCCGAGCTGTTAGGTCGTTGCCGCGAGAAGGAAGCCGTGATTGTCGATACGCGCCATAACGGTGGCGGTTGGCTTCATGAGGACCTGGCAATTTTGTTGAGTGGAGAACTGTATGCTAAATTCACTCCGCGCGGACAGTTCATCGGAAACGATCCGTTTAACAGATGGCTGAAACCGTCATGCGTACTGATGTGCGAAGACAATTATTCGAACGCCCACGGTTTTCCCTGGACATATAAGACGTTGAAAATCGGCAAACTGATCGGCGCTCCCGTACCGGGAACGATGACTGCCGTATGGTGGGAAACCCAAATTGACCCGTCAATCGTTTTCGGTATCCCGCAAGTCGGCATGCAAGATATGCAGGGCCGCTATCTCGAAAACCAACAACTCGAACCTGACATCGAAGTCTACAACTCCCCCGAATCACAGCTAAGAGGCGAAGATCACCAGCTGGAAGAGGCGGTAAAAGAGATGTTGAAAGAGGTACAAAAGTAATATTATGTGCGATCTCAAAGCGGCTCTCATCCACAGCTATGGAACGGGAGCCGTTCATTTTTTGTACGCAATTCACGTACTTATCCTTCACTTTTGCCGTACTTATAAGATTCAATGTTTATCCAAACGAAAGCATTACCAGTTCTGCCTTCACCCGATAATATGACTTCATTATTTCTCTACGAACATAAACAGAAGGGATAAAACATAGTTACATTTAACTGTCTACACTCACAAGACAGATTGATACTGTTGTTCCGCGTGTTGACGGCAAAATCGGCATGTATACATGTGGACCTACAGTTTACCATTTTGCACATATCGGAAATATCCGATCATACATCATGGAGGAT
>ENA-OQDT01000868-OQDT01000868.1-human-gut-metagenome-genome-assembly--contig:-NODE-868-length-19072-cov-19.112589_pt1 | contig 19072 bp, 13 predicted proteins | sample MGYA00242786_ERZ504617 | MGnify/ENA primary metagenome ERZ504617 (study PRJEB26092, sample SAMD00036337) | human gut metagenome | host: Homo sapiens | study: EMG produced TPA metagenomics assembly of...
TTGACGGATCGTCAAGGACTTCGGCCGCATAGACATCCTGGTGAACAACGCCGGCATCACCAAGGACGGCCTGATGATGCGCATGTCCGAGGCGCAGTGGGACGCCGTGCTGACCGTAAACCTCAAGTCGGCGTTCAATTTCATCCATGCCGTGACGCCCATTATGGCCCGCCAGAAGAGCGGTTCGATCATCAACATGTCGTCGGTGGTGGGCGTCAGCGGCAACGCGGGCCAGTGCAACTATTCGGCCTCGAAGGCCGGCATGATCGGCCTGGCCAAGTCGATCGCCAAGGAGATGGGGCCGCGCGGCATCCGCGCCAACGCCATCGCCCCGGGCTTCATCATGACCGAGATGACCGACAAGCTGCCCGACGAGGTGAAGGAAGGCTGGTACAAGCAGATCCCGCTCCGCCGCGGCGGTACGCCCGAGGATGTGGCCAAGGTCGCGCTGTTCCTCGCGTCGGATCTCTCGTCGTATGTCAGCGGGCAGGTCATCCACTGCTGCGGCGCGATGAACTGCTAACCGTCGGCAGCGAATCACGATACGGACGAGGTGGAGGGCCGCACGCTCTTCCACCTCGTTTGCTTTTAACGAACAGGATATGAAACGATTGATTCTTTGGATGGCGTCGCTCGCCGGCGGGTTCCTCCCCGTTGCGGCGCAGCCTTACGGGATTGCGAATCCCGATGCCCGGACGCTGGGCATGGGCGGCATCGAGACGGTGACATCGGCCGATGCGTATGCCGTCTTCAACAATCCCGCGGCGGGGCTTTTCGGCCGGCAGAAGGCGCAGGTGGCGACTTCGTTCTTTACCCTTTCGGACAAGACGACCTACTCCGCCGCCGGTTACTACAAGTTCAACATGCAGCATTTGCTCGCCGGCGGCTGGCGAACGTTCGGGTTCGACGAACGTTTGAAGGACAAGTCGGTGTCGCTGGCTTATGCCTATCGGCTGAACGACATCGTGGCGTTGGGTCTGACGGCCGATTACGCGCGTTTCGTGCGAGAGCGGAGCGGCAATGCGTTCTCGGCGGGCATTACGGCGCAGGCGGTCGTGCCGTTCGAGCGGGGCGAGAACTACTCCGCGCTGCGGCTGGGCGCCAACTGACGGGGATCGGCGGATTTCTGGACGGTCCTGCGGAGATGAAGCTGCCGGTCGCATTCGCGGCGGGCGCCGCCTACGATTTGTTTCTGAGCGATGCCCATGCGCTGACCTTCGCCGGCGAGTGCCGCTATACTTTTTCACCTGTTGCGGCGCGCGGCGTGGAGGATATCGTGCTGGTGGACGGCACGTGCGCCACGTGCAAGTTCCGCTCGAACGTGCCGGGTATCGACGCCACGGTGGCTTCGGCGAACGAGCTCATGGCTGCGCAGGGCTCGGACGTCCGCGTGCGGCGCGCGTCGGCGTTTCCCGACGAGGTGCTGCTCGAAGACAAGCGCACGCTGCTGGGCGAGTCGCGCCGCGGCTTCTTCACCAGCGCGCGCACGCGGGCGAAGGACGCCGCGGGCAAGACGGCCGAGGTGATGGTGTTCAAGAACGACAACGCTGCGCCGTCGCTGCGCGAGCGGCTGCGCATGTCCAACGCTGGCACGCTGCCGCAGTTCAACCCGCAGCGACGCATGCTGGTGCTGGACGCGATGGACCGGTTGGGCGCGCCGACGGTTCCCGAGATCGACACGCGGCTGTTCGGCTCGGTATCCATCGACACGCAGGCGTGCAGCTCGTGCAACATGTGCACGGTGTTCTGCCCGACGGGCGCGCTGCGCAAAAGCGAGCTGGTGCCTGAGGAGGGGGAGGGCAGCTTCCTGGAGTTCTCGGCGGCCGACTGCGTGCAGTGCAACCTGTGCGCCGACGCGTGCTTGAAGAGCTGCCTGACGGTGAGCTCGACGGTGTCCACCGAGGAGCTGTTCGACTTCGAACCGCGGCTGATCCATCTGCCGAACCCGCCCGCGCGGCCCGGAATATTGTCGAGCTTGAGGCGATAGCGGTCGGAAGGGCTCATCATCGGCCCAAAGACACGGAATTCGGCTCGGAAGCGTGTTTTCGGTCCGATGATTCGCCCTCGCCTGCTCTCTACGGGTTTTTCGGCTCGATTTCTCAACTGTATCTTTCTTTTGTACAAAAGTTACTGTATAAAGAAGTGAAACAGTTGATTTGTCGTAGACGGAGCAGCATCATGAACAGCGATTTCATTGTTGCGGTGCACGCGCTGGTGTATCTGAACCATAAGGCGGACATCGTTTCCAGCGAGGCTTTGGCCAAGAATATCTGTACGAACGCGGCGCGTGTGCGCAAGGTGATGGCTCCGCTCAAGCGCGCCGGGTTCGTGACCACGCGCGAAGGCAACGTGGGCGGCTACCGTTTTGCAGGGGACGCTTCGGCGGTCGACCTGCACATGGTGGCCGATGCGCTCAACATCAGATTTGTGCAATCCGGTTGGCATAGCGGCGATATGGACATGAAATGCCTTGTGGCATCCGGTATGGCGGGCATCATGGACGACATATTCCTCGATTTAGACGAGCGTTGCCGTGAACGGCTTGCGCAGATATCGATCGCCGACATCGACGACCGCATATTCGGCTCCGACGGCGTCGTGCCTTTCGATGGTCGGCCGGCATCGTCCGGCGCAGAGGGCTAGGAGGAGATCATGGGCTTCTCCCTCGAAACGAGCATTCCCGTGCTCACCGTGTTCGTGCAAGGCCTGCTGAGCTTCTTCTCGCCGTGCGTGCTGCCTCTGATTCCGCTGTACGTGGGCTATCTGGCAGGCGGCGCGGCGAAGACGAACGATGACGGGAACCGTCGAGTACCCGCGTAAGAAGGTGTTCGTGAACACGCTGTTCTTCGTCGTGGGCGTGAGCTTCGCGTTCTTCCTGCTGGGCTTCGGATTCACGGCGCTCGGCCAGTTCTTCACCGGAAACCAGCGCGTGTTCTCGATCGTCGCCGGCGTCATCATGGCGGCGTTCGGCCTGTACATGCTGGGCGCGTTCGGCAAGACGAAGGCGGTGGAGAAGGAGCGTCGTCTGCCGTTTCGGCTGAATAGGTTCGCGATGAACCCGCTGGTGGCGCTGGTGCTGGGCTTCACGTTCAGCTTCGCGTGGACGCCGTGCGTGGGTCCGGTGCTGGCCAGCGTGCTGCTGATGGCGTCGTCGAGCGCTTCGGCCGCGGCAGGCTTCGGGCTGGTGGCCGTGTACACGATCGGCTTCGTGCTGCCGTTTTTGGCGGTGGGCCTGTTCACGGGCGAGGTGCTGCGCTTTTTCCGTACGCACGGCAACGTGGTGAAGTATACGGTGAAGGTGGGCGGCGCGCTGCTCATCGTCATGGGCGTGATGACCGTGACCGGGTGGATGAACGGCGTGACCAGCTATCTGTCGTCGTTCGGCGGCGCGCCCGCTGCGCAGGAGCAGCCGGCCGACCAGGGCGCGGATGAGGCGAAGGGCGACGGGGCGAACAGCGGTTCGTCCGATGCTTCCGATGCGGGCAAGGACGCCGGCTCGGGCGATGGCGCTGCGAGCAAAGCCGATGTGCAGGCGGCGCCGCTGGCCGACCTCAAGTTGGTCGACCAGAACGGCAAGGAGCATTCGCTGGACGAGTACCGCGGCAAGACGGTGTTCCCCTCGACAGTCTCGTTCCCGTTTAGGGTACTATTCATCAGACCGGCTTGTCCTATCAATGCGCCGCTTTCTTTCAGTATGACGGCAAAATATCCGAACCCGTCCTTGCGGTATCGGATGAGTTGCCTGTTTATCCATTTGCGCACGTCCTTTTTGGTAAAGCCGTGTTCCCAAGCGTACATGACTTCCGGCTTTCCCATTATGGCAAGGAGTGCGTCCATATCCTTACGGGTTATCCTGCGGATAAGCAGCCGTTCCGTTTCCATGACGACCAGCGATGCGGAATAGGTCTTTATCTCAAATCCGTCCTCTTTCCATTCCTTCACAAGCCTGTTGATCGTTTCTTCCACCAGACTGTCATAAGCGGCATCGGGAATAACCTTTATAAAAAGGTGTCACGGGTTTCTTTCATGACCCATTCGTTGATGTCTTTCAGTTCCTTGCCTTCGGGAATGTAATTCTTGTGTATCATGAACTCGTTGATGTTGTCCGCCAACAATTCTTCCAACTGATAACGGATGTCATCCTCCAGTTCGGCAAATGGTATGGTTTCCTCTTCATAGATGCCTTCTATTAAAACATCATCCTCTTCCATATCCTCGTCCGGTGTCTGATTGCCCCGTTTCATGTCCAACATATCCTGCGCGAACTGCCCGGATTCCTTGTCCTTGTACTTCTTGGCATATTTTTCCAGCAGTTCCCAGTCCTGACGGCTCATCGGGCATTTGAAAACGGCTCGTTCCACCTCGTTACAGCGCACCATGTCCGCCTTCACATCATCGGGAAGCGACCGGCATTCCTTGCAGATATGCCGCGAGTGTCCTTTGCCGCTGAATTGCTCGTTGGCTTTGTACTCGCTACAAATCCGACAGTAATGCCCCTGTTGTTTCTTCTTTTTCGCCACCATACCCCGTTATTATATCAACAGTTCTTTTCCTTTATCGGTAAGACGATATTTCTGCCGGGGATGTTTCGGATTTTCCGGGTAAATAGGCTCTACCAAATTCTGCCTTATGGCTGGATACAGATATAGTTCTAAAAAATTACTTTTGTCCTTTAATCCTATCACACACATAATCTCTTTGGTTGAAAGTGTCTGTGTGCCGATTGCAGACAACACCTTTTCCACCTGTGGGGTAACTGTGGGGTGACTGTGGGGTAACTGTCGGGTAATTGTCGGGTCGTGCCCCACAGTTTTTCGGGTATAGCGGAAAATAACCCATACACTATTTCCATCTGTATGAAACTCCGGATCGGGAATGCCGACACGCCGGCATTCGCTTATCATAAGCCCGATGCCTCGTCCCCAGCTTTCCAGAACCTCGCTTTTATACAGAACATTCGCAATAATCAGGTTTTGAGGTTCTGAATTATGCCCGCTCAATAACTTTTCCATTGTTATATCCGGCGGAAAAGTTCCACTGTTCTCAATCTCCACACGGTCATCATAGATGGCAATTCCTACCGAACTGCCGGGACGGTGGTATGAGCGGTGGCAAAGGGCATTTGTGCAGCATTCCCTCAATGCCTTGTAAGGAATCTCAAGCTCTTCCTCCCGATACAAGCCTTCAACTTTGCCCGAAAGGGAAAGATGCTTGAAAAAGAACGACATTGCAGTGTCCAGCAGTGTGTAGATATTGCCAGTGGTACGCTGATTGTCTATAAACTCGTCTTTTGTAGTTCCTTTGAAACGCGCCAACCGAAGCAGGCACTGGGGATAGAAGTAAAAATCACGACCGAACAAGACTGCGGAAGCATTATTCAGTTTTCCGTCATGTAACAGGTTGAATTTTTCGAGTATGGTCGGCAAATCCTCCCTTATGGTGGCTTCGGGTAGGCGACCGCACCGGATGCCTCCACGTACCGCTCCCATAATGGCATGTTCATCAAGGTCAGTAACTTTGATGTCGGGATTCGTCATCGCCTCCCAAGCGTATTTCCCACCTCGCTGCATAAGCAGTTGGTTATATACGTCTTGCGGCATGGAGGATGTCACGCTCTCCAATCGAAGATAAGCCCGTCCCTTATAGGAGAACGGACGCATATAACGTTGGCTGTCCGCAGACAAGGCTATCACACTCTTGTCTGTATTTTGGATACTGATATACGAAACTTCGAGTGTGGCAAATGGTTCAAAACGCCGGATGGCTTCCGCAATATCACGCTTCGTCTTGTCGCTCACTTCCTGCCCGATGATCTTTCCTTTGTCGGTCACACCGAACAACACCGTGCCACCTTCGCTGTTAAGGAAAGCGCAGAGCGTTTCCATGCCGCGCTCCAACTGCCCGGTGGTTTCCTTGAACTCCACCTGCCCGTTTTCCTTTTCGGCTATCAGTTGTTTTACTATATCGAGGTTGTCTATGTTCATATTCAATTCGTAACAATTGTACAAAGATAGCGTTTTTCGCTGAAATTCGGGGCAATAGCGCGCCGAAAACGCCCTTTTTCGTATAGATTTTACTCAAACGGGAGAACAGCATGATACCATTCTCCCGCTTATACCTGATTTTATCTTCTCATACGTTCCAGCTCTTCATCGCGCAGCATTCTCTCGTTCAGTTTCTCCTGCATCTTGTCGAGGAAATAGGTACGGCTTTCGTTTTTCCGACGTTTGATGTCGGTATAGAAGCGGTAGCAATCCTTCGACTCAATACCGAATATCTTGTAGAGAATCGGGGCGAGCTGTTTTAGCGGCATATTGCCGTTGTTGATACAGCCCATCTCGTCTATGCCGTAGATAAGTTCCACGAGGTCGATGGCGTTGCCCGTCCAAAGAAGGCTGGCGGTGGTTTCTGTTGCGTTGTTGGCGGATATTAGTGGTGGCACTTGGGGCGTGGCAAGGAATTTCTGCATCTTTCTTACGAAAGACAGAGCCTTGCTGACGTAGGCGGCAATCTCTCTTTTTTCTTCTGACAGATTACGTACGGGATGGTGCTGCAACTCGATTTCGATGTAGGCAAGCGCGATGACGGTAAGGTTCATGTCCATGCCGCCGTTGCACAGTTCGATCACTTGGGTGGCGAAAGCCGTGTATGCCGTTTCCATATTGCAGTCGCCGGCTTCGTTTATCAGGCGGAAAAAGTCGGTTTCCGCCAGCAAGAAATAATTCATGGTTCTGTCAATTTTGAAAATTACACTTTGTTTTCTGCGTGCGCACATGAATATAATTGGCAAAAAACGCGGCAGAAAATAAAAAATCCAACACTCAATTTTACAAAGTGCTGGATTTCAGAGGTATAAAATTCAGTATTTTTTCACAAGGACAAATTATCTCCGACTTAAATTGTTTGTAATCGGAACATTTATTCTATTCCTGAAAATAGAAATGTATGCTTGCCGCACATTTTGGCTATCTTGCTTTTTTATCAAGGATATAGATAATGCGACATACACCGTTGGGATAGCTTTTCAAAGAGGAAAGCGTCCAGTGTTGCTCTGGCAGAGCCGACTTAAAAAAATGTCGTCCGCTTCCGGATATGAAAGGAACGGTGTATAGTATGATTTCATCCACAGCGTGCATCCGCAGCAGTCCGTTTATATAGTCTGCCGTGTCCGGTGTGGCTTCCGCGAGGTAACGGATGTTTGTGCAGTCTTTTCTCCATTCGTGCAGCATTGAAATGGAATAGTCCGGTGTCACACGGTAAAAGGCTTTCTTCCTGATTTCATCAAGACCGCAACGGTCAAGGCACAAATCCTGATGTGCTTTATCATATAACTCTGAAGAAAGACATCCGTCCATCGTCAGTACGGCGAGAATCTGAACTTTACCCATAATCGTTTCCTTTCGTTAGGCAAGGGTAAAAAAGTAGCGTGCAATTCACACTACCTTCAAGCGATGGCTCTGGTAAAGCCTTTACGGAGAGTACGTGAATGCACGCTATGCGTAAGCATAGCATAAGCATCACGCAATCGTCTCCGTAGTTCCAATTTACCAGATTTTCGCTTGAAACGCCTTGCGGTCTTATCCTATATGTTGGCGGCGAAAAGCTCCTGCCAATCGCCGTTTTTCTCAAATGTTATGCAAAGATAGCCAAATTCAGTGAATTACGGGCTATGATTGCTTGAATTTATATTTAAGTCCATACTCTTCAAGTTTGCTGTATAGTGTTGTCCTGCCTATGCCGAGCAGTTCTGCGGCGACACTCCGGTTGCCGTTTGCCTGTTTCAACGCACGCAATATCCGCTCCTTATCCTCCGCGTCATTGCGCAAGGCGAAGCTGACAGTAGAGGTCGGTTTCGTCACGGCAAGTTCCAGATGCTCTTTCATGACAACACCTTCCTGCGCCTGCAATACAGCACCCATAACTTTCTGCCGAAGTTCCCGCACGTTGCCCGGCCATGCGTGTGTCAGCAACGCTTTACGTGCTTCGGAACTGAACCCGCTCACGCTACACTCCAGCTCTCTGTTTGCCATATCACGGAAGAACTCTGCCAGCGGCATAATGTCTTCTTGACAGTCACGCAACGGAGGAACGGTTATCCCGAAGTCGTGCAGGCGGTACAGAAGATCCTGCCGAAAACGCTTTTCATTCACCGATACCTCCAAATCTTCATTGGTAGCAGCGATGATGCGGACATTGAAATTCCGGTCTGCCTTGTCTCCGACCGGGCGATACCGCCTCTCCTGTATGGCACGGAGCAACATCTGTTGGGTTTCCAACGCGAGGTTTCCTACCTCGTCCAGAAACAACGTGCCGCCTTCCGCCTCATGGAAATATCCTTTCTTGGCATTGTCCGCACCTGTAAATGCACCTTTGACGTGTCCGAAGAAAGCCGACGGTGCAAGCTCTTTGGAGAGTGAACCGCAGTCCACCGCCACAAATGGCTTGCCTGCACGTTTGCTCTTGTCATGCAACAGGTGGGCAATATGCTCCTTGCCCGTGCCGTTCTCACCAAATATCATCACGCTCATATCGGTGGCGGCTACCAGCCTTATGCGGTGCATGATTTTCTGAAAGGCGGAACCTTCACGGGCGAATATAGGCATACGGCGTTGTCCTGCCTGACGTTCTTTCAGTATGGAACGGATCAGGGGGACAAGTTTATCCTCCACAAGCTGTTTGGGAATATAGTCTATCGAGCCGAGTTTCATGCTTTCCACGGCGGTATTAACTTCGGCGTAGTCGGTCATAATGATGAAGGGCTGCATCTTTCCCTCCTTTCGCATCCAGCACAAAAGGTCTATGCCACTGCCGTCAGGCAGACGCAGGTCGGCAACCACGATATCATTATCTGTTGCCTGTTGCAGATGTTTCTTCGCGGTTGAGAGGTGGTAAGCCTTCATATTGCGGTAGCCCTCCCGTGACAGCATATTGCAGACATATTCGCAATACACGATGTTGTCTTCCACCACAATTATTTTTGTCTTATTCATCTTCGTATTTTCTCCTTTCCTCTTCTGCCAACCGTATTATTTCCACTCCCTTATCCAGCACGGCAGTCACGGCATGGCTTAACGCTTCACCATCCGGGAGAGCATCGCCACGAAGCAATCCGTAAAGTACATTCAGCGGTTGGTCGGCACGGAGCACCTCCCACGAACTGCGCAGGTGGTGGATCAGGGAATCCAGCTTTTGCAGGTCTTTTTCTTTTGCTGCATCCCGTACCGCCTGCATTTCCTTTTCTGTTTCAGTTATCAACTTTTCCAGCATGACGGCTTCATTGCCATAGGACAATAAGGCGGAAAAGTCCGGTTTCCCGTCCGGTGTCGCTTTTATGGCACACCTGTCGGAAACCTCCATCAGTTCCGATATGGAGAACGGTTTGAACAGGCATCCGGCAAAGCCTTTTGCCAATAGTTCCCCTTTGTTACAACTGCCCGAAGCGGTTGCCACAACCACCGGGATTGTTGGTGAATTGCCCACGTTGGACGAACGCAACAGTTCCAGCAATTCGAAACCGTTTATATCGGGCATATTCAAGTCTGTCAGCAACAGGCTGTATTCTTTCTGGCGTATCATTTCCATCAGTGCCGCAGCATCGGTGCAAGTGTCGCAGTGTATTCCTTCTTGGGAATACATCTCTTTCAGCATCAGAAGTAATACCTCATCATTGTCAATGGCGACAACATCATGGAATTTATTGTTATGATAAACAGGTGTATTGCTTGTATATCCAAGCTGTTCTTCAGCTTCCTGCATAGAAATTTCAACTGTGAAACGACTGCCTTTCCCTTTCTTGCTGTCTAAACGGATTGTTCCGCCAAGCATCGACACAATATTACGCATTATGGCAAGCCCAAGCCCGAAACCCTCCTTTGCGGCGGCATTTGATAGACGTTCAAACGCACCGAACGCTTGTTTCTGTTCCTCTTCTGTCATGCCTGTACCTGTATCTTCAACGACCAGTGTCAGAACTCCATTATCATATTCAGTAATCAAAGAAACACCGCCTTCTTCTGTGAACTTGACAGCGTTTGACAGCAGGTTATTCCCGATTTGTATTATTCGCTCTTTGTCGGTCAATACAATGGCATCGTGTCCAGTCTTCACGGACAAGGACAGCCCTTTGTTCACGGCAACAGGCATGAACTCCGTTTCAAGTGTGTGCGTGATTGCTGAAATCCGGCAGGGTGACAGACGGGGCTGTTCCTTGCCGTTGTCCAGGCGGAAGAAGTCAAGCAAAGTGTTAAGCATATCCCGCATACGGTCGGAGGATTGCAGTATGTTTTGGATATACTGCCCGGACTTATCCTCACACTGTTCTTTCCGTATCAGTCCGGCATAGCCTGTTATTGCTGTCAGCGGTGTGCGCAGTTCATGGGTGATAGTATGTACCGCCTTCTTCCTTGACGTTATCAGTGCCTCGTTCCGTTGTACGGATTGTTCCAGTTGCCTTATCAAATCAGTTGTCTTGTGCTTGTATTGTTTAATGCTTTTTGCATCACGATGTATGATGATGTAGGAAATTAACAACAATAGAAGAACGAATCCCATTAAACCGCCTACTTGCATAAATGACTTTTCACGCATGGCAACTATTTCGTTTTCCCGGCTTTGCAGTTCGGTTTGTACCTTTTCTTCTATTTGGCAAATCAATTCTTGCAGTTGTCTGTTAAGTTCTGCATTACGAGCTGCAAGGCTGTCGGCTTGTTCCGACAATTGGCGATCCTGCACTTTCTGTTCGCTGATTACGTTTCTATTGACCGAATGAAGGATAGTGGTTGATACTGCTGGAGTTACTTCCTTTTTTTTGCCGAATATGCCTAAGAAACCTTTTCGTTTTGGCTTTTTGGACTGTTCCTGCACACTTTTCTGTACAATAACCGGAATTTGATTGGCTATCTTCTTGTTAATAGATTGTTGTTCATCCATTAACCGGACTATCTGGAACATCTGTCGTTCCTTATCCTCTAAAAGACTGCGCACACTATCGATGCGCTCTGCTGGATAGGTGGCCTTGAAACGGCAGAGCATACTGTCCATTGCCATACGCCGTGCATGGTAATGCTCGATATCTTTATCGTTCCATTCCAGTATTGTTTCACCCAATAGAGAAAATTTTATCATTTGAATATTGATATTGTTTATTTCTTTTCGGAGCTCGTCTATTTTTTTATTGCCAAGTTCTAATGCTTCTATCTCCTGCCATTCATAGAGGCTATTATATGCCATACATCCGATAAGAATGGAGATAAGTATATATCCCAACCGTATTGCCTTATAGAAATTTCCTGACCGCTCCATTATTTTAATGACATTGATTTTTGGAACATGAATAAAAGTTTATCTTTTTCGTTCATGCGGATATTATCAGAATAACCGTCTTTTGTTATTTGATACCCACATGGCTTAACCATAAAAATGCCTAAGCCCTTAGTGTACGAACTTACTTCTGAGGCATAGTCTTTACTTGTATTTAATGGAACTTTCCCTTTAATATGACACCACTCATTATTACAACTGATGTCTTCAATCTCAGACATCAGTTTTTGCAAATCTGTAATAGCTTTGGAACTCGCTACTTGGGGTATCTGCAACTCAAAACAGAGCATCGGTTCGAGAATGTCCACACCTGACTGTTGCAAAGCCAGCCTGAAGACATAAGGGGTCAGCTGTCTGAAATCAGCAGGTGTACTTACCGGGCTATAATACTCGGCTTGAGTAAAAGTTACTTTCAGATCTGTCACTTCCCATCCATGTAAACCAGATTGGCAAGACATACGAATCCCTTCAAAAACGGCATTTTGAAAAGAATGGTTCAGATAACCATAGGAGATGTCACTTTCGATTTGCAACCCTGCCCCTAACGGTAAGGGTTCAAGAGTCAGCCCTATTGTGGCCCAGTAAGGGTTGGGTGGTACTTCGATCTGAATAATCTTATTGACCTTTTTTATAGGTCGTTCTTTGTAGATAGTCTTGATCTCATCAAAATGGACCTTTACGGAAAATCGTTCTTCCAGCAATGTCTGTATGATTTCCTTTTGGGTCAAACCATATAACGAGATTTCCAATTCATCACTATATGAGTTTATGGAAAAGGACAAAGACGGGTCTTCAATCCACAATGTATTCAGAGCGGATATCACCTTGCTTCTCTCTTCGGGCTTATTTGGCCGGACGGAGGATTTGAGAGCGGGATGCTGATGAGATAATCCTTGAATCAAACAAGGTTTAGCACCTAAATAATCTCCGATTCGAAAATCTTCTATATCTTCTACAATCGCGATATCATTGGCACCCACTTCATCAACATTTATCTCTCTGCCCTGATAAATAGTCTTTAGATTTTTAATCTTGATGAATTTTTCCGAATCGTTGATTCTTACAACGTCTCGAAGTCTCAGACTTCCGTCAATTATTTTAAGAAAACTTCTTTTATGCCCTTTGGGGTCATGCTCTATCTTATAGAGATAAGCTGAAAGTCTGTTTGAGACTGATGCCGGAGGAAGTATAAAAGAAGAAATGGCGTCCAACAACTCATTGATACCGATATTGAACATTGCTGATCCATGTAGCACCGGATAGACTTTGGCTTTTGCCACAAGAGCGATTATCGTATTCCAATAATCAGCCGGTGAAATTTCGCTATCCGCCAAATATCGTTCTAATATATCGTCGTCATGGTTGCATACAAATTCTTTGTATTCTTCCTTTATATATGTTTGGGAGCAAACCGGATAAACCGATCCATCGACAACAGTTTGCATAAACAGGACATCTTGCGACAGATTTGTTTTTATATCCATATACAAACGCTCCAAATTCACACCGGCACGGTCAATCTTATTGATAAATATAATTGTCGGGATTTGCAGCTTTTGTAAAGTACTGAACAGCAACTTTGTCTGCGCTTGTATGCCTTCCTTTGCGGATAAGATGAGGACTGCTCCATCAAGCATTTTGAATGTCCGCTCCACTTCCGCAATAAAATCCATGTGTCCCGGAGTGTCAATGATATTGCATTTCACTCCATTCCAGATAATAGATGTCGTAGAAGCCCGGACAGTAATTCCTCTACGTTTCTCTATATCCATAGAGTCCGTTATGGTGTCACCATTATCCACACGGCCGCACTTTTCCGTTGCTCCACTGGCAAACAGCAGATTCTCGGTTACGGAAGTTTTTCCTGCATCAATGTGAGCAAGAATTCCTAAATTTATAATATTCATTTGGATTAAGCAATAATATACTACAGTAGATGCATTGTCGAAACGCACCTTTTAATACCTCCTCGTAGCATATGAGAACTACAGGATTACTAACTCGTATTAATATGTATATTATTACTGCCGCATAACGATTACAAAATTACACAAAAAAATATATCTAACAAAAGTGGGAGGATTTTTTAACTTTTTACCATAGACATTTTATTAGGGAAGCGTAGGTTCAACTGGCAAGTACAAATAAGTAGAAATGTTTGAACAACACCGTTTTAGGAAGTTGAAAAATCAAGTTTCTCTCTCGGTATAGCGTTTATTTTGGCCAATATCTTCTTTAGTTTAGCATTTGTGTATTTCCCATTCGTGTTCTATTTAGCTCCTTATTATGAGTATGTAGCAAGTTACTTATCAAATTCAGCCTCTTTGAGGGTCAAATATGGTTTTGCAAATGGTGACTGACAAGACATAAACAAGGTCAGCAGGAATTTTTTACATAAATGGACATGAATGTATATAACCTAAAATAAGAATAAATTTTAATAAGGGCTGCCCAAAAAGAAAAAAATGCAGTTGCCATCCTATAGATACTTGCAGAAAGGATAAAATTTACTTTTAGACCTTTTGGGATAGCCCTTATTAATACTTCAGATAAAATTCCTTAGGTTATATTTTCAATCCTTTGGACCGGGTTTCCTCCTTGGCATACAGTCCCGGACGCCCGATTATGACATGGTTGGCAACGATACTATCCGCCGGACTGCGTATCTGCGGCGGTGCATTTTCGGGATATTGCGCCTGCCTGTTCCTCACATCTTCCGCTTCCGGCTTGAGCTGTTGCCCTTCATTCTCCTTTTCTGCGACTTCGGGCGTGGGTGGCGCAAGCTCCAGCTGAATTTTTCGGTCAAGGGCGGCAAGTTCGGACTTCAACTGCTTCAGCTCGTCCTCCTTCTTCCACACCTTACCCGCTATCTCCTGTAACTGCGGTATCTCCATCTCCAGCACCTCGTTCTTCGCCTTGTACTGGTCGATGATGGAGGGTATCCTCTCCATCGCGTTGAGGAAGTTGCGGGCGGCGGCCAACGGGTCAGCCATCGCCAGATGCCCGTTGTTGTAGGTGTACTTGTAGTTCCCCTCGACCACGAAGCGGTTGTCGGTGAACTCCAATCCCTCTTTGAGTATCCTTTCGCTCACCACCTTTATCGGAAAACCGTAAAGTTCACCGACCTGCGTGTACAACCCTCCGGTCGTGGCATTCTTGGCTATCTCCTGCAAACGCTTTCCGATGACCTTCTCATCGGCGGAATCCACTCCGTCCACCTTTATTATATTAAGGCGGTTGCCCTCCTTGTCGGTCTGCACCACCGACAGGAAGCGGTTCCAGTCCTCCGTCATGGCATCTATGAAAGCCGTGTTGTTGCGCAACTCGCCGGTCTTTGACTCCAGCTTGAACTCCGAATCACGCTTGCCCTTGTTGAACGACTTGCGTTCCCCTTCGAGCGATGCGATCCGCTTTTCCAGTTTCGCCTTGTCCAACAGGTCGGTATTGCCGGAGAGCAACGCCATGTATTCCGAGAAATTCATGCCCGATTTTTCGTCCATTGCCCCCTCGTCGATGGTACGCGCACCCATCGCACCGCTTTTGAGCTGGCTTATGAAAGTCTGCTTGCAGTGCAGGAGGTTGAACTTGTAGCTGTCCAGTGACTTCTCCACCGCGTAGATGATTACATCCACGTTGTTCCCGGCGAAATGTTTGGCAATCTCATTACCTGCCCTAACTCCGCGTCCGTCACGCTGTTGCAAGTCGGACGGTCGCCACGGCGTATCGAGATGATGGATAGCCACACACCGTTTCTGGGCGTTCACACCCGTTCCGAGCATAGAGGTAGAGCCGAACAGCACACGCACCGTCCCGGCGTTCATGGCGTCTATCACCGCCTTCCGCGCCTTGTCGGTCTTGCACTCCTGAATGAAGCGCACCTCGCTTGGCGGTATACCGTAGTCCTCCGTCAGTTTGCGCTTGATTTCCGAATAGACGTTCCACCCGTCGCCCGGCTGGTATGTCCCCAAATCAGAGAAAACGAACTGCGTGCCTTTCTGGGCGTCGTATTTTTGATAATACTCCGCGATCATCTTGGCACAGTGACTCGCTTTGTTGTCGGGATGATCTTCGTAATTCGGGTCTATCATGCGCATGTCGAGTGCCATTTTCCGGGCATAGTCCGTGGCGATGAGCATCTTCGCCTTTTCTTCCGTTTCCGAAAGCGGCAGCCTGCCCAACAAGGTGGCATCGCCCGTCTTGGCGAACTGCATCAGTTTCTGTATGAAGTCCTCCTGTTCCGGCGTGGGCGGTATATGGTGCAGTATCTCGTTCTTGGCAGGACGGTCAACGCCCACATCCTCCGCCGTGCGGTAGTCCGTGATTTCATTATAGAAGGCGGCAAGCTCCGGCACTTTGATGAAGTAGCGGAAACGCTCCTTCTGGACCACATTGTTCGTCACGTTAAATTCAAAATCCGTCGTCTTCTTGGCAAATATCGCCGCCCAAGCGTCGAAACACCTTATGTCCTGCCGTTCCAGCTCCTTCGGGCGCAGGTACTTGAACAGCAGGTACAATTCAGTCAGTGAGTTGCTGATAGTCGTGCCGGAGAGGAAGGTCGCACCCAAGTCTTTTCCTGTGCGCTCCTGTATGGTGCGTATGGCAAAGAGCATGTTAAGTGCCTTCTGGCTTCCCTCGCTGTTTCCCAATCCCGCCACACGGTCGTGGCGCGTGTTGAAAGTCAGATTCTTGAACTGGTGGCTCTCATCTATGAAGATGTGGTCGATGCCCATCTGCTTGAAATCCACCACGTCGTCCGTGCGTGACTTTATGGCGTGTTCCACCTTCTCCAGCTTCGCTTCAAGGTTGTGCTTGCGCTTCTCCAATCCTTTCAGCATCGCCCGCGACACGTTCTTTCCCTGCTGCCGTAGCACTTCGAGGTTTTCCTCCACCGTGTCAAGCTCTGCTTGCAGGATGCGCTGCTGCAATTCCGGCGACTGCGGTATCTTGCCGAACTGGTCGTGCGACATGATGACGCAATCGTAGTCGTTGTTCTTTATATTATTGAAGAAGCGCACACGGTTGGCGGTCGAAAAGTCCTTCTCCGAAGCGTACAGAATACGTGCGTTGGGATATGCCGCCTGATAGGTGGCTGCAATCTCCGCAACGTTGGCTTTCAGCCCGATAATCATCGGCTTGTGTGCCAAATTCAGACGCTTCATCTCATGCGCGGCGATGCACATTATCAGCGTCTTACCGGTTCCCACCTCGTGGTCGCAAATTCCGCCGCCGTTCTGTTTCAACATCCAGACGCAATCCATCTGTGAGGGATAGACGCTCTTGATACCCCGGCTTGCCAGCCCTTTCAGGTTGAGGTCGGGAAAGGTCTGATGGGAGCCGTCGTAGCGCGGGCGCACGAAACAGTTGAACTTGCGGTTATACATCGTCACAAGCCGCTCCTTGAACTGCGGCGACTGCTCTTCGAGCCATTCGGAGAAGCCGTTTCGTATCTCGTCAATCTTGGCGTTGGCGAGTTGTATTCCCTCGCTGTCGCGCATCTTGATGTCGTTGCCATGCTCGTCCTTGCCGATGGACTTCATCATGTCAGGGCAGGTGTTGTGCAGGGCGTGTTTTAGGAGGTGCATACCGTCATAGTTCCGGTAATACCCCTTCACCAGAAACTCGTCCGTGATTTTCATGGTGCGGTAGCCGCACACCACCGAAAACTCGTCCATGCTTGCGGAATAGGCGATTTTCACCTCCGTGTCGAACAGCCGGCTCATGTAGGCGGCATAGACACCCGTCGGAATCCAGCGTTCCCCGAAATTGAAGTCCAGATCCTCGAAGGCGATGCGCTGCGGCTCGGCATCTTTCAGAGCCTCCAACGCCTGCTTCACCTCCGGCATACGCTCATTTTCGGGATTGTCACCCATCCATGCCTCTATGCGTTCCGCTTTCTCTATGACATTTCCGGCGATGAAACGGTCTTTGATTTCGTAACCGGTCACGAGCGGATTGTAGTAGATGCGCCCTTGCAGGGCAGTGAGCAAATCCTCCGCCGTGCTGTCGGTTATCTCCCGCATATAGTCGAGATTGACCGTACCATATTTGTTGAGCGACGCAGACAGGGCTTCTTCGGGAGAGCCTACGTTGGCATGGCTCTCCACCGCGAAGGAAACAGGATGCTCGAAGATGTCCGCCTTGACGAACTTTCCGTTTTCCATCCGTTCCAGCGAAAGGATGTCGCGCCCGCCCGCATCCATCATCACTAACTTCACGTTCTGCTTGGCGTTGAGGTTGCCGTAGCGCATGACAAACTCATCGTAACAGGTATTCAGATGCTCTCGCCACGGAACATTTGCCTCGCGCCGGAGCGATTCATAACGGTACAGACGCTCGTAGGCGTCACGCAGCGACACATACAACAACGCCTTTTCCTTCTGGTATCCTTTCAGGTCGAGCGGCTGGAATGTCGCCCCGTATGGCGTGATGTCTTTCAGGTAGCCGATGTTATGACGCCCCCGGTCAGCCACCAGCGACCCTTCGCGCAGGTGCATCTCCGGCGTGCGGTGGTAGGCACGCGGAGAAAGGTCCACGACTTCCTCCTTCGGCTTTTCCGCTTCGATGTCGGGGAAAAGGAAAGTCCCCACCGCTTCCGATGGGGTATCTGTAACGGCAGGTGCGGCGACTGCCTCCGGCTGTGTTTCCTCCTGTCGTGGCTGCTCACGGGAAGTTTCCGGCACGGCTTTCACTTCCGTCTTTTCCGCCACTTGTTTCTCGTTATGCTGCCTTGCCAGTTCCCGAAGTTCTTTCCTACGCTCCGGCGTCAAACCCATCATCATTTCATAGAAACCGTTGATGGGAGGATTGGTATCCCAGTCCAGTGTGGCATAGATGTCGTCCGGGTCGGCAGGCTTGGCGGTGTTCTCCGCTTTCACCTCCTTATTCTCCATTGCGGGTTTTGCAGTTGGAGCTGTCGGTGTAACCGTGACTTTCGGTTTGGGCGGAGTGGACTTTGCCGTAACTGCCTTTTTCACCGTCTTTTTCTTTTTGGAGGTTTTCGGTTGGCTGACCTCTTCCGTCATCCCCCAGAGGTCAAGCAGGGTGAGCTGCACGCCTGCGGAATATTGCGGGCGCGGTTCTATCTCCGGCTTTTCATCTGCGGGTTGCGGCTTTTCTGTCGGAGTTTCCACCGTCTGCGCCGAGGATACTGTTTCCAATTTTATGGCAGGACGCTCTACTTTATTTTGAACGGCAACTTTTTCTTCCGTTCCTGCCTGCCGGATTGAACCCGAATACAAGCGCATGGCAAGCCTGTAATGGAAATCCTCGTCGAGCATACGGCGCAAATCCCCGGCGATGCCTGCTGCCTTGCCCTCGTGCAGATAAACCATAGCGGGCTTCCCGTAGGGGTCTGTGTCAAGTTTCGCCATCGTATGCACGATGCGTTCCGGGTGGTGGATGAAATAGGCGTTGTCGGTCAGGGCGGTTTTCGTGTCCGTCTGTATCACGGTCATCAGCCGCTCGTCCTGCGACATTTCCTTCTTGCTGAGGTTCTTTTGCAGGACAATCAGGTCACTGCCCACCTCCGTGCCCGCGTTGTCCGTGAACAGGTTGTTGGGCAGGCGTATCGCGGATACCAGATTGGCCTGACTGAACAGCTCGTTACGCACGGAGGTCTTGGTGCTATTCAATACCCCTTGCGAGGTGATGAACGCCACGATACCGCCGTCACGCACGGCATCCAGTCCTTTGAGAAAGAAATAGTTGTGGATGGTTTTCTGGGCGGAGCGTCTGCCGAAAGAGTCGCTCCGCT
>ENA-OQDT01000869-OQDT01000869.1-human-gut-metagenome-genome-assembly--contig:-NODE-869-length-19072-cov-5.825970_pt1 | contig 19072 bp, 23 predicted proteins | sample MGYA00242786_ERZ504617 | MGnify/ENA primary metagenome ERZ504617 (study PRJEB26092, sample SAMD00036337) | human gut metagenome | host: Homo sapiens | study: EMG produced TPA metagenomics assembly of...
TGAATCAATCTGATGTCCTCTGTCTGCTTCACTGCTGCATTCACCGTTTTGTTGATATTCGCTGTTTTCACAGTTTTACTTTTCCTGTTGACAGTATATTCTTGCATTTCCTTGACGATCCTGATATTCTCAAGGTTCATCAAGGCTACATTTGCCTCCATAACTGCCAGCATATCTACGATCTGCGCGCCCTCTTTCACATAGACCACATATGACTTCTTGCGCATGACAATTTTGGCATCGATCTCAAAGCTGCGGATAAGTTCCCGAAGCTGCTCTGCTTTCTGCTCGTCTGAACAGACGATTTCAAAATGATACCCTTTCTCCGGATCACTGATCGAACCGGATGCCAGAAACGCCCCGCGGATAAAAGCCCGCTTACAGCAGCTCTGCTGTATAACGAGCCCATTGCCTGCATATAACGTTTCTCCGCTACATTTATCTACAGAAAGTTTCGTCCCCTGAAGTACAATCTCTATCTGTGCCGGGTCTGCAATTTCGACAAAATATACTTTTCCTTTTTTCATCTGACAGCTTTCCCGAATAGCTATTGCTGTATCTATATTAAAGGTTTTTGTCAACAATGTAAAGTACTTTCTTACAACAGCATAATTTTCAGTCTGAAAATGTAGGATCCCGTCTGCTGTCATTCTGCCACAGGCACTCAAAAGTGCAGCTATTTCTGCGATCCTGCAGTGTCTTGCTGTGCTGACCTGCCTGGAAAGTTCTTCTTTCACCATCCCTGAAAAAGACAATTCCCGTTCTCTCCTGTTCTTATATTACTTATTTTTTGCGAAGCGCATCCTTACCGATGTCCCTGTGTTCCAGGCGGATCCCATATCCCCTTTCTGCATGAAGGCGGTCATAAAGGACACGCGCCAGTGTAACAGACCGATGCTTACCGCCTGTGCATCCGACTGCGATCACGAGATTGGTCTTGCCTTCCTTTGCATAATTCGGAATCAGAAATTTCATCATATCTTCCAGTTTGTCGGCAAAATCCTGTGCCACCTGGTTCTGCATCACATAATTGTAGACGCCATCATCCATCCCTGTCTGCGGCCGCAGTTCATCCACATAATAAGGATTGGGAAGGAATCGCACATCAAACACAAGATCCGCATCCTCCGGGATTCCATACTTGAATCCAAATGACAATACAGAGATCATCATATTGTCGAATTTGCCATTTTCTACAAAGATCTTGTCCAGTTCTTTTTTGAGTTCTCTGGTGAGAAGATGTGTCGTATCTATGATATAGTCGGCATGTTCTTTGAGAAAACTTAAACATTCCCGCTCCTTCTGTATTCCTTCATCCACGCGCCCTGTCATGGCAAGCGGATGTGTTCTCCTTGTTTCCTTGTATCGTTTGACCAGTGTGCGGTCATCTGCATCAAGAAAAAGGATCTCGAACTTATATCCCTCCGCTTTAAGCTGGTCAAGTACTTCTTCCAGTCCCTCCAGATATCTGCCGCTGCGGACATCCAGTCCAATTGCTGCATTCTGAACATCCTCTCCCTTGTTTGCCGACACCAGAGAGACAAATTTCCCCACCAGCTGGATTGGCAGATTATCCACACAGAAATACTGTGCGTCTTCCAGCATCTTCATCGCCGTAGATTTGCCCGCGCCGGACATTCCTGTAACAATTACCAGTCGCATCTCTTATCTCCCGTTTCTCAACTGCTTTGCAGTTTAGTTAAAATCCCCCAAAAATTTCACTTCTGGTTCCAGAGTCACTCCGTATTTCTCACGGACTACCTCTGTCACATGATCCATCAGTGCCACAACATCCTGCGCTGTTGCATCTCCTGCGTTGATTACAAAACCACAATGCTTGTCAGATACTCTCGCTCCTCCGATCTGATATCCGCGAAGACCGCTGTCCATGATCAGCTTGCCTGCAAAATATCCTTCCGGACGTTTGAATGTACTTCCTGCGCTTGGAAATTCAAGCGGCTGTTTCGAAGTACGCTTCTCACTGAGCTCTCTGGTAAGCGCTTTGATCTCTTCCAGATTACCTTCCTTAAGTGAGATCGTTGCGCCGAGCACAAGATAACCTGCTTTTTTGATGATGCTTGTTCTGTAGCCCATCTCAAGCTCTGATGCCGGGATCACACGAATTTCGCCGTTTCCTGTCATCACAGTGACTTCTTTGAGTACATCCTTCATTTCTCCGCCGTATGCACCCGCATTCATCACAACAGCTCCTCCAAGTGTACCCGGGATCCCTCCTGCGAACTCAAAGCCTGCAAGAGAAGCTCTTCTGGCCGCCACAGCGATGGAAGAAAGAAGTGCCCCCGCTGCTGCACGGATCTCTGTACCATCTACTGTGATCTCCTCCATATTGCGATCCAGCTGGATAATCACGCCTCTGTACCCCTGGTCGCTGACCAGAAGATTGCTTCCGTTTCCAAGTATGAAATATGGCAGCTGTTCCTGTCTGCATATCTCAAGCGCCTTACTCACTTCTTCTATTGTTCTCGGCATCACAAAAACATCTGCCGGACCGCCGATACGAAAAGTTGTATGTTTCTTCATCGGCTCATCAAAGAGCACCTGCTCTGTTCCTAATTGCAGGCAAAATTTCTGTCTGATCTGCTCATTCACAAATGCTATCCTCTATCTTTCTATTTATTTTAAACCTCAGGCTTATTTTCCTGATCTTCATATTATTTTTTGTGTTTTTCTGACAAAATATCCCGTACTACTTCTCCTGCTGTCATAAGTCCTGCAACCCCCGGCACAAAAGAAATGCTTCCATGGATATTTCTCTCGATATTTTCTTTATTTCTTCTGAATTCAAAACCTCTGCGTGAATGTTCTCTGGAGCACAGTACCTTCAGCCTGCGTACTCCCTTCCTGCGAAGTTCCGCACGCATTTTCTTTACTGCCGGATCTGCCGCAACACGTGAGATATCCATGATCTCCAGGCTTGACGGATTCAGCTTATTCCCCATATCCAGGCATGAGATAACCGGAACCTGATATTTCTGAGCCTGCTCTATCAGAAGGATCTTGGATGAAACAGTATCCATTGCATCCACAATATAATCATAGGCTTTCAGATCGAATAACCCCATAGTGTCTTCATTATAATATGTTTCATAGGTGTGAACCAGAATATCCTCGTCTATATTATGGACCCGTTCTTTGGCTATCTGAACTTTCTTATGGCCGATCGTAGACTGCAGCGCATAAAGCTGCCTGTTGATATCTGTGACCGTTATTGCCTCATGATCCACAAGTGTAAGACTGCCAACCCCGCATCGTGCCAGTGCTTCCACTGTATAGGAGCCTGCACCTCCCAGACCGAAAACAGCAATCTTAGCTGTACTCAGACGGTTAACTCCCTTCTGACCTAGCAGGATCTCCATTCGGGAATATGCGTCGTACATGCAAAACCTCCTCGTAACATCCTTATAAATAATATTGAAAATGCCGTGCATTCCCATTCCTTTTAATTATACTATCCAATCAAATAAAAGTACAGGTTTTCATATTTTTTTAAGAATTAATGTATGATTCTCTCAGATTTTCACATACTACTCATCAAAATCAATAAAAAAGGAGTTCTTTTGTATGTGGCAGCAGATTTTTCTTGGCTTTGCAGGAATATGTTCAGGAGTTATCATTGCCGGCGGTGCTGTCGGACTGATGATCGGACTTTCCATTCTTCCAAGATATGCCGGGATCACACATACTGCAGATTCTATCCTGCTTTACGAGGATATGACCCTGCTTGGATTCGTACTCGGAAATCTTTTCTGGATCTTTGAGATCTCTCTGCCGCTTGGAGTCCCGTTTCTGATACTGTATGGTGTCTTTTCCGGGATATTCCTCGGAAGCTGGATCCTCGCGCTGGCGGAAGTCGCTGACGTCTTCCCTGTTTTTTCCAGAAGGATCCGTCTGACGGAAGGTTTTCCTGCCATTATCATAGCGATCGCTGCCGGGAAATGTACCGGCACACTTCTTTTTTATTTCCTTGGCTGGCAATAAGCCTCATTATTATATGCATAAACCAGACAAAAGTCAAACAGAAAGGAGATTTTATGCCTTCAGAACAGCAAATAAAAAAGCAGAAAAAATATGAGCAGTATGTCAAATCCATCACCCCCTCTCACAGTCTCCCTGTAAATATGCTAAAAGCCTTTGTCACAGGAGGCCTGATCTGTCTTTTCGGACAGTGGATCTTAAACACCGCTCAGACCATGGGCGCAGACAGAGAGACTGCCGGAAACTGGTGCTCGCTTATTTTGATCTTTCTGAGTGTACTTCTTACCGGATTGAATCTGTATTCCAAGATTGGAAAGTTCGGAGGCGCCGGGGGACTTGTTCCGATCACCGGTTTTGCAAACTCGGTTGCCTCTTCCGCGATCGAATTCCAGGCAGAAGGACAGATCTTCGGCATCGGCTGCAAGATCTTTACAATCGCTGGTCCTGTGATCCTGTACGGGATCTTAAGTTCCTGGCTTCTTGGCATTGTCTATTATATTCTCAAACTTATGGAGGTGATCGGATGAAACCAGCAGCTCAGACCGGAAAAGTAAGCCTCGCTTTTCAGAAACCGGTCTATATTCAAAGTGCAGCTTCGATCGTCGGCAAAAAGAAGGCGAAGGACCGCTCAGAGACTGTTTTGATATGGTGAGCGAAGATCCACGCTTCGGGACAGATACCTGGGAAAACGCAGAAAGCACTCTCCAGAAAGAAACTGCTGTACTTGCGATCGGAAAAGCCGGTCTTAAGCCTTCTGATATCCGAATGGCATTTGCCGGGGATCTTCTTGCACAGACGATCGCATCTTCTTTTGGCATTGCTGATATGGGGATTCCGTTTTATGGGCTGTATGGTGCCTGCTCCACGATCGGTGAGTCCCTTTCTCTCGGAGCCATGTCCGTCGCAGCCGGTTACGGTGCACATATCCTCTGCGCCACATCCAGTCATTTTGCTACTGCCGAAAAGGAATTTCGTTTTCCGCTCGGCTATGGAAACCAGCGCCCGCTCTCTGCAACCTGGACAGTGACGGGAAGCGGAGCCTGTGTCCTTGGAAACAATCCGCCAGTTCCGGAAAACACAGAAAATGCCTCTCCCCTCCGGCACGAAAACGGCTGTGTGGCAGTCACTGCGCTTACTACCGGAACGGTTGTCGATTTTGGTTTTCGTGATTCCATGAATATGGGCGGCTGCATGGCTCCTGCTGCCTGCGATACGATCTGCCGCCATCTGACCGATTTTGACCGGAAGCCTTCCGATTACGATGCCATTATCACCGGAGATCTCGGCGTGGTCGGACAGAGGATCTTATTTGATCTGCTCCGGGAAAAGGGTCTTTCCATCAGTTCCATCCATCATGACTGCGGACTTCTGATCTTTGATAACAAATCACAGGATACGCATTCCGGCGGAAGCGGCTGCGGCTGCGCCGCCTCCGTGCTGGCTGCGTTTATCCTGCCGCGCATCGTTACCGGCCAGTGGAAACGTGTCCTGTTCGTGCCTACCGGGGCAATGCTCTCCAAAGTAAGCTTTAATGAAGGAGAATCCATTCCGGGAATCGCCCACGGAATCGTTCTTGAACACATTCAATTATCCTGAAAGGAGTTTTTTTATGGATTATTTTAATGCATTCTGGGTCGGCGGTGTGATCTGTGCCCTGGTCCAGATCCTTCTTGATAAGACCAAGCTGATGCCCGGGCGGGTCATGGTCATTCTGGTCTGCTCGGGTGCTCTTTTGAGCGCGATCGGAATCTATCAGCCATTTGCCGACTATGCAGGTGCCGGCGCTTCTGTTCCGCTTCTCGGCTTCGGGCAGGTTCTCTGGAAAGGTATGAAAAAAGCCATCGACCAGGACGGTTTCCTCGGACTTTTTACCGGGGGATTCACAGCCTGTGCGACTGGAGTTTCTGCTGCGCTGATTTTTTCCTATCTCGCCAGCCTGATCTTCAAACCCAAAATGAAAGACTGACCTGCGGTCTTTCAGAAGGAGATTTTTATGAGTGATACTTTATATTTGCAGCTTGACATGAACATACAGGTACAGCATCCCCATGTGTATCTCCAGGATATCGCACGGCTTTCCTGTACCAATCCCAAAATTTTGAACAGGCTCCGTGTCCTGCCTGTTGCAAACCTGGATTCAGAAAAGCCGGGAAGGTATGTCATGTCTGTCATGGATCTTGTCGACATGATCCAGAAAAAGAACCGGAACTTACGATCACACCTGTCGGCGAACCTGACTTCATTCTTACCTATAAAAAAGAATCCACTCCCGGCACGCTTTTCCGCTGGCTCAAAGTGATCCTTGTCTGCCTTGCCACGTTTTTGGCGCGGCATTTTCCATCATGACCTTTAATACGGATGTGGATGTCGGCACACTTTTCCAAAAGATCTATTTCAGGTAACAGGAAAATCTCCAGCGGTTTTACCATACTGGAGATTTCTTATTCCATTGGGCTCGTCCATCGGAGTCCTGTTCTTCTTTAATCATTTCAGTCATCTGAAGTTTTCTGCTGACCCCACACCTATGCAGGTTCAGATGCGTAAATACGAAGATGATGTCAACACCACGATCCTGGAAGATCTTAACCGCGAAAAATAACTGTTTATGGCAAAAACACAGGGCAGAGAACGCCATTCCGTCTCTGCCCTGTATTTGCCAAACACTTTACTTTCCCTGACTTAACGATCAGTCCTCGAAACAACTGATCACATAGCCTTCATTTTCGATGACTACATCTGAAATATTGTCTCTGTCCCAGATTGCATCACTGATGATAGATCGTAAGCTCTCATCCATCTGAATATTAAACGTTTCCTCAATAACCTGAAACGGAACGTTTTCGTTCTCCTGTGCGTACTCCATGATGAAATCAAGAATCTTCTCTTCCATATCTGTAAATCTGCCTTTCTGTAATTACTGATATTGACATCAGCCTGTATCGTTACTGTTCACAGCAACCTTGTATCATCTTACCGCAACTTCCAAAATATGTCTACGAAAATTTATGATTTTGTTGCACTATAAGCATTTTTCGTTTATAATATGCTTTATTAATGTTTTACCATATTAAAGAGGTAAAAGGAAAGGGAGTAAACAAATGAAAAAACTTTGGACCAAATGGACTGAGATCGCACTGGTCAAGCGAATCCTCGTAGGACTGATCCTGGGAGCCATCCTGGGAATCGCTGTACCGGGAGCTTCTGCAGTCTCTATTCTGGGTGACATATTCGTCGGAGCCCTCAAAGCGATCGCACCGCTTCTTGTATTTTTCCTGGTTATCAGTTCTCTGTGCAATGCCGGAAAATCTCACGGCGGTGTTATCAAAACCGTAATCATACTTTACATGTTCAGTACCGTTCTTGCCGCTGTGATCGCAGTATTTGCAAGCATGATCTTCCCGGTTGAACTGACACTGACAACTGCTGCTACTGATACTGCTGCACCACAGGGTATCGCAGAAGTCCTCAACAACCTTCTGCTGAACGTCGTTGCAAACCCTGTTTCTTCTCTCGTAAATGCAAACTATGTTGGAATCCTGATGTGGGCTGTCCTGATTGGACTTGCTTTACGTGCTGCCAACAACATGACCAAGAACGTTCTTGCTGATGTTGCAAACGGACTTTCCACAGTTGTTACCTGGATCATCAACATGGCACCATTTGGTATCTTCGGTCTCGTGTTCAACACAGTATCTACAAACGGACTGGATATCTTTACTACTTACGGTAAACTGCTTCTTCTGCTGGTTGGCTGTATGCTGTTTATCTATTTTGTTACCAACCCGATGCTCGTTTACTGGTGCATCCGCAAGAATCCTTATCCACTGATCTTCCATTGCCTGAAGAGAAGCGCGCTGACTGCATTTTTCACCAGAAGTTCTGCCGCCAACATTCCTGTAAACATGAAAGTCTGCGAGGAAATGGGACTTGACAGAGATACTTACTCTGTAACTATCCCGCTCGGTGCAACGATCAATATGGATGGTGCAGCGATCACGATCACGGTTATGACAATGGCCACTGCCTTTACACTTGGTATCCATGTAGATATCCCGACTGCGATCATCCTGAGTCTCCTGGCTGCACTTTCAGCCTGCGGTGCTTCCGGTGTTGCCGGTGGATCTCTTCTTCTGATCCCGATGGCATGCTCTCTGTTTGGTATCTCTGATGATATCTCCATGCAGGTTGTTGCAGTTGGTTTCATCATCGGTGTTATCCAGGACTCCGTAGAGACAGCCCTGAACTCTTCTTCCGACCTTCTGCTCTCTGCTTCTGCTGAGTTCAGGCAGTGGCGTCGGGAAGGAAAAGAAATTAAATTCTGATTTTAAAACTGATATTTTTATGTATCTGATATTTCTAAAGAATATCGCTTCTCTGATTGTATTTCAGGGATGCGGTATTCTTTTTTTCTTGCATTTCCTGTGTTGTTATGCTATACTCATTACCGCTATGAAGCCCGCAAAATCAGCGGATGCGCCGCTGGCGTTTCCCCGATATGCAATACACCAAGGTCTTACAGGGCTTCCCGCCGATTCCCGGCGTAAAATGAATCATGTGTTCGTGACCTTCCACATGTAAAACAAAACTAAAGGAGAACTGAATAATGAAAAGCAAAAACACAATGTTCCTTGTGCAGGCAGCCACTATCGGTGCTATCTACGTAGTTCTGACTCTGCTGTTTGCCCCATTAAGCTACGGCGAAGTACAGGTTCGCTTCTCTGAGGCACTGACGATCCTTCCATACTTCACACCTGCTGCAATTCCGGGATTATTTGTAGGATGTATCCTCTCCAACCTGCTTGGCGGTGCAATCCCTGTAGATATCATCTTCGGAAGTATCGCAACACTGATCGGTGCAGTCTTTACTTACAAACTGCGCGGTTCCAGCAAATGGCTTGCTCCATTGCCGCCGATCGTAGCTAATACGGTTATCGTACCTTTCGTTCTTTACTACGGATACGGTGTGAACCTTCCAATCCCGCTTATGATGCTGACCGTCGGTGCCGGCGAAGTCATCTCCTGCGGAATCTTCGGAATGATCGTCCTCACCGCACTTTCCAAGGTGAAAGGGTCTGTTTTTGGGAAAGCAAGTTATTCTAAATAAAAGTCAAAGCGGCTGCCGGGCGATTTCCTGGCAGCCGTTTTTTATATAAGACTTATTCCGTCTTTCCTCTCATTGACTTTCCTTCTGAAAATCTTTATAATAAACTCAGAAACAAAGAAACCAAGCGCAAAGAGAATATAATATTCTGTTTTTACATATAAATCGATGCTGACGGCTTAATGTAATCAGCATATCGGGCATCGAGAAATAAAGTAATCATCCATCTCGATACAAACTCCTCAGCTTCTTCAATATCCTCTTCTCCATCCGCGACACCTGCACCTGGGAAACGCCTAGCTGTTCTGCGATCTGGGTCTGGGTCTGGTCCTGGAAGTAGCGCATGTAGAGAAGTTTGCGGTCGGAGGATTCCAGTTTTCCGAGGATTTCCTCGAGGAAGATCCGGTTCAGGAGATGCTCTTCGGCGTTTTCTTTTTCCGGGATCTTGTCTATGAGGGAGATGTCGGTTCCCTCGCTCTGATAGACGGTTCTGTACAGGGATTCTACTTCTGCCGCTGAGTCCATCGTCATCGCGACTTCTTCGGGCGGCATTTCGAGCATTTCTGCGATTTCTTTGAGGCTCGGTTCCCTGCCCAGTTCTTTCTCTATCTTTTCTCTCGCCAGATAGACTCTGTGCTGGTTTTCTTTGATGGACCGGCTCACCTTGATCATTCCATCATCCCTGAAAAAGCGTTTCAGTTCTCCTAAGATCATCGGGATGGCATATGTGGAAAATTTCACCTCAAATGCCGGGTCAAATTTATCCACCGCCTTGAGAAGCCCGATGCTCCCTATCTGAAAAAGATCTTCCATCTCCACGCCTCGCCCAAGGAAACGCCGTGCCACGCTGTAAATAAGTCCTGTATTCTCTTCAAATAACGTATCTCTTGCCTCTTTATCCCCCTGGTGTGCACGCCCGATCAGGGCAAGAGTATGTTCCATAAGCTATCCTTTACCGGCCGATGAGTTTTTTCATCCGCACCCGGGTTCCTGCACCAACCTGTGATTCTACTTTCAGGTCATCCATAAATGCCTCCATAAAGGTAAATCCCATACCGGACCGGTCTGTGTCTGCCTTTGTGGTGTACATCGGTTCCATTGCCTTCTGAATGTCCGGGATTCCCTTCCCATGATCTGTGATCTCCACATAGATTTCCTGACCGGTAATACAGAGTTTCATCTCTATCTTATGTATTTCTCCCTCATAAGCATGGATAATGCTGTTGGTGACTGCCTCAGAAACTGCGGTCTTGAGATCTGCCACTTCCTCCAGCGTCGGATTGAGCTGCGTACAGAATGATGCCGCCGTAATCCTTGCCAGGGCTTCATTTACCGGCCTACTGTCAAATACAAGTGTTACTTCATTTGCTTTTTCCATAATCTTCTCCTTCTTCCTCTGCCCTCTGAATCTCCATATATCTGTGGACTCCTGATAAATGGAGCAGTTTGTCAATATGACTGCCTGTATTGACTGCCATGATACACTTCTGCCCCATCCCCAGCGCCCGGTATCGCCCCATGATCAGTCCGATACCAGAACTGTCCATAAACTCCGTATTCTCAAAATCAAAAACAATCCTTTTGACATAGGTTCTGCTCATGATCCTGTCCGTCTCCTTTCGGATCCAGTCCGACTGCGGATGGTCAAGATCCTGCGGAAGATGTACCGTCAGGATTGCGTCTTTGAATTCAAACAGCTCATTCATTTTCATTCCCCCTGCAATTTTTTTACTGTTCCATTCAGGCATCCTCAATATACAAATACAAAAAAGGAGATGTGCATCATACACATCCCCTTCTCCGAGGTTCCTCTTATAGCGTTTTGTCCCTGCATTGCCTGCAGCTATCACTAACTGTTCACTATAATATTATTCATAATAATCTGATTCATCGTAATCACCGCTGTCATCGCTTCCATCACCAGAAGTATCATCTGATCCGGCATTTCCGGAACTTACAGCCTGACTGATCGTATTATAGATTGTTTTCTGTGCATCTGAAAGAACATCTGCCTGTACATTCTGCAGTTCCAGTGCAGCATCGTCCAGATTCTTCTGCTGATAATCTGCGTATGCCTGCAGAAGTGCCTGATAACTCGTACTCTTTGTCTGTTCAGAAGTCAGCTGCTGTGTAACTTCATCTGCCGAATTCGTGGCTTCCTTCGCATCATTCTGCGCCTTGGTAAGTTCTGCCGCCTGACTTGCAAGCGATTCACTGTACTGGACGATCTGCTGGTTCGCTTCCTTGTAAATTCCCTGACGGATTGCCGGAACTGCCAGCATCCAGAAAGCACCAACTCCAGCCACGATTCCCGTCATCAGAACAAAAAACAGAGAAATTCTGGAGCGTTCTCTGTAAACAGGCTGCTGCACAACCTGATCCGGAGCCAGCACATCCATCTCCTGCTGCTTTGAACTGCCCGAATGGAAAAATCCCTTTTTTCCCTTCTTTTCAAGCTTGGTCGTAACTCCTGTCTGTTCATCCACTTCCCTCAGAAAGCGAAGCGTTGTCGTATTCGTCTTATCAATACGCGCTGCCTTCCGAAGAGTTCTTCTCGCTTTGTTCCATTCATGATTTTTCATCTGGATCAATGCAAGAAGATGATATCCCTTGATAAGCTTCGGATTCTGTGAAAGAATCTTGCGCAGCTGAATTGCCGCCATATCTTCATGTCCTTCACGGCACAGAAGCAATGCGTGATTATATTTCTTGATTGTCTCATTGATCGCATTCAGACGGTTTCTGTTCGCCTGAAGTTTATTGATGTATTCTGTTGCAAGGTTTCTCGTCGGCTGAAGACTCTTACTAATCACCCATTCGCTGAGTGCAGAAACCACTTCTCCTGTCTCAAAATAAACAAGCCCAAGAAGATTCCTCGCCTTGATATTTCTCTTATCATAGATCAGACTCTGTTTCAGACAGGCGATCGCTCCGGAAAGATCACGGATGCTTGCCTTCTCCAGACCCTGATTGTAAAAACTCTTGGACAGATAATCTACTTTTTTCTGGATCAGTACATTATATCCGCAGTTCGGACAGTAGTCCAGATCCATGTCTGTAAGAAATGCCCCACAGTTCACACAATTCATTCACTATTTCTCCCTTTGTGTACTTCGTATGCTTCTTATCTTGTGCGTCGATTGCTTTTTGCCTCTCTTAAGACTTCCTGAAGGACATCCAGAATATCAGTCAGCTCTCTGTCATAGATCGCACCCTCTGCGTCTGTGACATCCAGACAGGGTTCAAATTTCTTCAGTTCCTCTTCATAATCGATCATAATAAATTCTCCTTATTTTCCGATTCCCTTAAGGATAGCGGTCTTGATCTCGCCTACCAGATACAGGGAACCTACGCAAAACAGCAGTCCATCTTCGCCCTTGACCGCAAGTGCTTTCTTAAATGCCTCCTCCGCGTCATCACAGACTTCAGCGGAAGGACAGCCATTCTCACGGAAGATCTCTGCCAGATGTTCTGCAGGTACTTTACGGTAACCGCCCACCTGGGTAACTACCACATGTTTGAACTGGATCTTGTCCAGGATCGTATGGATCATATCTGTATAATCCTTGTCATCAACTGCCGAAAACAGCAGTGTAAGCGGATACTCCTTCTGAAAATGTGCCGCTGTTTCCACGAACTTGGCAACTCCATCCTCATTATGCGCACCGTCTACGATCACGCCCGGCAGTACAGTTTCCATTCTTCCCTGCCAGCGTGTTTCAAGAAGTCCCTTCTTTACTGCATCCGCAGATACCGGAATGACGTCCTTCAGCACTTCGATCGTTTTGAGGGCAAGAGAACTGTTCATCACCTGATAAACAGCAATAAACGGAATGGAAAATACTGTGTTACCATAATACTCATTCTTAAATGAAAAATCAATGCCAGAGCGTGTATTTCGGATAATTTCTGTATCTTTCCTTGTCACTTCATAATATGGGCTGTTCAGTTCCTGTGCCTTTGCTCTGATCACTCCTGCTGCCTTTGGATCGTTTCCATCGTAGATCACAGGCACTCCCGGAACAATGATCCCGGCTTTTTCCCCTGCGATGGCCTCGATCGTATTTCCCAGATACTGCATATGGTCAAAACTGATCGATGTGATCACACAGGCAACCGGATTTTCTACTGCTGTTGTTGCATCCAGCCTGCCGCCAAGTCCTGTCTCAAGCACTACATAATCCACCCCGGCATCTGCAAAGATCACCATTCCCATCAGGAACAGGAATTCAAAATATGTCGGATGATAGTTTCCTTCTTCTACCAGTTCATCTGCCAGTGCTTTGACCTTGCAGAATGCACGCAGGAATGTCTCATCATCGATATTTTTCTCATTGATCTGAAAACGCTCATTGATCACGACCAGATGCGGAGAAGTAAAGAGTCCGCAGGAATATCCTGCCTCTCTCAGAACAGACGTCAGGAATGCACAGGTACTTCCCTTGCCGTTTGTACCTGCCACATGGATCACGCGGAATTTATCCTGCGGATCACCAAGACGTTTCAGGCATTCCTTCGTATGCTCCATCTTATTCTTGGTCGTAAATTTCGGGGTTTCTTCAATATAAGCAACTGCCTCTTCGTAATTCATAAAAAAATTCACCACTTTATCCTATAATGTATTCGCAGCAGCAAGGAGCCATACGCTCCTTAACTACTACGATATTCATTATATATGAGTGGTGAAAGATGTCCAGTACCAATCGTAATCTTTTATTCGGCAAAATCTTTAATTTTCTGCCGGAAGTTTCCATTTATTTTCGTTATACAACATATAAGCCGAGCGATCGTAACTCTTGCTCAGTGCTTTTCTGGTAGAACTGTTGCTTCGCTGAACAACAGAAACCCGGTCAAAATCATTGATCTCTGTTCCCGAGATCATCAGAGTGGTCGGATTTACATAGACTGTATCATACCATTCTCCGTTCAGTTTGACCTGACTGGATGGCGTGAAATTCGTTCCCCTGAGCCGGTAGGTATGATCCACTGTAGATATCTCTTCCATGGAATCCAGTGTCACATCATAAAGTCCCATCCGCATCTTGGTCCTCTGGAACGGGCTTTCTCCGTCATAGGAATATTTCTTGCCGTAAAGCACGTCATACTGAAGAGTCTCCAAATCCACCTGATAATTCCTTGTATTTCTTCTCGCCTGATGATAACGGAAGATCGTACCTTCGTGGATACCGGCACGGTCCATGACCTCTGCTGCCATCTGATAAGCTGCAAGGTTTTCATCTTTTTTCTCCAGACCGAAGTTATCCCACATAACGTACTGTGTCTGGAACAGATATTTGTTCTTGAGATCTTCCACAGTAAGTCCCATGGTCGGAAGATGATCGCCATACATAACAAGGATCACATCCTCCGGATAATCTGCAAGCGCATCTGTAAGTTCCTTGACAAAGTTATCCATCTCATGGATCTCATTACAGTAGTATTCCCACTGATTGTTCTGAGCCTCTGTCTCGGCTCCGGAAACTGTGATCTCCGGATCGTCGATCAGCTGTTCTTCTGGATAGGCTCCATGTCCCTGCGTGGAAATCGTATAAATGTAATCCGATTCCTCCGTAGAATCCAGACATTTGATAATTTCATCCGTCAGAACTTCATCCTTGGTCCAGCCAAGCGGATTCTTGTCCTCTTCCTCCGACATGTATTCTGCAGAAGTGAAGGTATCAAATCCAAGATTCGGGAAAATGCTCCTTCTTCCATAGAAATTCGCCTCATTATTATGTACTGCATGAGTCGAATAGCCAAGATTCTTGAGCACATACGGTGCACTTTCGCAGGTGGTTTCCTTGAGAATGCTCTTGTATGGATACTCACCCGGTCCGAAATAATGAAGGCTCATACCGGTGATAGATTCAAATTCTGTATTGGCAGTTCCTGCTCCTACAGACGGAACCTTGTAATATCCCGAAGTGTATTCTTTCATGAGTTTACGGAAATTCGGGATTGGATCCTCTGAGATGTTCAGATACTCTACCAGCGTCGGATCAAAGAAGGACTCAAGCTGTACAAAAATAATGTTCGGCTTGCTGTCCTCGTTTGTTGCCGGAAGATTGTCTTCTGTCTTTTCGATACGGGTGATCTCCTGCTCAGAGTAATCTCTCGGACAGCTGATCCCTGTATCAAAGATCGTTACTGCGAGGCAGTAAGGATATCCATAATCCTCATATGCAAACGCAATATTTCCAAAATAGTTGGACAGGACCCTCTTCTCAAGTGCAAGCTGTGTCGCTCCCGCAAAAAGAGCCGCTCCGACAACGACAAGGAGAAGGTCATAGCGGAACTTCACCTTACGTTTGTACTTCGGTGCCTTGATCAGAAGGATCAGAAGCAGCAGTGCAAAAAGTCCCAGAAGAATCAGTGCAAGCACTACGCCCCATGCCGGCAGATATTTATTCAGGACTGCCATTCCGTCTGTCAGAAGATGAAGATCCGGTCCGGTAAACGGAGTAACCCTGTTGGACAGGATCACTCCATTGATAATACCAAGCAACAGCCACAAGATCGAGATCAGAACTCGCCAGAAACATCTCCTGCGGAAAAGATACACGATCAGTGAAGTTGTAAAAATCAGTGCAGCATTGTATGCAAAGACAAGTGGTTTCGTGGTCATATATGTCCATGCTGCCGAAAAAGAACGGCGGCTGATCATCTCGATCAGGAAATAGCCAAGTGCACTGCACAGTGCATGAAGCAGCAGGGAAATCCGGTTACACACTTTATACCATTTCATCTGAATGCTCCTTTATTATTTTTCCATCTGTTTCAGCTGTACGTTTACCTTTTCCATCATTTCTTCGTATTTCTGAAGTTTTTCTTTTTCTGCGTTTACTTTTGCTTCCGGTGCTTTGTTTACAAAGTTCGGATTGTTGAGCATACCCTGGCATCTTGCGATCTCTTTGGTGAGACGCTCCTGCTCTTTCTTGAGGCGTTCCATCTCTTTTTCTCTGTCAACAAGGTCTTCCAGAGGCATGTATACAACTGCATCAGATACAACAACGGATACTGCGTCCTCGCCGATTCCGTCCTTATTTTCCTGTACGTGAATCTCTTTTGCAAATGCGAGATTTACAAAGGATTTCTTGCAGGCTTCGTATCTTGTGCAGGTGTCTGTATCCTTACCTACGATGTAAAGATGTGTCTTGCGGTTCATCGGCACGTTCATTTCTGTACGTGTGTTACGGATTCCGCGGACAGCTTCCTTGAAGCTCTCTACTGCTTTTTCTGCTTCCGGGAATACCCATGCTTCCTGGAATACCGGCCAGTCAGAGATCATGATGGACTCTTCTTCCGGAAGAAGTGTACAGTAGATTTCTTCTGTGATGAACGGCATGTATGGATGAAGCAGTTTCAGTCCTTCTGTCAGGGCTGTACGCAGTGTCCAGAGTGCATCGTTGGCTGCCTTCGGATTCTTGTCTGCTTTCCAGAGACGTACCTTGGCCATCTCGATGTACCAGTCACAGAGCTCATCCCACAGGAAATCATAAACCTTCTGTACGGCGATTCCAAGTTCATATTTATCCATGTTGTCTGTTACGTCACGGATCACGGTGTTGAGTTTGGAAAGGATCCATTTGTCCTCGAAGCAGAGCTCATTAAGGTCTGCCGGTTCGGTGACTGTCTTTCCTTCCAGGTTCATCATGATGAAACGTGATGCGTTCCAGATCTTGTTTGCAAAGTTACGGCTGGATTCTACACGCTCCCAGTAGAAACGCATGTCGTTTCCAGGTGCATTACCTGTAATCAGAGTCAGACGAAGTGCATCTGCGCCGTATTTGTCGATAACTTCAAGAGGATCGATACCGTTTCCGAGGGATTTACTCATCTTGCGTCCCTGAGAGTCACGTACCAGACCGTGGATCAGTACATGATGGAACGGAACTTCTCCTGTCTGCTCCAGTGCGGAGAATACCATACGGATAACCCAGAAGAAGATGATATCATATCCTGTTACCAGGACATCTGTCGGATAGAAGTATTCCAGTTCCGGTGTCTTGTCCGGCCATCCAAGTGTGGAGAACGGCCACAGAGCGGAGCTGAACCATGTATCCAGAGTGTCCTCATCCTGATGGAGATGTGTGCAGCCGCATTTCGGGCATTTCTCCGGCATTTCTCTTGCAACGACTACTTCACCGCACTCATCGCAGTAGTAAGCCGGGATCCTGTGTCCCCACCAGAGCTGACGGGAAATACACCAGTCACGGATGTTCTCCAGCCAGTGCAGATATGTCTTTCCGAAGCTTGCCGGAACAAATTCCAGTTCGCCCGGTTTCAGCGCGTCCATAGCTGCTTTTGCCATTTTATCCATGCGGACGAACCACTGTGGTTTGATCATTGGCTCTACGGTTGTGCCGCAGCGGTCATGTGTACCAACGCTGTGGTTGTGCGGAACAACTTTGACCAGAAGTCCCTGTGCATCGAGGTCTGCCACCATTGCCTTACGTGCTTCGTAGCGGTCCATTCCTGCGTATTTGCCGCCAAGGGAACTGATAGTAGCGTCATCGTTCAGGATGTTGATTTCTTCGAGATTGTGGCGTTTGCCTACTTCGAAGTCGTTCGGGTCGTGTGCCGGTGTGATCTTAACGCAGCCTGTTCCGAATTCTTTGTCAACGTACTCATCTGCGATAACCGGGATCTCACGGTCAGTCAGAGGCAGTTTCAGCATCTTGCCGATCAGATCCTTGTATCTCTCATCCTCCGGGTTTACTGCTACTGCGGTATCACCGAGCAGTGTTTCCGGACGTGTGGTTGCGATTTCTACGAATCTTCCTTCTTCACCTACGATCGGGTAGTTGATGTGCCAGAAAAATCCGTCCTGGTCCTCATGCTCAACTTCTGCATCAGAGATGGAAGTCTGGCATACCGGACACCAGTTGATGATCCTGGAACCCTTGTAAATGTAACCTTTCTCATAGAGACGGATGAAAACTTCCTGTACTGCCTTGGAGCATCCTTCGTCCATGGTGAAACGTTCTCTCTCCCAGTCAGCAGATGCACCGAGCTTCTTGAGCTGGTTGATGATCTTTCCGCCGTACTCTTCTTTCCATGCCCATGCATGTTTGAGGAATTCTTCACGTCCGATGTCGTGTTTGTCGATTCCTTCTTTTTTCAGCTTGTCGATGACTTTGACCTCTGTTGCGATTGCTGCATGGTCAGTTCCCGGCTGCCAGAGTGCCTCGTATCCCTGCATTCTCTTGAAACGGATCAGGATGTCCTGCATGGTTTCATCGAGTGCATGTCCCATATGAAGCTGACCGGTTACGTTCGGCGGCGGCATAACGATGGTAAATGGTTTCTTGTCTGGATTTACTTTTGCGTGGAAGTATCCGTTGTCCATCCATTTCTGATAGAGACGTTCTTCCAGCCCTTTCGGGTCATAAGTCTTTGCAAGTTCTTTGCTCATAATGTCCTCCTATTATATAGGCTAATTCCTTTATTGAAAAAACAGCCCCTCACACTGCTTGTGTGAAGGGCAATGTTTGCCTAACTCTGAAACTACTATAATTGCATTTTTCGACCTTGTCAAGAAGGATTGATGAAAAATCACATATATTCCAGAATTTTTATTATTCGACAGATTTCAGTGATTCTACCATGTCGATCTTCTTGAGTTTTCTGTGCATAAAGATATTTACGATGATCGAGAAAATACAGGTGATCACCGCACAGTATACGAAGCTTATCGGCCGGATGTTCCTTCCGAACATGACTGCGTCAACCTCTACGGTCACGATGATATAGCGGTGCAGAAGGATTCCAAAAACAGCACCGAAAAGAATTCCTGCTATAGTCAGGATGATATTTTCCCTCAACACATACTGTGAAACTTCCCCGTCAAAAATCCCAGCAACTTTGAGTGTCGCCAGCTCTCTCTGGCGTTCCATGATGTTCGATATTGTTCAGATTATAAAGTACAACAAACGCCAGCATTCCGGCCGATACGATCAGCACAATGATGACGAT
>ENA-OQDT01000872-OQDT01000872.1-human-gut-metagenome-genome-assembly--contig:-NODE-872-length-19033-cov-3.995769_pt1 | contig 19033 bp, 20 predicted proteins | sample MGYA00242786_ERZ504617 | MGnify/ENA primary metagenome ERZ504617 (study PRJEB26092, sample SAMD00036337) | human gut metagenome | host: Homo sapiens | study: EMG produced TPA metagenomics assembly of...
ATATCAGGTAAAAGGTGACAAGCCATCTCAGGCAGACATGGATGACACCGTGTACAAGCTTCAGAAACGTGTGGAGCAGTACAGCACAGAGGCACAGGCTTATCAGGTTGGAGACAACCGTATCAGTATCGAGATTCCGGGTGTGAGCGACGCAAACAAGATCCTGGAAGAACTTGGACAGCCGGGTTCACTGTACTTTATCAAGCATAAAGACAGCGAGGGAAATGAAAACTATTCCCTGACAGCTTCCGGATATACACTGAATAAGTCGATCGACGAACTGAAAGATACAGACTCCATCGTACTGACAGGTACAGAAGTAAAGACTGCTTCAGCCGGAGTGCTCAACGACTCAACAACAGGAAATAAAAAATATGGGGTTGATCTTGAACTGACAGATGAAGGTGCTGAGAAGTTCAAGACAGCAACAGAGGAAGCTTATAACAACAATCATGATACAATTGCTATTACTATGATGGTGCTCTGATCAGTGTGCCAAGTGTAAATGCAGTGATCGAGAATGGAAAAGCTCAGATCTCAGGAAACATGGATTACGAAGAGGCTGATAACATCGCTTCTACGATCCGTATCGGTGGACTGAATCTGGAACTTGAAGAGCTGAGTTCAGAAGTCGTTGGTGCACAGCTTGGACAGGATGCACTGAAAGGCAGTTTGATCGCCGGAGCAATTGGTCTGGCGATCGTATGTGTATTCATGTGCTGGGTATATCTCCTTCCGGGACTTGCATCCAGCCTTGCACTGATCCTTTATACAGAGCTGATCCTGATCCTTCTGAATGCATTTGACATTACACTGACACTTCCGGGTATCGCAGGTATCATCCTCGGTATCGGTATGGCAGTAGATGCGAACGTTATCATCTTCGCCCGTGTGAAAGAAGAACTGACAGAAGGAAAGAGCGTACATGCTTCTCTGAAATCAGGATTCCAGAAAGCAATGTCCGCAATCGTTGACGGAAATATCACAACACTGATCGCAGCCGGTGTGCTGTGGCTTCGCGGAAGCGGTACTGTAAAGGGATTCGCCCAGACACTTGCACTTGGTATCGTCGTATCCATGTTTACAGCACTCGTGATCACAAGACTGATCATCTTTGCATTCTATGGAGCAGGTATCCGTAGCGAGAAAGTATACGGAAGACATCTGAAAGAACGTAAACCGGTTGATTTCCTTGGAAAGAAAAAGATCTTCTTCATTGTTTCCATTATCCTTTGTCTGGCCGGACCGGTCATGATGGGTGTGAACCATGCAAGAGGAATCGGTGCGATGAACTACAGCCTTGATTTCGTAGGCGGTACTTCAACAAATGTAACATTTGATAAAGAATATACACTCGAAGAGATCGACAGCCAGATGATCCCAAGTCTGGAAGAGATCACAGGAGATAAGAATATTCAGGTTCAGACAGTAAAAGAGAGCAACCAGGTAGTCTTCAAGACACAGACACTTGATCTTGAGAAACGTGAAGCACTTGCTTCATATTTAAATGAAAACTACGGTGTAGAGGCATCTGATATCGCAACAGAAAATATCAGTTCAACAGTAAGTTCCGAGATGAGAAGAGATGCGGTTATAGCTGTGATCATTGCTACAATCTGTATGCTGCTTTACATCTGGTTCCGTTTCAAAGATATTCGTTTCGCAACAAGTGCTGTTATTGCACTGATGCATGACGTACTTGTAGTTCTTGGATTCTATGTAATTGCAAGAGTATCTGTCGGAAATACATTTATCGCATGTATGCTGACGATTGTCGGATATTCTATCAACGGTACGATCGTTATCTTTGACCGTATCCGTGAGGCACTTGCAACAAAGAGCCGCACAGAAGATCTGAAGGATCTTGTAAACCGTTGCATCACTCAGACACTGACAAGAACAATCTACACAAACTTTACAACATTTGTCATGGTTGTTGCATTGTATATCCTTGGTGTAAGCTCCATTAAGGAATTCGCAGCACCACTGATGGTAGGTATCATCTGCGGTGGATATACATCCGTATGTATCACAGGCGCACTGTGGTATGTGATGAAGACAAGACTTGGCGAGGAAGCGAAGGCTGCAAGAATAGCTTCCGGCACAAAGGCAGTTTCTGTAAAAGCAGCAGACAAGAAAGAAGAAACTACTTCCACAGAGAGTAACGCAGCAGATACATCTGCAGATAACAGCTCCAAGAAGAAAAAAGGAAAGAAGACTTCTTTCAAGAACAAAAAGAGCAAAAAGCGCTAAGAAATAAATAACCGCCTGGAAACAGGATGAATAAACGCAGAAACAAAAATCTGTCGTATCGGAAATGAAAAATGATTTTCGATACGGCAGATTTTTGTTATAATAAGAAGATACGATACTGACAGACAGGGAGGTTGTTTGGATGGAAAAATGGTTCGTCACGATGAAAAAGGCGGATTTTAACGGAATAGCAGAGAAATATCAGATTTCCCCGATCATTGCACGACTGATGAGAAACCGTGATGTGATCGGAGATGAAGCAATTGATTTTTATCTGAACGGAACAGTGGAGGATCTGTATGACGGCTTACTGATGAAAGATATGGACCGTGCGGTAGATATTCTTAAGGAGAAAATAGAAGAGGGAAAGAAAATCCGTGTGATCGGTGATTATGATATTGATGGAGTCAATGCAACGTATATTTTGCAACAGGGGCTTGCAGGACTTGGGGCAGATGTGGATACGGATATTCCAGACAGGATCAAAGACGGATATGGATTGAATCAGATGTTGATCGACCGTGCACTGGAGGATGACGTAGATACGATCATCACCTGTGATAATGGAATTGCGGCAATGAACGAGATCGCTTATGGAAAAGAACAGGGGATGACGATCGTTGTGACGGATCACCATGAAGTTCCGTATCTGGAAGAAAATGGGGAGAAAAAGTATCTCCTGCCACCGGCGGATGCAGTGGTTGATCCACACAGAGCAGACTGCGAGTATCCATTTAAAGGGTTGTGCGGCGCAGCTGTAGCGTATAAGCTGGTTGAGGTATTGTACAGAGTGTCTGGAAAGTCAGAGCAGGAGGTAGAACATCTGCAGGAGAGCCTGATGGAAAATGTTGCGATCGCCACGATCGGGGATGTGATGGATCTGGTTGGAGAGAACCGTGTCTTTGTGAAAAAGGGACTTGAGCTTCTGAAGACAACGAAGAATGAAGGGCTTCACGCCTTGATGCAATGTACCGGGGTAGATACAGCGAACCTGAATACTTATCATATCGGCTTTGTGCTCGGACCGTGCATCAATGCCGGCGGAAGACTGGATACAGCCAAGCGTGCACTGGAACTCCTTAATGCATCAAACCGGAGAGAGGCAGTGACACTGGCAGCAGATCTGAAAGAATTAAATGACAGTCGGAAAGAAATGACCGAAGAAGGTGTAGAAGAAGCTGTCCGGCAGATTGAATCAAGTTCCTGGAAGGACGACCAGGTGCTGGTCGTGTATCTTCCAAAGTGTCATGAAAGTATCGCCGGAATTATTGCGGGAAGGATCAAGGAACGTTATTATCGTCCGACCTTTGTACTGACAAGGGGAGAGACAGGAGTAAAAGGCTCCGGACGGTCGATCGAAGCATATGATATGTTTGCAGAAATGAGCCGCTGCAGGGAATTATTTACGAAGTTTGGAGGACATAAGCTGGCAGCAGGACTTTCCTTAGAAGAGGAAAATGTCGAAGTTTTTCGGAAACGGATCAATGAACTTGCAGATCTGACAGAAGACGATCTTCAGATGAAGGTGTCGATCGACATGCGGCTTCCATTTCCATATATTAATGAAGAGCTGATCCATGAACTTAAGATATTGGAGCCTTTTGGAAAAGGCAACGGGAAACCGTTATTTGCAGAAAGTAAACTGCGTGTAATCCAGCCAAGGATCTTCGGAAAGAACCGGAATGTGCTGAAATGCAGACTGGAGGACCAGCAGGGAAATCAGATGGAAGCAGTTTATTTCGGAGAAGTGGAAGACTGTCTGCAGCAGATGGAAAAGAAGCAGATTATGTCTTTTACATACTATCCATCCATCAATGAGTACATGGGACGAAGAACAATTCAGCTTACAATTGTCAATTATCAGTAGATAATATCGAAAAAGCCGTACAAATTGCTTAAAATGCAGAAGAATGGGAAGTTCTTATTTGAAAAAGGAAAAAATAGTGATATACTAAATCATATTAATTGTTCAGAACTAAGGATAAATGAAGGGGGAAGACGATATGGCAGGCACTCGGGAATATGAAGATCTGAATAAAAATCTGGAGATGGTGGACGGACATGCAGTAAAAGCACCAGAGGATTATCAGGATCCGGAGGAGTTATATCAGGCCTTAATAGCTCGTGTGCGTAAGTATCATCCTTTCTGCGGATATTACGATGATTGAGAAGGCCTATCAGATAGGCAAAGAAGCGCATAAGGACCAGTTTCGTAAATCCGGAGAACCTTATATCATCCATCCACTCTGGGTGGCAATCATACTTGCCGATCTCGAGATGGATAAAGAGACGATCGTGGCAGGAATGCTTCATGACGTGGTAGAAGATACGACAATGACACTCGACGAGATCTCAACAGAGTTCGGCGAAGAGGTGGCACTTCTTGTAGACGGCGTTACCAAGCTGGGACAGTTGAACTATTCCAAGGACAAGCTGGAGGCCCAGGCAGAGAACTTGAGAAAGATGTTCCTTGCAATGGCGAAGGATATCCGTGTCATCATTGTAAAACTTGCAGACCGTCTGCATAATATGCGTACGATGGAGTTTATGACACCGGCGAAGCAGAAAGAGAAATCAAGAGAGACGATGGATATCTACGCTCCAATCGCCCAGCGTCTCGGTATTTCCAAGATCAAGACAGAACTTGATGATCTTTCTCTGAAATATTACCAGCCGGAAGTTTATAATCAGCTGGTGCATGATCTGAATGCACGCAAGACAGAGCGTGAAGAATTTGTGCAGCAGATCGTTGCAGAAGTATCAAAGCATATGAAGAATGCTGATATTGAAGCGAAAGTATACGGACGTGTAAAACATTTCTTCAGTATTTATAAGAAGATGGTGAATCAGAACAAGACACTGGATCAGGTGTATGACCTGTTCGCTGTCCGCATTATCGTAGATTCAGTGAAGGACTGTTACGCAGCACTCGGTGTGATCCATGAGATGTATACGCCGATTCCGGGGCGCTTTAAAGATTATATTGCTATGCCAAAGGCAAATATGTACCAGTCCCTGCACACAACGCTGATCGGACCGTCCGGACAGCCGTTCGAGATCCAGATCCGTACAGAAGAGATGCATAAGACAGCTGAATATGGTATCGCAGCACACTGGAAATATAAAGAGACAGGCGGAAGCAACACGAAAGGATTGAACACGCAGGAAGAGAAGCTGAACTGGCTGCGTCAGATCCTGGAATGGCAGAGAGACATGTCTGATAACCGTGAGTTTTTAAGCCTGCTGAAAGGTGACCTGGATCTGTTCCAGGAAGATGTATACTGCTTTACACCGAACGGGGATGTGAAGAACCTTCCGAATGGCTCCACACCGGTTGACTTTGCCTATGCGATCCACAGTGCAGTCGGCAATAAGATGGTCGGCGCCAGAGTGAACGGTAAGCTTGTAAACATCGATTATAAGATCCAGAACGGAGACCGGATTGAGATCCTTACATCTCAGAACTCCAAGGGACCGAGCCGTGACTGGCTGAATATCGTCAAGAGTACACAGGCAAAGAGTAAGATCAATTCCTGGTTTAAAAAAGAATTTAAAGAAGATAATATTATCCGCGGAAAAGATCTGATCAGCGCTTACTGTAAGAGCAAGGGGATTAACCTGCCGGATGTGCTTAAACCGAAATATCAGCAGATCGTTCAGAAAAAGTACGGATTCCGTGATTGGGATGCAGTACTTGCAGCAATTGGACACGGCGGACTGAAAGAAGGGCAGGTTGTAAACCGTCTGCTCGAAGAGTATGAGAAAGAGCATAAGAAAGAGATCACAGACGAAAATATTTTAGAGAAGATTTCAGAAGCAAATAAACAGAGAGTACACATTGCCAAATCAAAGAGTGGAATCGTAGTGAAAGGAATCAATGATATGGCAGTACGTTTCTCAAAGTGCTGTAACCCGGTACCGGGAGATGAAATCGTCGGTTTTGTGACAAGAGGACGCGGAATGTCGATCCACAGAACAGATTGTATCAACATTATCAATCTGTCTGATGTGGAAAGATCCCGTCTGATCACAGCAGAGTGGGAAGAAAATGATCAGGATGAAGGCGGTCAGTATCTTGCAGAACTGAAGATATTTGCAGATGACAGAAGAGGTCTTCTGCTGGATGTATCAAAGGTATTTACCGAAGAGAAGATTGATGTGAAGTCCATGAATACCCGAACGAGCAAGAAGGGTACAGCGACAATGGAGATGGGATTTGTCGTACACGGAAGAGAAGAATTGAATCGTGTGATCGGAAAGCTCAGACAGATTGAAAATGTAATTGATATTGAGAGAACAACAGGCTGATCAAGGAAAAGTCGATGGAGGGAAAAGAATGAAGGTTGAAAGTATTGTACTTGGGTCTATTGGAACGAATTGCTACATTGTAACTAATGAAGAGACAAAGGAATGTTTTGCCGTAGATATGGCAGAATGTCCGCAGGAATATGTCAATTATATCAAGAACAATGGACTAGAAATGAAAGCATTGTTTCTGACGCATGGACATTTCGATCACATCATGGGAATTGATGATTTCCTCAAAGCCTTTCCTGTGCCGGTTTACGCAGGCGAAGACGAACTTCCTGTAATCGAAGATGACCGCCTGAATGTATCTTCTATGTACGGACCGAAATACGCATTCCACGGAGCAAAGCCGGTGAAAGACGGCCAGGTGATCGAATGCGCAGGGATTGAAGTTGATGTACTTCATACACCGGGACATACAGTAGGAGGATGCTGCTATTACCTTCCGGAAGAACACAGACTGTTCAGCGGAGATACATTGTTCTGTGCTTCCATCGGAAGAACAGACCTCCCAACAGGAAGCAGTAGCCAGCTGGTTCGCTCTGTGAAGGAGAAGATCATGATACTTCCGGAAGATACAAAGATCTATCCGGGACATATGGAAGAGACATCAGTTCAGTTTGAGAAGGAGCATAATCCATTCATATGATAAAGATAGAAAGTAAGAAGAACAAATTTACTTATAATGTATATCATGTCACGAAAGCATTTTATCCGAAAGAGGATATCGTGCAGACAGTAGATGAGAAGCAAGAACCACTGGTGAAGATACATTTGCCGGAAGGGACTTGCTTTTCCCTTGCACCGGAAGAATGCGTGCAGACAGAAGATGTGCAGGAAGAGAAACGCAATGTAACGAAGAAAGTCTATCAGTTTCTCTCAAAGCAGACAGGACAGGAACTTGCCTGGGGCATGCTGACCGGAGTCCGTCCGACAAAACTTGTAATGCAGAAAATCGAGCAGGGAATGACAAAAGAAGAAATCTTTGAATTTCTAAAAGAACAATATTGTGTTGGTGATAAAAAAGCACAGATCGCTTATGAAATTGCCTGCCGTGAAAAGGCACTTCTTGATCAGTTGGACTGCAAGAATGGCTATAGCCTGTATGCAGGAATTCCATTCTGTCCAAGCATCTGTTCCTACTGTTCCTTCAGCTCTTCACCAATTGCTGAGTGGAAAGATCAGGTCGATCGTTACCTCGATGCGATGATCAAAGAATTGAAAGCTACCGCAAAGCTGATGCAGGGAAAGACACTGGATACCGTATATATCGGCGGCGGAACACCGACGACACTCGAGGCAGATCAGCTTGACCGACTGCTCGGTACAATCCGGGAGAATTTTGACTTAGAACATGTGCTTGAGTTTACAGTTGAAGCCGGAAGACCAGACAGTATCACACGAGAAAAACTTGAGGTAATCCGCAAATATCCGGTAACCCGCATCTCTGTCAACCCACAGACAATGCAGCAGAAGACACTGGATCTTGTCGGAAGAAAGCATACGGTAGAAGATGTAGAACAAATCTTCCACCTCGCACGTGAGCTTGGATTGGATAATATCAATATGGATCTGATCGCCGGACTTCCGGGAGAAGATGCGGCAGATATGCAGGATACACTTGAGAAGATCGAGAAGCTTCATCCGGATAGCCTGACAGTACACGCACTCGCGATTAAACGTGCTGCGAAGTTTGGCCAGGAAGGAAGAACAATGGATCCGGGAACAGAGATCACACAGATGGTCGAGGCGGCAGCAGCGTCAGCAGAACGCATGGGGCTTGTGCCATATTACCTGTATCGCCAGAAGAACATTGCCGGAAACTTCGAGAATGTCGGTTATGCAGAGCAGGACAAGGCTGGGGTGTATAACATCTTGATCATGGAAGAACGCCAGACAATTATTGCCTGCGGTGCCGGCTCTACGACAAAGCTTGTTTTGCCGGAGAAAATCAAGACAAGCAGTGGCAAAGAAACAAATCTGATCCGTGTAGAAAATGTGAAGAATATTATAGAATACATTGACCGTATTGATGAGATGATAGAACGAAAAAAAGGTACTTTTTGAGAAGAATTAAAAGTGAAAATATAGCTGAAAAAAAGTAACGAAAAGGACGGTTCCACCGGGAGGTGGGCCGTCCTTTCGTTGTATTCTACTTGCTGAACAGGAAATGTTTTTTTAGATATATTTTCTTTCAGAACGTATTTCGTAGAGTACATTACTCTACGAAATTTTCGAAAAAGCTTATAAATCAAGGAATTCTAGACGTCTGACCAAAAATTTTGACGGTAAATAAATGCTATAAAAATTGTAAGTATGATTGATTTTTAAATACATGTGCTTATAAATACATGAAGTGAATTAGATAAAATGAAATAAATATTTTTGATTTTCAGATCTGATAGCTTGTAAATCGGCTGACAATTGACCATAAATTTGACGGCAAATAGATAAAAATCTATTCAAAAAAGGAGATTAAAATGACGAAAGTGTCTATTTTTCGACTTTTTTTGCTAAGAGATTGTATAAATTTATAAAATGAACGTATATTTATTGACAGAAATATTTGAAAAGAGTAGACTATACATGAAATTATACTAAGATTTGAAACAATTTAGAGAAAAAGCGTATTTCGTAGAGTAATGTACTCTACGAAATTTTTCGAAAAGGATGAGGACTTATGGGAAGAAGACCAACAGATCTGTCAGGAAGAAAATTTGGCATGTTGACAGCCAAGTATGCGACAGAGAAAAGGGATAAACGGGGCTCCGTTTATTGGCATTGTGTCTGCGATTGTGGAAATGAAGTTGACGTAACGGCAGCAGGTCTTGTGCATGGTAATTATCATAGCTGTGGCTGTTTACAGAAGAAGAACCGTCAGGAAATCGCGCAGAGACGACATCTCGTAGACGGAACCTGTGTTGAAGTACTAGAAAAGAGAAAAAGCAGAAAAGACAACATGAGTGGTTTCCGAGGCGTTTTCCAGTTGAAGAATTGTAATCGGTATCGTGTAGATATCGGGTTCAAGGGAAAGCGCTATTATGTTGGTCTTTTTGATAATTATGACGAAGCGGTGCAGGCAAGACTTGCGGCGGAGAACCTGATTCACAATGGTTTCATTCAGAAATGGAAGGAATGGAATGAGAAGGAGAAGGAAGATCCGGAGTGGGGGAAAGAGCATCCGCTTGTGTTTGATGTGAAGAAAGAGGATGGGGAGATCCGGGTGAGGGTGTGAGAATGTCTACTCAACAAACAGAAGCAACGTAGCATAGTCAAAAAAGACCTGATTTTCACACTCAACATACCGAAGATTCGTTGCGAAATGACCTGAAATATGAGGTGAAAATGGGTGATATCTACACAGTTTGCCGGTGGATGAGGAACACATAGCGGGAGGGATAAGGCGGATGTGGGCTGAATGAGAAAAGTGGTGGCGCAGATGATAAAAACATCAAAAATCCATGAGCTTATCACCTACTCTGCTAATGTTCTATTGAGTACACTATCGTCGGTAAATATGAGGACTACTTTGCTGCGGTTTGTTGAGTCATAAAAATATTGGGAAAAATGGCGATTTCTACTTCGCAACTTTTCTGTTGAGTAGACCTGTCGTGGAGATGATAGGTACATAAGGACGGGGTGTCGAGGGTGAAAAATTTGTATGATTTGTTCAAGGTGACGGAGTGGATGTGGCTGAAAGTGGATGATATATACAGTTTCAACAAGATATACGCATCTACGCCCTTCGAGTGTATAAAACAGCACTTCGCAAAAATGGCATATGAGCATGGACGAGGTTCGACAGTATAAAACAACACTTCGATTATTGCAGAAGCATGACAGGTGTACTCAATAAACCGGAGAAAAGTAGAAAATGTGATTGCTGCACCGAAAGGGTAAGACAGTAAGGAAAAGCACTTGGAAGAGTGTGGGTATTGTACCGCACTTTATAGATAAGCATTTTCATCCGGATGGATGTACACATAAATATTTTGGGGATGAAGGAGTTTGAATTATGAAAGTATGTTTAGTGGGTTCATCGGGTGGTCATTTGACACACCTGTATATGCTGAAGCCCTTCTGGAAAGATAAGGATCACTTTTGGGTCACATTTGATAAAGAGGATGCACGAAGCCTATTAGAAGGCGAAAAAATGTATCCATGCTATTATCCGACCAATCGTAGCCTGAAAGCACTTATTAAAAACACAAAAATCGCTTGGGATGTGCTTCACAAGGAAAAGCCAGATCTCATCATTTCCTGTGGCGCAGCTGTGTCTGTTCCGTTCTTCTATCTCGGTAAGATGATGGGGGCAAAGCTGGTCTATATCGAAGTGTTTGATCGTATTGATAAGCCGACAATGACGGGTAAGATGGTTTATCCCATTGTGGACAAATTTGTTGTGCAGTGGGAAGAACAGAAAAAGGTTTATCCGAAAGCGGTTAATCTTGGCAGCATATTCTAAATAGGGGACGAGAAAATGATTTTTGTGACGGTGGGAACACATGAGCAGCCGTTTAATCGGCTGATTCAAAAAATAGATGAATTAAAAAAAGACGGTACGATTCAAGATGATGTGATCATTCAAACAGGCTTTAGTACATATGAGCCGAAATATTGTCAGTGGAGCAAACTGATTCCGTATCAGCAGATGGTCAAAAATGTGGCGGATGCACGAATTGTCATCACACATGGCGGTCCGGCAAGTTTTATCATGCCGCTGCAGGTCGGTAAGACACCAATTGTTGTGCCGCGCCAGCACCAGTTTAATGAGCATGTGAATGATCATCAGGTGGAATTTGCACGAAATGTGTCAAAGCGCATGGGTACGATTATTGATGTGGAAGATATTGATACGCTGGGTGATATTATAACGAACTACGACCAGATTGTTGCAGGCATGGGACATGGAATGAGCAGCAATAATGCAAAGTTCAATGAAGAGCTAGAGAAGTTGGTAGACAAGTTGTTTTGAGGAAAAATAAATGAAAAAAGTTGGAATCATGTCAATGCAACGCATTGCAAATTATGGCTCTTTTTTGCAGGCATATGCGCTGAAGCAGTTGATAGAAGAATTGGGACATAAAGTGGAATTTGTGGATTACCATGTCGGTGCACCGGTTATTGCCGAAAACGCGGACAGTAAGAACAAATTCGTTCGCAAACTGGAAAAAGGACTGGAAACATTTCGGTATCAGGCTCCGCCTTCCCATAAATTTTCGTTCATCCGGTACAAGCAGTCTTTTGCTAAAAAGTATATGCCGCTTTTAGGGATTACCGATGAGATGAATTATAACCCCACGCTGGATTCTCTGGTGATTGGAAGCGATGAAGTTTTTAACTGCATTCAGAAGAATTCCAACGTAGGCTATTCGACAGAACTGTTTGGTAAAGACAATCACGCAGACAGAGTGATTACTTATGCAGCATCGTTTGGAAACACAACACTGGAAAAGCTGGAAAAATATCAAAAAGCCAATGAGATTGGAAATCTTCTAAAAAAGTTTGATGCAATCTCTGTAAGAGATGCAAACTCTGGAAGCATTGTAGAGCAGCTTACTGGGGAAGAACCGGTATATAATTTGGACCCGGTTTTGACGTATGACTATATGAATTGCTGCAACAGGATTCCACAGATTAAAGCAACCGAGAAATATTTGATTTTGTATGCATACGCTGGACGTATTTCTAACGATGAGGCGGATTGGATCGCAGAATATGCAAAGAGAAAGAACTTAAAAGTTTATGCCATTGGAGGCATCCAGAAGTGTGCAGACCGGTTTATCGATTGCTCGCCGTTTGAGGTTTTGGCTTATTTCAGAAATGCAGAAGAAATAATTACGGATACTTTCCATGGCAGCATCTTCTCTGTAATTACACACCGTCCGTTTACAACACTGATTCGTAAGAGCGTAGGAAATAGCTACGGAAATGAAGAAAAACTTAGTGATTTGTTGAATCGTTTGGTTCTGACAGAGCGGATGACAACGAAAGTGGAAGATGCTAAGCGTATCAATCAGGAACCAGTTAACTATGAAAAAGTAGACGAATTGCTGAAGGCACACAGAGAAATTGCAAAAAATTACTTAAGAGAGAATCTTTTATAAGAAAGGAAAACTGTATGTATACCGAGCTGAAAACATATCAGATTATTATAGCATTATTGAAAAAAATATGGAATTACGCATTGCGTCCTGTCAGCAGGAAGTCGTAATGTTCCATTTGTTCATTCGATTGAAGAAGATCCGGAATTTCATTGCTATTCTGTAGTTGATGAAAGAAGTGCGGGATATTTTGCGTTGGGACTGGCTCAAGAATTGAACCAGCCCGTTGTTATTTCGTGTACATCATCTACGGCAACGTGCAATTATTGGCCTCCTGTAGCTGAAGCTTTTTATCAGGGAGTTCCAATTGTTGTCTTGACGAGTGATCGTGATCCGGAAATGCTTGGACAGTGGGAAGATCAGATGATTGATCAGGTTGGAATGTATGACCGGCATGTAAGAAAATCTGTCAATCTTCCAATCATCAATAATCATGATGACGAGATTTATTGTCAGAGACTGGTTAATGAGGCATTGATGGAATTAAATCATCATGGAACAGGTCCAGTGCATATCAATGTTCCGATGAAATCCTACAATAATTCTTTTAACGTAAAAACGCTTCCAGAGGTTACAAAGTTTGACCGTCTCTGCTTGGATGATTCGGATGCGTTGTGGAAAGAAAAGATTGAAAGCTGAAAAAGGCAAAGAGAATTCTTGTGACATGCGGGCAGGGTAGCTTTGTCAGTTCTGCATTGCAAGAAAGTTTAAATGAGTTTTTCAAAAAGTATAATTCTGCTGTATCGGTTGAGTATATGTCGAACATTGAAATCGAAGAAGGTTTAAATCTTAATGTTTGCATGGATGCTCGATATGTGATTCCGAAGAAGGTAAAAGAATTTTTGCCGGATATTGTTATTTCTTTCGGTGGAAATATCTTTGCGGGAATCAAAGAACAGTTCAGAAAATTTTGCAGGAGAATTTGAACACTGGCTGGTACAGGAAGATGGACGAGTTGTGGATTTGTATAAGAGCATTACAACTATTTTTGAATGCAAGCCAGAATACTTTTTCCGGTACTGTGTAAAAGATGGCTGATAAATGATCAGCTCAATTGACAGAGAGTACTATCATGGCTTAAAGAGCTATGTGGATTCTGTTGTTTATCCGGATTTCCCGTATTCACATGTATATGCAATCAAAGAAGTGGTTGAAAAGATTCCGTCAGACTCAGTCTTGCACCTGAGCATCAACGATAGCATTCGTATTACAAATTTCTTTAAATTGAATCCTAGAATTAAGACCTATGCGAATATCGGAACACACGGTATAGATGGCTGTCTTTCTTCTTTCTTGGGGCAGGCCGCGGCAGGCGATAAGCAGAGCTATCTTGTGATTGGCGATTTGGCTTTCTTCTATGATATGAATGCAATGAGACTGCGTCATATAAAGAACAATGTCCACATTTTGTTGATCAATAATGAAGGCGGCTCTGAATTCTACTTCAATCATATGTGGAAGGATGAGGCAAGCGACCTGCACACAACAGCGCGCCATCATACAAAGGCTGAAGGCTGGGTAAAGTCAAACAACTTTATTTATCTGAGTGCACATGACAAGGAATCAATGCAGGAAGCGCTGAAAGAATTCATGCGCTGTGACTTAGAAAAGCCTGTATTCTTGGAAGTGTTTACTGAAATGAAAACAGACTCGGATGTGATTTATGATTTCTTTGATTTGAGCAGGCCAAAAGATGTGCAGTCTGAAACGATTCGGAGAAGCAAGGAGTTTATCAAGGCAACTATAGGACAGGAGAAAGCTCAGAAAATTGCAGGGCTTTTCAAAAATAAGGAGCTTACAATATGGGCTATAAAAGAATCATCAGAAAAATTGCAAAATTTATTTTAGCATCTCAACCGGATGCTTTTGTTCAGGTAAATGTCGGACAGATTCAAGCAGGGAATATTCTTCAGGGAAAGAAAATTGTAATAACCGGTGGAGGTAGCGGTTTGGGCTATGCTATGGCCAAGAAATTCATATCTGAGGGAGCTGAGGTTGTTATATCAGGAAGAAATGCTGATAAGTTAAAGGCGGCAGCTGAAAAAAATTGGAAGTTCCAACTGTAAGACTGTAGTAGCTGATGTTTGTGATGTGGCCCATAGTATGGATTTCCTGGAAAATGCAAAAGAACTGCTGGATGGTAGAATTGACTGCTTGGTCAGCAACGCCGGTGTTTCGCTACATGAAAATATCTATACGAATGTAACGGTTGAGGGATTTGATAAGCAGTTTGATACAAAATTTAGGGCTGGATATTTTTTAGGAAAAGCATTTCTCGAAATGAAAACAATGGAAAAGCAGCCTAATGCAGAACTGTTATATATCACATCCGAAACGGGTGATCAGGTTTATGATATCCCATATGGAATGACAAATGCAGCATTAAACAGCATGGTAGGGGCTTTTTCAAGAAGAGTGTATCAGCAGGGAATTCGTGTGAACGCGATTGCACCGGGCGTTACCCTCACAGAAATGACAAGAGATTATGCAGAGTCCAGTGACGGAAATCTGTACAGAAACTGTGCATCGGGCAGAACGTTCCTTCCAGAAGAAGTAGCTGAAGTGGCGTGTTTCCTTTTGAGCGATGCATCCAAGTGTATTTCTGGTGAGGTAATTCATTGCAATGCTGGAAATCATTTGAAAGCGTTTTGGGATGAGAGCAAATGATAAAAATTTTAGTAATAAATACGGTTAGATTTAAATTAAATGGAATTCGGCAGTAATAAAAAATTACTATCGGGCGATGGACAAGGAAAACATAAAAATGGATTTTCTTGCTATTGACGATCCGAGCGAAGAATACCAGGCTTTTTTTGAAGAAAATAATTTGAACTGTTTTGTGCAGTATAAAAAAAATATTGTCGATTATTTTAAGGGAATAATTAAATTATGCCGTCAAGAGAAATATGACATTGTTCATATACATGGAAACAGCGCAAACATGGCAATCGAATTATTAGCGGTAACTTTTGGCGGGGTTAAAGTCAAAATCACGCATTCACATAATACGGCGACGATGCACCCATGTATGCATAAAATGCTTTGGCCCTTGTTTGCAAAGTTGTGTACAGTACGGTTAGCTTGTGGTGAAGATGCAGGAAAATGGCTTTACAGGGAACAAAAGTTCACAGTATTAAACAATGGGATCGAAACGAATAAGTATTTGTTCTCTGATTCTGTTCGGAGTATAACTCGTAAAGAACTTGGTGTAAAGGAAAATGAAATTTTACTGGGACATATCGGAAATTTTATTGAGCAAAAGAACCATACATTTCTGATAGATATCTTTTCTGAGGTGCATAGAACAAATCCTGAATTCAAGCTGCTTTTAATAAGTGATGGAATGCTTATGCCTACCATCAAAGATAAAGTGCATTCGTTGGAACTGGATGACGCAGTTGTGTTTTTAGGAAAGACAATGAATGTTCAAAACTATCTCAGTGCGATGGATTTGTTCCTACTTCCATCTTTACATGAAGGATTGCCACTGGTATTGGTTGAGGCACAAGCGTCTGGACTTACATGTGTTGTTTCGGATACAGTTGCAAGAGAAGCTGACTTAACTGAAACGAGTTGGTATCTGCCAATTAGCACAGTTGAACCTTGGTCTAAAGTAATACGAGATAAAAATTATCTTGGCAAAAATACGAAACGAACGCTCGAAGCAAAAGATAGAGAGAATCAAGGAAAAGGGATATGATCTCGAGCAGAATGCTAATCTATTACGCCAAATTTATATAGATAGCTGTGAGGAAAGATAAATGACATATGAAGGACTAAGATTAAAAGTATTAAAATACTGGAGAGTTGGTTTGGCTGATTGGAGAAAAAAGCAGCTCAAGTCTACAGACTTTACAATTATCTCCAATAACTGCTGGGGCGGTATGATTTATGAAAGCTATAATTTGCCAAAGGAATCGCCCACAGTTGGAATGTTTTTTATGGCGAAAGACTATATCGAATTTCTGTCTGATTTGAAAGGATACATTGGCGGAAAGCTTACTTTTATTAAACCGGAAGAATCTCGTTGGAAAGAGATGCCACAGATATCCGGAGATAAGAGGTTCGGACATTATCCGGTAGGCGTGTTATCAAATGGAAAAAATACGATTGAGATTTTCTTCCTGCATTATCACAGTGAGCAAGAAGCTCGTGAAAAGTGGGAGCGGCGTATCCAACGGATTAACTGGGATAAGTTGCTGGTTAAATTTAATGATCAGAATGGATGTACAGAAATGGAGGTGAATAAATTCATGAAACTGCCATTTAAGAATAAATTATTCTTTACCTGTAAGCATTGGCCAAATGAAAATGGGGGGTACACGGTTATTCACCAGTTCCCCAAGCATGATTTTATAATGGCATCATATGAGCCGTTTGGAAAAAATAAATACATAGATGTTACATCTGTCATAAACCAACTGTAATGCAGAGGGCTTTTTCTCTGTACCAGTTTGATTATGGCAGATTGGTGTGGAGGATTATGAAAATGCTGCATAAATACTATATTGGCTTGATAAGCGTATGGAAAATTCTGTGCGCAAAAATATGCACCCGTGGAAGAATTCATTCGACATGGATTAATTCACTGAGAGGAGCATTTAACGCTGAGATTATTGGGGACGGAACAATCTCGATGGGGAAATTTTTAACGTCGAGAGGACCAATTTATCTAAAGTCTGTAAATGGTGGAAATTTATCTATTGGAGAAAATGTGTTTTTTAACCATAACTGTTCTATAACCTGCGCAAATGAGATTAAAATTGGAAATCATTGTATGTTTGCCAACAATCTTGTGATTGTTGATCATGACCATGAAGTCGGTGAAAGTGGAGTTACAGGAACATTGATCTCAAAACCAGTTGTTATCGAAGATAGAGTCTGGTGTGGTGCAAATGTCACAATAACCAAAGGTGTTCATATAGGAGCGGGGGCTGTAATAGCCGCAGGCGCAGTTGTGACAAAAGATGTGCCCCAAAGAGCTGTTGTGGCAGGAGTACCCGGAAAAGTAATTCATTGAGTGAAGGGGGATAATGGGTGTGGACTTGATTACAATTATTGTACCAGTATATAATGTCGAAAAATATATAAGAGAATCTATAGACTCACTACTTAATCAAACATATAAAAACTTGGAAATCATCCTCGTGGATGATGGCTCAAAAGATAAGAGTGGAGAAATATGTGAAAACTATGCAAATGCAGATTCTAGAGTGAAAGTTATTCACAAGGAGAATGAAGGTCTTGGATTCGCCCGAAATACCGGGTTGACAGTTGCGCAGGGCAAGTTTGTTACTTTTATAGATTCGGATGATGTAGCGGATGCGGATCTCGTTGAAAGACTATTAAAAGGTATTACTGATTCTAAGTGCGATACCTGTCTTGGCGGCTTCAAGCGTATATCAGAAAATGGGACAACTAGTTTTGTTGAACAATATGATATTGCGTTATTCACCGGAGCAGAGGTCTATAATGAACTGTTTGCGAGAATGCTAGGAAGCGCGCCGGATAAGCATGATGCAATTAGAATGTCCGTATGGAATGTAATGTATTCAATGGATATTATTCGTAAATATAAAATTAAATTTCCATCTGAACGAAAATTCATTTCCGAAGATATAATTTGGGATTCTGAATACTATAAATACGCTAAACAAGTTAAAGTGATTGATTCCACTGCATATAATTATAGAATTACGCCAGGATCTTTAACTCAGAAATACAAACCAGATATGCTAAAAAAAATATGTGTTTTGTATAATGAGATGACTGACAGGTTATCTAATGACGAAGCTAAGATTACAAGATTGCAACGTCAATTCTTTGTGAATTTGAGAGCGTGCTTGAAGCAGGAGAACCCAAAAGTCTCAAAAAAGTGTAACCCTGAAGTGGTGAATTCAATCAAGGAAATAGTGAACAACGAAACAGTTCATACGGTTGCCACGGCTTATGAAAAAATTATTGAACAACATAGGCAAAAGTTTTTTGTGAAATTGGTTAAGAGTAAAAGAATATATGCACTCTATATTCTGGTGAAGATAGGTGGAATGTAATAAATGAACTTAAAGAATAAAATTAAAGTGAAAATCTTGGGCTATAAAGCTACAAGTGAATCATATATAACTTACTTAAGAAAAATAGGAGTTCAAGTTGGAGAGGATGTTGTCCTCTATCGCCCGTTAAATACTACTATTGATGTTCAGAATCCCCATTTGCTAGAAATCGGGAATCACGTCATGATGACTGGACCGGTGACGATTCTTACACACGACTATAGTTGGTCGGTGTTGAAAAAGAAAAATATGGGGAAAATTGTCGGAAAACCAGAAAATACACTGTACTTAAAAGAATAATAGATCTTCAATTGG
>ENA-OQDT01000873-OQDT01000873.1-human-gut-metagenome-genome-assembly--contig:-NODE-873-length-19022-cov-2.923207_pt1 | contig 19022 bp, 25 predicted proteins | sample MGYA00242786_ERZ504617 | MGnify/ENA primary metagenome ERZ504617 (study PRJEB26092, sample SAMD00036337) | human gut metagenome | host: Homo sapiens | study: EMG produced TPA metagenomics assembly of...
TGCTGTATCTGAATCTGGAAACCTATGCAGGCATGGGAGGATATTTCCGGATCAGGATGCTCCTGATCTGGCAAAATGATTCTTTACTATGCAAAACAGGAAAGAGATGATCATCGGGATAACGGATTGCATCCATGGTAAAAAGAATGGGTGATCTGGACTATATCCCGCCAAATGAAAGTATGGACAGATCTTCGTGCTGTGCATACAGAGGAATGGAAAACTCTATTTGAAAGACTGATCAGCCAAAGTGTATACAGCGTGATCATTCTGGATATCGGAAATGGGATGGAGGATGTATTTCAGCTGTTAAGGCTGTGTGACCAGATTCTCATGCCGTGTGCGGAGGATGTATATGCGATGGCAAAAATTGCGCAGTACCAGCATATGTTGAAGGTACTGCGGTATCAGGAGCTGGAGTCGCGTACCATGTATATCAATATGGGGAAAAATATGCGTCAGACAGTAAAAGAAACAGTTGAGTTATTAAAAGAAAGTACAGAAAAGAGGTTCTTCTATGCGGAGGGCAGAACAACTTCATGAAGAAATTCTGGCGCAGATGGATCTGTCGAAGGAAGCAAGCGATGAAGAGCTGCTGGAACTGATCCACAGGATACTGGAAGAAAAATCGAAAGAAGAGTTCATTCCGCTTGGAGAAAAGGCAATTCTCGGGAGAGAGCTTTTTAACGCGTTCAGGAAGCTGGATATCTTGCAGGAGCTGATCGAGGATGAAGAGATTACGGAAATTATGATCAATGGAACGCAGCCGATTTTCATCGAGCGTAACGGAAGGATTTATGAAACCGATAAAAAGTTTCTTTCAAAGGGAAAGCTTGAAGATGTGGTTCAGCAGATGGTAGCAGGCTGTAACAGGGTTGTCAATGAGGCAACACCGATCGTAGATGCGAGACTGGAGGATGGATCCAGAGTAAATGTGGTACTGCCGCCGGTTGCGCTCAATGGGCCGATCGTTACGATCAGAAAGTTTCCGAAAAGCAGGATTACGATGGAGACGATGATCGATACAGGCTCTATCGGAAAAGAAGCGGCAGCAATGCTGATTCAGGCCGTGAAGGCAAAGTATAACATTTTTATCAGCGGAGGGACAGGATCAGGAAAGACAACCTTTCTGAATGTATTGTCGGATTTTATTCCGAAAGAAGAACGTATTATTACCATTGAGGACAGCGCGGAACTGCAGATCACAGGGATTCCCAATCTGGTGCGGCTTGAAGCACGGAATGCAAATGTAGAAGGAACAGGGGAAATCAATATCCGTGATCTGATCAGGACAGCGCTCCGGATGCGACCGGAGAGGATTATTGTCGGTGAAGTCAGAGGAGAAGAAGCACTGGATATGTTACAGGCGTTTAATACAGGCCATGACGGGTCGATCAGTACCGGCCATGCGAACAGTCCGGATGATATGATGAGCAGACTGTCTACAATGGTACTGATGGGGATTAAACTTCCGCTGGAAGCAGTTATGCGTCAGATCGCTTCCGGAATCGATATCCTGGTACATCTGGGACGCCTTCGGGACAAGAGCAGGAAAGTATTGGAAATCATGGAGGTATTGGGATATGAAAAAGGAGAAATCAGGCTTCAACCGTTATTTTCCTTTCAGGAGACGGGAAGTAAGGATGGAAAAATCCAGGGGGAGTGGGTGAAAAGGTCCACACTTACGCGGACGGAAAAACTTATGGCGGCAGGGTATCAGCCGGAAGGAGTATGCCCTGGCGATAACGGAAAGCATTCTTCTGGTGTTTCTGATCGCCATGCTGTTCTATTCAAGACTATGGATGATGGCAGTGCTTTTTCCTCTGGGAATGAAGTATTACGAAAGGATGATCTGTCAGGTGGAGGAAAAAGGGAAGAGACGTTTTGAAAGACAGTTCCAGGATGCGCTTCAATCACTGGAAGCGCAGCTGAATGTGGGATACTCTATGGAGAACGCGATCAAAGAGGTACAGAGAGACCTGCAGATCATATATGACAGGCATACACTTATTGTACGGGAATTTACGTATATGGTAAGGCAGCTGAATCTGAACGTAACCGCGGAAGCTGCCTGGAAGGATTTTGCTGCAAGGGTAGCACTTCCGGAGGTGGATACATTTGTCACTGTATTTTCCCTGGCAAAGAGGAGCGGAGGCGACAGTATTCTGATCATTAAAAATGCGGTTAGACAACTTGGTGATAAAGCGGAAGTAAAAAGAGAAATCGATACCGTAATTGCAGCGAAAAAAATGGAATTTCAGATCATGTCAGTGATCCCTTTGGGAATTATTGGTTATATGCGTCTGAGCTTTCCGGAATTTATGGCGGGGTTATACGGGAATCTGCCAGGAGCGGCTTTTATGAGTATTTGTCTTGGAGCTTACATTGCTGCCTGGAGACTTGGATGCAAGATTGTGGAAATCGAGGTATAGAAATGTGGTTTTGTATCGGAATGTATTTCTTTCTCGGAGCTTGTGCATGGATGTATTTCAAGAAGAAATCACTTTTCAGAAAATGGGACAGGCTTCTCAGGCGGATATTTTTTTGATGTTGGCGGTGACAAGTCTAGGCATTTTTGTCGGAAATCGTGCAGAAGACAGGGACGGAAAACTCTGAAACCATGCAGATAAAGCGGAACGGGTACGGGGAAGGACAAAAAGAAGCGGCGCTTTCTATGCAGGTTGAAGGAGAAAAAAAGCAGGATATAGAAATTCGTGTGTCACCGAAGATTTACAGTGAAAAGCGGCTGGAAAAGGAGTTTCAGAAAGCGAGGAAAGAGCTTGCAAAAGTGATTTCCGGGGAAAATAAGGATCTGTCGCATATAAAGACAGATCTGGATCTGGTAACAGCATTAGACGATTTTCCGTTTTCGGTTTCCTGGGAACTTAGCAGATATGATGTAATGGATTCGCTTGGAAGACTGGATCAGGAAAAAATCCGGGAAGAAGATCCGGAGAATCAGGGGATTGGGATGAATATTACCGGAGTTCTGCATTATGAAGATAAGGTATATCCGTGTGAGATGGATCTTGTTATTTTTGCAGGACAGGAGAAAACGCTTTCCACGAAAGAGCGTGTTCTGGAACTGGTAAGATTACAGGACAGTGCTACGAGGCAGAAAGCATATCTTACACTGCCACCCAGTCTGGACGGAAGAAAAATTGCCTGGACAGAGGAGAAAGATTCAAAAGTGATTCCGATTCTGATGCTCGGAATGGCGATAAGTATTCTGCTTGTCGGAAGAGAAATACAGAAAGAAAGCAATCGGAAGAAGATGAGAAAAGAGCAGATGATGCTGGATTATCCGGAAATTATCACAGAGTTTACGATGCTGACCGGTGCCGGAATGACAGCAAAAAATGTGTGGAAAAGGATTGCGGAAGACTATGGGATCACCAGGGGAAAAACGGGAAGAAAAAGAGAAGCATATGAAGAAATCTGGAAAACCTGGCAGGAAATGAAAAGTGGGATTCCGGAGATGGAATGTTATGAAAGATTTGCAAGAAGATGTGATCTGATTCCGTATATGAAAATGGGAGCACTTCTTTCACAGAATCTGAAAAAGGGTGCAAAAGGAATTTCTGAAATGCTTCGTATGGAGGCAGTACAGGCACTGGAGGACAGAAAGAGCAGGGCGAGACAGCTGGGAGAAGAGGCAGGAACCAGACTTTTGATCCCAATGCTTTTGATGCTGATCATCGTGATTACGATCGTAGTTGTACCGGCATTTTTGTCGATCCAGGTGTAGGAGGTGAGAGAATGAAGGCGGTAAAAAAGAAGCTGTGGACAGGATGGATCAGAATTCAGAAGATTCTGACGGAAAAAGACGGGATATCAACGGTAGAATTGATCCTTGTACTGGTCGTATTATCGGTCTGGTTATCATTTTTAAGAAACAGCTTAATGAACTTGTAACTAAAATATTTGAAAAAATAACGAATGAAAGTTCAGGAATCTAAAATAAAAATTTTATTTCAGAAATGAGTGTGTACAGAGATGAAAAAAATGGTAAAGGGAGAGATTACTGTGTTTCTAAGCCTGGTCTTTCTTCTGCTTCTTACTCTGGTTGGGGCTTTGCTGGAAAGTGCCTCGATCCAGCTGGCAAAGAATGAGAGAAGAGCAGACGCAGGCAGGGCAGTGGAATCTGTGTTTGCAGAATATCAGAAAGATCTTCTGGAGCGATATGGTATTTTTGCAATAGAAGGCAGTTATGAATCCGGAACAATGTCTGAAGAAAATATTTTAAACCGACTGTCCTTTTACGGGGCAGAAAATATAGAAACAGAGATTGCGGCAATCCGTTATCTGACAGACCAGAATGGGAAAGAATTTCTGCGGCAGGCGGTTGAATACGAGAAAATGAAGACAGGAGCTGCGGCGATAGAGAATCTGACGGGAAAGGTATCCGAATGGAAGGAGCAGGAACTGAAAGCAAATGAATATGGGAAAGAGAATATAGAGACGAGTAAAGAACTTGACCAGATGCTGGAAAGTGAAAAAGAGGAACTTCCTGCAGAAAATAATCCATTGGCGGATATTGTGGATATACAGGCGCAAGCACTGTTAAATTTGGTCAGCCCGGAAGGATTTACGCTGTCATCGAAAGCTGTAAAGTCAGAAGAGACTGTATCGAACCGAAAGCTCAGGCAGGGATACGGAACCATGAAGGAAAAAGATAATGGAGCCGGAGATACCATTTTTTTTCCAATCTGTACCTTATAGATAAGTTTGGCAATGCTGCAAATAACAAAAAGAATACGGTACTGGACTATGAGATGGAGTATTTGTTAGGAGGAAAGGCGAGCGACAAGGACAATCTGGAATATGTGATCGGGAGAATCCGAATCCTTCGATTTGCAGTGAATTATGGATATTTGCTGACCGATACGGACATGCAAATGGAGGTGGATACCCTTGCAACGACACTGAGTGCGGTGTTTCTTTCACCGGAGATCGGACCTGTGATCAAGCATGCGCTGCTTCTTGCATGGGCTTATGGAGAAAGCCTTACGGATGTTAAGACGCTTCTGGCAGGGAAGAAGGTTCCGGCTGTAAAGAGTAAGGAGAGCTGGAATCTGACGTTGGATGGTCTGCTTGAACTGGCAAAGAACAGAAGTATTCCGGAAGGGAAGGAGACAGAAGAGGGAAATTCTTATGAGCAGTATCTGCAAATGATGCTGGTTTTAAAATCAAAGGAAGAACTGTCGATGAGAGCATTGGATCTGGTGGAAATGAATCTGCGATCCGGAATGGAGAAAACGTTTTTCCGGGCAGATGCCTGCGTATCAGGAGCAGACTTTGACATGACATGTTATCTGAGAAGAGGAATTCGGTATCAGTATCATATTTTATATCAATATCAGTAACAAAAAATGAAAATGTTAGGAGGTGGATACAGGTGTCCTTTTCTGAGGACAATCGAAATAATAAATAAAATTCCTTTGATGATGTACAGAAAAATATTGAATTACAAACACATATTTGATATTCGCAGAAAGGAGGAAGGATTTGATTTTCTACCTGATTTGATCGCCATATCTTGTGTCAAAGAAAAGGCATCTGTATCTGCCTCGGTAACAGTAGAAGCTGTACTTTGTGTTCCGTTGTTCCTATATGCGGCGGTGAGCCTGATCTGGATGCTGGAGCTAAGAAGCATCCAGTCTGCAGTAAGATGCGGACTGCAGAGTGCAGGAAAGCAGGTGGCAGAGAGTTTTGCAGAAATTCCGGTGCTGAACCCGATAAGTCTGCATGCAGATCTTGTAAATGCGGTCGGGAAAGAAAGAATGGATCGAAGTATGATTGTTGGCGGAAGCGGAGGAGTCAGCTGTAAAAGATCCTGGGCGATACCGGGAATGGGAGTGCTGGAACTGACGGCAGAATATGAAGTAGAATTGCCGGTTCCTGTCTTTCATATTCCGGTACTGCATTATAAAGAAAAAATAAGGATGAAGACATGGACCGGTTATGTAAAGACCTACGAAGCAGGAATTGGAGATAATGAACTTGTATATGTGACAGAAACAGGGATCGTATATCACCGGAATTATCAATGCACTTATCTGGAACCGTCCGTGCGCAGTGTTGCGAAAACACAGTTAGGGGAACTGAGAAACAGCAGTGGAGGAATTTATCATTTGTGTGAACGGTGTGGATGGATACCGGGAAATGATGGAAACTGCTATGTCACAGATTACGGGGATCGTTATCATACTTCATTATCATGCAGCGGACTGAAGAGAAAAGTTTATACAGTTCCGCTGTCAGAAGTAAAAGGAAAAGGAGCATGTTCAAAATGTGGTGGAAAATAGCAAAATTGGCAGGATTATTTTTTTTAGGATTCGGAGCAGCACAGGATATAAAATATCAGAAAATCTCGACAGAATATCTGCTCGCAGGAAGCTGTGCGGCGATTCTGTACCGTGCGTTATTTGGACGGATGCATTGGAGTGTATGGGTTGCCGGACTGGGATGTGGAATTGTATTTCTCATGATATCGAAATGGTCACAGGAGGGAATAGGGTACGGAGACAGCTGGATGATCCTGAATATGGGTATTTTTCTTGGAATCTGGAATCTGCTTGGAATGCTGATGCTTGCATTTCTTGTGGCTGCGATGGCAGCAGGAGCAGGTCTTTGGAGCGGAAAATGGAAACGGACGACAAGAATGTCATTTTATCCTTTTCTTCTGATCGGCTATCTGGGGACATTTATATGGTAAAGCTAAAAGGAAGTACAGTAATTGAAATGGCGTATCTGATGCCGGTAGTATTGCTTTGTTGGATGGCAGTCATTTTCGCACTTTTTTATTACCATGATAAAATATTATCGGTGGGGCGGCATATGAGACTGCGATTGTCGGAAGTGAAGAATGGCGATGGAAAAGGAATAGAAGATGGAAAATGGAGCAGTATTTTCAGAAAGAATTGAAACAACTGATATTTTTGATACAGTATCGGTGGAAACCGCGGTAGTAAAAGATGAATTTGAAGTGACAGCATGGAGCGCAAAAGAGAAAATGCGCGTATCTGTTAAACGCAGTGCGGCACTGACCGTTCCAGAGGAAAAAATACGCAGGAAAAAGTATTGCAGGAGATTGTAGAAGGGACCAGGAGGAAATGAGAGAAGAGTACGAAAGAGATTTACATCATGCCTGGATGATTCTGGAAACAGATGAGCTATATAAAGAAGATTATCAGATGCGGATGCTGATGGAAAATGCGATTCCCGGACTCTTGTCGGTAAGAGGGCAGGGAAAAGATGATAAAAGCCAGTACCGCTACGAGATCAGTGGGAAGATATCCGTGAAGGCAAAGGGAGAAAAAAGAGCACTGGAAATTTGCAGATCTGGAAAATTTTTATGAGACAGTTTATCCAGGTGCTTTATGCAGTGAAGAATTATCTGCTGAACGTGAACTGTCTGAGCCTGGATCCGGGACATATTTATGTATCGGATGAAATCTATTACTTTTGTTATTGTCCGGGACTGGAAGGTAATATTCTGGAAAAGTTTCATGAGCTTACAGAGTATTTTGTCAGGGAGACAGATTATGAACAGAAAGAGGCAGTCTATCTGGCATATGAATTACATAAGGCTTCAATGGAAGAAAATTATAATATTGAGTATGCGCTGGAGCGGATACTGGAGAAAAAGGAGAATGAAATGGAGAGTATACAGCCGGAGAAAAAAGCAGGATATGATTTACAGGAGGAACTGATCCTGGATGACTGGATTGCAGAACAGGAAATGAAAGGGCAGGTTGTAAAGGACAGGCAGAGCGTCTGGGGATTTCTGAATCAGCGCCTTCAGAAACGTAGAAAAAAACGGGAATCCCAATGGGATGAGATAATGGCGGATGATTCAGAGGAATAAGTAAGATAGGACATGTTTTTCTTTTTACTACATTTTCCAGTTTATGGAAAGAAGTACTTGTAAAACAATTACGTGTTTTTTATAATAAAAATGATTATGTAATTGGTAACAAAAGCAAAAAAGAAGTGCCTTTTCCACAGGAGGAAGTAACTGTTACTGTTCCGGCGTGAGCTGTGATTGTCCGGCTGACAATGGCAAGACCAAGACCGGTGCCGTCTGGTTTGTAAGTGACAAAAGGATCAAAAATCGTGTCGAGATATTCCGGTGAGATTCCACATCCGGTATCAGATATGGTAATCTGAAGCATTTGATCTTTGAGGACTGCTTCCAGACGGATTGAACCGGCAGACGAAATGGCTTCACGGGCGTTTCTTAAAAGGTTGAGAATCGCTTCATGCAGCTTTAATCTGTCGGCCGTCAGAGATGGAAGATCAGGGGCTATCAGAGAAGAGAATCCAATGTCGGTATCTACGCAGGAGGCGGCAAAGGACAGGCAGATCTGTCCCAAAAAGTCCTGTGCAGAAAACGTGCTCAGATGCAGATGTTCACTGTTATTATAGGCAGACAGCTCCTGCAGCAGAGAGATTGTGTATTCGATGTCTTCGCGAAGCTCTGACCAGTGGCTGAAATCTCTGGTTTCAGGGTGACTGGACTCTATGAGCTGAAAGGTACTGTAGATCAGCGTCAGTGGATTGCGAACTTCATGACTGATCTTGCTGATTGTATATTTCTGTGAATCCAGGAGTTTCTGAAGTAATTCACGAATTTCCGGACTGGAATTCATAAGCTGATGTAACTTTTCATAATCATTTGCAGTAAATGGCATGGTAACGACCATCCTTTCCATGATATAAAGTAGTTGTAGTTTATCATTGAAAGTCTGGTTCGTAAACAAATTCGAGATTAATCGAAGAAAATGTAGAAAGAAGGAAAAAACATGAGGGATGAGAACTGTATTTTTTGTAAAATCGCAAATGGAGAAATTCCATCTGCAACCATATATGAGGATGATGATTTCAGAGTAATTCTGGATCTTGGACCGGCGACAAAGGGACATGCACTGATCCTGCCAAAAGAACATGCGGCAGATATTTTATTCTATTTGATGAAGAACTGGCAGGAAAAGCATTTTAAGCTTGCAAAGAAGATCACAACAAGATTAAAAGATGTACTTGGATGTGACGGATATAATATCGTACAGAATAACGGGGAAGTGGCCGGTCAGACCGTATTCCACTTCCATATGCATCTGATTCCGAGATATAAAAATGACAAGAGCGGATTCGGCTGGAAACCGGGTAAACTTACAGATGAAGATCGGGATGAAATCCTGGAAAAACTGAAAGAAAAATAAAATAGTGAGGTACTGGAGTGAGTTTTCAGAATAAGAATAAAAAGGAATTCGAGAACGTGTACCATAAAAATAAGTTCAACGTTTATCGGATAGCAATGGATTATTCTGGCAGTCACAAAGAGTCAGCGGAAGAGATATTCCAGGAGGTTTTTCTAAAACTATATACACACTTTGATACAGTGGATGAAGAATACATGGCAGCATGGCTGGTAACAACAACGAAAAATACAGCTATCAATTATATGAAGAAGCGGGCAAGAGAATGTCCGAAGGCAGATATTGAGCTGTTTTCGGATCTGTACTCGAAGGAATATGCGGAAAGTGCAGAGGAGCATGTATTCCACAAAATTTTACAAAAAGAAAAAGTGGGTTATGGATGGACGATTCTGGATGCATTGTACGAAGAAAATGAAAACTGGTACGAAGCAATTACCATGGTTTACTGTCTGGAGAGAAAACAAAAAGATGTGGCTGAATCTATGGGGATCAGTATCCAAGCACTGACGGGTGTACTGTACAGAGCAAGAAAATGGGTAAAGATACATTACAATTCTGATGATTACACAAAATAGCACCGATGGATATGTAAAGAAAACAGGTGTCGTTCCGGCACCTGTTTTTGAACAATGTAAATAACTGTTGTTAAAAAATTATTTGGAAGCAGCATCTTCAATCAGACCGATAATTGTCTTGATCGGATCCTGCTGAGAAGACTGATTCATTGCATTTATGAAGTCTTCACGGGAATCATAAAGCTTGTGGACAGCTGCAAGAAGCTTTTCATCTGTAAGCTCTTCTTCTTCCATAACCATACTGAATCCCTGACGTTCAAAAGAACGGGCATTCAGAATCTGGTCACCACGGCTTGCATTAGCTGAAAGTGGAATCAGAAGATTTGGTTTGCGAAGAGCAAGCAATTCGCAGATTGCATTTGCACCTGCTCTTGAGATTACAACATCGGCAAGGGCGAAGAGATCTTTCAGTTCATCCTGAATATATTCAAATTGAACATAGCCGTTCAGACCGGTGAGCTTTTCATCGAGCTTGCCTTTACCACAGAGATGAACAACTTGGAAATCTTTTAACAGTTCAGGAAGAATCTTGCGTACTGCATTATTGACTGCGACTGCGCCAAGACTTCCTCCGACGATCAGGATAACTGGTTTTACTTCCTTGAAACCACAGAAAGCGCGGGCTTTTTCTTTATCTCCGGTGAAAAGCTCCTGACGGATAGGGGATCCGGTAAGGACAGCTTTATCCTGAGGAAGGGAACTTAAAGTTTCCGGGAAGTTACAGCATACTTTTGCAGCAGAAGGAATGGAAAGCTTATTAGCCAGTCCCGGAGTCATATCCGATTCGTGAATGATAACAGGAACATGGTTTTTCTTTCCGGCAATAACAACAGGAACACTTACAAATCCACCTTTTGGAAAAAATTACATCCGGTTTTAACTGCTTGATCAGGCGGTTGGCTTCACTGAAGCCTTTCAGGACGCGGAACGGATCCGTAAAGTTCTGAAGGCTGAAATACCGGCGGAGCTTACCGGAAGAGATACCATGATATGGAATTCCCTGCTGTTCAACCAGTTGCTTTTCCATACCGTTGTAAGAACCGATGTAATGTATGTCATACTGCAGTTCCCGAAGACGGGGAAGCAGTGCAATATTAGGTGTAACATGTCCGGCAGTACCTCCGCCGGTCAGAATGATGCGTTTCATAATAAAAAATCCTCCCATTGATGGTGCGAATTAAGATTCGCAGTTGATACAGGCAGAGAGACTGCCCTGATATCATAATATTAAACAGGTGAAGGAAAAAGGTCAAGTTAAAGGGAAAAGAAATCCAAAAGAATGAGGTTTAAAATGGAAAAACATGAAGATAATCTGGATAAGCTTTTAAAAGCTGAACTGGAAAAAGAAGCCGGGGAAATCATGGAAGAAATGGACTCGGACGAATCACTGCAGGACATTTCCTTTCCAGAAGACCTGGATGAAAAGATGTGGAGTAAAATCCAAGAATATGAAGAACAGCAGAAAGCATATGAAAAACTGTCAGATGCCGACAAGGAGGCAATCCGTCTCGGACGAGAGGTTCAGGCGCTTCGCGGAGGGGAAGATACGAAGGATCATCTTAAGAAAGATGTGGAGAGTGACAGTTATATAGATAATGTTGTGCCAATTGAGTATGTGAAGCATGAAACAGACAATAAAGCAAGTGACGACGGTACGAACGAAGAGATCGAGAAGAAAGCCGGAAAGAAGAAAGTTAAGAAGAGAAAACGGCACTGGAAGGTATATGGAATCGTGGCGATCGTGGCTGTGCTTGCTATGATGTGGAGTATGGTGAGTATTGGTGGGACGCCGTTCTTTGGCAGGGTGTTGAATGATATTATTGGTGATAGAGAAATGGTTAAGGTTAATACGGAAAGGGAGGATGGAGATAAGAATAAGATTGACAATTATGATGAAGAAAGGGTGTATGAAGAAATTAAAGATAAATTTGGAATGGATGTTGTTAGATTAAAGAGAAATTCAGTTGGAATGTCATTGGTACAGAGCGATATAGATGAAGTTCTAAAAAAAGTCTGTTTACTTTATGAAGATGATGATACACTCATTCAGTATCAAATGGAAATTCAAAGTGAAAATAAATCATATGCCTATGATATCGAGGACAAAAAGGTAAAAAGGACACAAATAACAGTTGATGGAAATAAGATAGATATTATTCAGTATGAATTAGATGATGGCAATGAAGAGAATGTAGCACAGTTTGCATATGAAGACGTATTTTATACAATAAATACGACGATGGAGGAAGCAGATTTTAAAGAACTTTTAAAAAATTTATATTTTTTCCTAGAAATGGCGTGAGATTTTCTTCTCTCGATTGTTAATATAGTGTAGAGAGGAGGCGAAAAGTGAAAAAAAGCAAAATTTTATCGCTGATTATGGTAATGTTTATGGTTTGTACATTGTTTATCAGCACACAGAAAAATGTTCAGGCGGCAGATGTGCCGGAATGTGTTGATGGATCTTACTTAACAAATGATGATTCATCTGAAGTGACAGTAGGTTCCACAAGCCGAGGCATATATCTGAAAAGTGGATCATCTAATATTGTAAGAGCAGGCACGGGAAAAATCGGTGCTGGTGGAAACACAGTAGGGCAGAAAGTTGTTTCTAAAATTACAGTGGATGTAACAGTAGAAAGATATATGAATGGAAAATGGGGATACTATACTTCATGGGTTCAAACAAATTATAACTCTGCTTATGTGAGTACAAGTAAAACTTTATCTGTACCAACTGGATATTATTATCGAGTATGCTGTGTGCATTATGCAAATTCCGACGTAAGTGGCTCGTACACAGACGGCATTTACATCTAAAAAACACAAACCAAACATCCCAACCCCTTACCCACTCTAACCCACCCCGCACCACCAAACCAAAAATATTTTTTTTAAAATATTCATACGACTATCAACCGGTGCGGCAGTTAGCGAAAGTAAGGACGAGGGAACAATATGAGGGAGGGAGATGGGAAGATTCCTTTTAACACCTGTCTGAATTGCAGGTTGATAAAGTTCAACATCTCCGGTCTTGCAGACTGACAAGAGGGCGAACAGGACTGTAAAGACCACAACTAATAAACGTATTTTCTGATTGGACAGAAAGCATATGACCAAATAATACAACCCGGTCGCGAAGTATGTGAGTATGGAATATCAGAGCAAGCAAGAAGCCTAACTAATGTTAAACTGAATTAGACCAAAACAAGCAGGTCGGGATAATTCCTGACCTGCTTGTTTTGACGCAAAATTGCGAAAAAATTATTTGATTACTGGTTATTGCTTAAATATTCTTTTAAAGCAAGTGAAAGCTGATCCGGGCAGGATGTTGCTTTGTATCCGCATTTGATACCTTCGATACGTGAAATTGCTTCGTGAATATCCATTCCTTCAACGAGGCGCCCGATGCCTTGTAAGTTACCGTTACATCCGCCTGTGAACTCAACATTATGAATACGTCCAGCTTCATCTACTTCTAAGTGAATATTCTTAGAACAGACGCCGTGTGGTGTAAATTCCATGAGTATAGTCCTCCTTTATATTTATACTATTATTGTGCCTTATAAAATTGCTTCAATGATTATAACACAGCCTTATAAGAAAATGCTAGTGCATATTATAAGAAATCTGATATAATAGCTATTGTAATTTTGAAGGGAAATCTATAGATATAGATAAAAACAATATGTAGGAAAAACGGAGGATTTTCAAATGATAGGAATTATCGGAGCAATGGATGAAGAGGTGGCAATCTTAAAAGAATCGATGGAAGTTCAGGATACGATGGAACGTGCCGGAATGACTTTTGTCGAAGGTATTATGAGTGGCAAGGAAGTTGTAGTTGTAAGAAGTGGTATCGGAAAAGTCAACATGGGAATCTGCGCACAGATTCTGATTGATTGTTTTGGTGTGGATACGCTGATCAATACAGGTGTGGCAGGTTCTCTGGATGCAGATATCAACATCGGGGATATCGTGATTTCTACAGATGCAGTTCAGCACGACATGGATGTAAGTATGCTTGGCGATCCGGTAGGACAGATTCCGAGAATGGATACCTTTTCTTTCCCGGCAGATGAGAAGCTTGTGAAGCTGGCAGTGGAAGTAAACAAAGAAGTGAATCCGGACATTCAGACATTTACCGGAAGAGTGCTCAGCGGAGATCAGTTTATTTCCGGCAAGGAAAAGAAGGAATATCTGGTAAAGACATTTGATGGAAAGTGTGCGGAGATGGAAGGCGCAGCAATGGCGCAGACCGCATATCTGAATAAAGTTTCGTATGTCATTATTCGTGCAATTTCGGACAAAGCTGACAACAGTGCAACGATGGATTATCCGGAGTTTGTGAAGATGGCAATCACCCATTATGTAGGGCTTGTCAAAGGTCTTGTAGAAAGAATGTAATGCGTAAGGCAGCAAAGTAAAATAGAAAAGCAGCGTCATTTTCCAGACAGGATGTCGGATTGTGGCGAACGATTAGGGAATCCAAATTCGGAGGTTTACGGTATAATGACGGTAAATCTAAGAAGGAGGATTCTTTTTATGTTGGAAATGTTCGTGGTGAGAGAAACGGTATTTTTTCTGACGGGAGTGATGATCGGGATCGGCGCGATTGCAAGACTGATTACCGGGATTTCACTGAAAAAGCTGGTAAGAGCAGCAAGTAACATGAGTAAAAGCAATCATCCGCTGATGCGGCTTGTAAGGGCAAAATTTGAGCATGGGTGTATGGTGAGTGATAAAGTACAGAATGTTGGTGCATTTGTAGAGAAATATTTGTATGAATACCGGGTGCTTGGCGTGAGGCTGCATACCTGGAGGCAGTGGGCGAAGGGGAGCATCTGGCTCTGCCTTATCTTTGGAGCCACAGGAACAGCGCTTGCTTATGCAGCGGGGGAGAGGGAACAGGGACTTTACAGATATGGTATTTTGGGCGGTATGGGAGCTTTGGCGCTCTTTCTACTCCGGATGCTTGCGGATGATGCCTATCAGCTGGAGGCAGCGAAAACCTATATGGTAGATTTTCTGGAAAATACATATGCTCATCGCTATGAGAAGACCAATCAGAAAGAAATCCAGGTTACGGTTCAGAGAGCGGATGAGATTCCGGAGAAAATGGATGCAGAGGAAAATGAAGCGGTGCATTCTGGTCAGGTGCAAAGACCATTTTCAGAAGAAACCGTGCCAGCAAGCGCAGCTACGGTAAATGCGGTTTCTGCGAACGAAAAACGGTATACAGAAGATGGACAAATGCAGCAGACCGTGCAGACAGTAGCAAAAGTGGGACAGGCGAATGCAAATCAAGCTGATGAAATGCGGACGCAGCAGCCTGGAGCACGGATGGAAGATACAGCCGGTTCCAGATTTAAGCAGGAAGATACCGGCGAAAAGCTGGAGCCGACAAAAGAGGCAAGAATCCGGGAAATTCTGGAAGAATTCCTTGCCTGACTGGTGTGGATAATCGCGAGTTAAGTGAAATCTGCCCAGTATATAAAAAAGTCTTTTTCGGGTAAAAAAGTGATTTAAAAATATAAAATACCGATATGTGGGAAAGCTGATTCCAGATATCGGTATTTCTATTATTATCGGGCAGGTGGTACACTTTTGCAGTTCACAGTTTTACAGAAAAAACACAGAATGAACACAGATTGCCCCCAGAAGTTTCACAAATCATCCGTATAATTGAAAAGCATGAAATTTTGTAGTCAGGAGGAACAACATTGATTGAGGTAAAAAATCTTGTTAAGAAATACGGCTCACATCTGGCTGTAGATCATTTGAATTTTACTGTAGATACCGGGCAGATTTATGGATTTTTAGGACCGAACGGTGCCGGAAAGTCTACAACGATGAATATTATGACCGGCTATCTTGGCGCAACAGAAGGTGAAGTGCTGATCAACGGGCACAATATACTGGAGGAACCGGAGGCAGCAAAAAAATGTATTGGTTATCTGCCTGAGATGCCACCGCTTTACACGGATATGAAGGTGAATGAATACCTGAGGTTCGTAGCGGAATTGAAGAAGATCCCAAAACCGGAACGGCAAGAGCAGATTGAGAAGGTCATGCTGATGGTGAAGATTATGGATGTACAGGACCGGCTGATCAAGAACCTGTCCAAAGGTTATAAGCAGAGAGTCGGACTTGCGCAGGCAATCCTTGGATTCCCGGAGATCATCATTCTGGATGAACCGACGGTCGGACTGGATCCGAAGCAGATTATTGAAATCCGTGAACTGATCCGCGAGCTGGCAAAAGAGCATACCGTGATCCTGAGCTCGCACATTCTGGCAGAGATCCAGGAAGTCTGTGATTATATTATGATTATTTCCAAAGGGAAACTGGTGGCAAGTGATACACCGGAGAATCTGGAAAAGTTTCTGACGATCAGCAGACTGTGGAAATCCTGGCAAAGGGAAATGAAGATACGGTACGGAAAGTCATCGGCACAATCGGTAATGTGCAGAAGGCATCTGTGGAATACGGAAAAGAAGAAGGAACGGTAAAAGCGAGTCTGTTCCCGAAGGATGGAAAGGATATCAGGGAAACAGTATTTATGGCATTTGCACAGGAGGGCTGTCCGTTACTTATGTTGTATCACAGCCGCACGACGTTGGAGGATGTCTTCCTGGAGCTGACGCAGGGAAGCACACCTGCAGCAGCAAAAGCGATGAAGGACGGCGAAAAGAAAGACCGGATGGTAAAGCGGCGCAAGAAAAATGCGCAGGAAGAGGCAGAAGAGAACGAGCTGACTGAGATGGATGCAGAGCCGGAAGAAAATGCCGTTCCGACAAGTGAGGATGAAAAGGAGGATCTCGAAAATGACAGCAATTTATAAACGAGAATTAAAATCCTATTTTCAATCAATGACAGGCTATGTCCTGATCGCCTTCCTTGTGATCTTCACGGGAATCTATTTTATGGCGTACAACTTAAATTCGGGATATCCCTATTTTTCATATGTTCTGATGAATATCAACTACGTGTTGATCATCATTATCCCGATGCTTACCATGCGTTCCTTTGCGGAGGAACGGAAGAACAAGACAGACCAGCTTCTGCTTGCCGCACCGGTAAAATTATTTGATATCGTGATGGGGAAATACCTTGCGATGGTGACGGTATTTGCGGTACCGTGCCTGATTTTTTGCATTTTCCCGATTATCATTAAGAGCTTTGGAACGGCGTATCTGAAGGTGGATTATCTGTCAATCCTGATGTTCTTCCTGCTAGGATGCGTGTATCTGGCAATCGGAATGTTTCTTTCGTCACTCACAGAAAGTCAGATCATTGCGGCAGTAACAACCTTTGGCGTTTTGCTTCTGATCTATCTCTGGGGAGGACTGATTGATTTCCTCCCGACATCAGCTGCAAGCGGCATGATCGGTATTGTGGTATTCGTTACCATTGCGGCGCTGATCATTTACCGGATGACGGGAAACTGGATGATCGCAGGAATTATCGAAGCGATCGGAGTTGTTGCGGTTGTGATCGTAAGCTTTGTAAAATCTTCATTATTTGAAAATATTTTGGTCAACATCATGAAGAAGCTGTATCTTGCAGATGTATTTGACAACGTAGCATATAACAAGCTTTTCGATGTGAGTGGGCTGATCCTGTATCTGAGTGTGGCAGGTGTATTTATCTTCCTGACCATGCAGTCCATTCAGAAAAGACGTTGGAGTTAGGAGGGAGAAGACATGGAAAAAATCAAAAAAATGTTCAGCAGCAAGTCTTCCCGGAACGGAACTTACAGCGTAGGGCTTGCAGTGATCGTGATTGCAATCGCGATCGTGATCAATCTGGTGGCAGGACAGCTTCCGGAAAAAGTAAGAAATATTGATATCAGCAGCAACAATCTGTACGATATCAGCAGCGTGTCCACAAAAATGCTGAAAAAGCTGGATAAAAAAGTAGATTTGAAAGTGATCGCAGAACAGGATTCTGTGGATACCAGGATCAAGACTTTTGTGAAAAAATATGCGGCGCTTTCCGGCAAAGTAAAAGTGGAATGGGTGGACAGCGTACTGCATCCGTCCATTCTTCAGAAATATAATACCGATGGGAATGTAATCGTTGTGTCCTGTGATGCAACCGGAAAGTCTACAACGATTTCATTTTCAGATATTATCCAGTCCGATTATTACTCTTATTATACGACCGGAAGTGCCAGTGAAAGTTCTTTCGACGGAGAAGGACAGCTTACCAGTGCGATCAATTATGTAACCAGCGAGGAAACAAGCAAGATTTACCGGACCAGTGGTCACGGAGAATCGACATTTTCAAGTTCGGTAAGTGATCTGCTTACTAAGAATAATCTGGAGACGGAAGAAATCAACCTGAGCATGAATCCGGAAATCCCGGATGACTGTGACCTGTTGTTCCTCTATGCACCGACATCGGATATTACAGATGATGAAAAGACAATTATTGAGAAATATCTGAGTGACGGCGGAAAGGTTTATCTGATCCTTGGAGATACGACTTCAGACACACCAAATCTGGACGGAATTATGTCGGATTATGGACTGAAAAAAGTCAGCGGTTATATTGCAGATACCCAGAGATGCTACCAGGGAAATTATTATGCAATCTTCCCACAGCTTTCTCTGAGTGGTGACCTGGGAAGCGGCATCAGCAATCAAATGGTACTTCTGCTGAATTCACCTGGTATGGAGAAAACAGATACGGATAATGATAATCTGACGGTTACTCCATTTATGCAGACATCAGACAGTGGATATGCAGTGACAGAAAATGACCAGACACAGGGACAGTATATCCTGGGAGCCGTTTCTACCAATGCGATTTCTGCGGATTCTTCAGATTCGGACAGCGAGGATGAAGACGATGAGAGTGATGCAACGGATACAGACACAAAGACAGCAAGACTTACGGTGCTTGCTTCTGCATCTATGATCAGCTCGGATATCACAGATCAGCTGACGACACTGGATAACCTGACTTTGTTTGTAAATTCAGTGACAGAGAATTTTGATAATGTAAACAATGTTGCGATTGAAGCGAAGAGTCTTTCGACTGAGACCAACACACCGATGCATGCAGGTGCATTCAGCATCCTTGTGATCTTTATTATTCCGCTTGCAATTCTGATCCTTGGATTTGTGATCTGGATGAGAAGACGGAAAGCGTAAGAGGCAGGAGGAAAAAGATGGAGAAAAAAACAAGGACAATAGGAATCCTTCTGCTCGTACTGCTT
>ENA-OQDT01000875-OQDT01000875.1-human-gut-metagenome-genome-assembly--contig:-NODE-875-length-18980-cov-4.520129_pt1 | contig 18980 bp, 19 predicted proteins | sample MGYA00242786_ERZ504617 | MGnify/ENA primary metagenome ERZ504617 (study PRJEB26092, sample SAMD00036337) | human gut metagenome | host: Homo sapiens | study: EMG produced TPA metagenomics assembly of...
TTGCCAAAGCGGGGTATATAGTTGTTACCAAGACTTTTAAGGGGAAGATGCCCTGCACGCTTTGCAAGATTACTCCGCAGGGAATAGATGCTTTTGAGGAATATGTGGAGGCGTTGAAATCGTATATAATGAAGTAGGGATGTGAACCCGTTAGTTAAGAGTCTGTTTAAATTCTCTTCAAGAAATGTTTCGGACAGAATTTAAACAGACTCCGGAATAAAAATAAGAAAATATGAAAATTTTGGTTACTTATGCCGTTCAAGGCGAATTTACGGAATTGAAATTTCCCGGTTTGATAGGGGAGGAAGAAGTGCAGGTGGGTTATCTTCGCACCGGAATAGGAAAGGTGAAATCTGCTTTTTACCTTACGGAAGCGATTAATCGTGCGCAGCCCGATTTGGTTGTCAATGTAGGTACGGCAGGAACTGTCCGCCATCAGGTGGGGGATATTTTTGTATGCCGTCATTTTGTAGACCGTGATATGCAGCGGCTGAAAGGGTTTGATATGGAATGCGAGATAGACTCGGCGGAACTGTTGGCGCAAAAAGGATATTGCCTGCATTGGCAGCGAGAAGGAGTGTGCAATACGGGTGATACTTTCCTGACGGAACTGTCGGATGTAAAAGGCGATGTGGTGGATATGGAGGCTTATGCCCAGGCATGGGTGTGCCGTACCAAGAACACGCCGTTCATCGCCGTGAAGTATGTGACGGACATTATCGGGCAGAATTCGGTGAAACACTGGGAAGATAAACTGGCGGATGCCCGTAAAGGACTGGGAGCGTTTTTCGAATCTATTTCAGTGTTTTGAAAGAGAGGATGTGGTAGCTTGTTCCTGCTGCAATCAGCAACAACACTGCCTTTAGCCACCAATAGGGGACTATGAAAAAGATACAGTTGAGGATGGTTATCCATATCAGCGAGACTGAGATGATTTTGGCTCTTAGCGGGATGGCTTTATTTTCACGGAAGTTACGGATGTAGCTTCCCAGGTATTTATGGTGCAGCAGCCGGTTGTAAAGGCGGGGAGAACTGCGTACATAAAGGGCGGCTGTGAGTAGCAGAAACGGAGTAGTAGGCAGTAACGGCAGGAAAATGCCGATGATGCCGAGTGCCAGAGAAAGTGTACCGAACAGAATATAAAGGACTTTCATGTCGCAAAAATACGAAAACTCGCCCGATTATGGATGGATTCAGGAAAAATAATGTAAACTATTGGGTTTTCAGGGAGATACGCAGCATTATTCCGCATTTGTAAACGTGTGCTTTGAAGCTGTTTTTTTGAATAGTTAAGCGGAAAAATTGCTACCTATCCGTTGCCCATTCCAGTTGTATGGAGTTGTTTGAAAATCCTTTTTGCTCCGACCATAAAGAACGCAGTTTTATCATTTTGGCTTAGCGAAGGTACTTATTTTTTTTTGAGATATGAAAAATATAGGTTCCGGAAGTCAATGGTGATAGCTTTGTCTATGTTTGACGATATTTTACATGCCGATGATTAACTCTGTCTCCGTTAATTTTGCAAACAATGGAACAGATTATGAATCAAACAGATGTAAAGGTTTCGTTCTACCTTAAAAAGAGCGAGGCGGATGCCAAGGGAAATTGTCCCGTAATGGCACGGCTTATTGTCGGCAAGTACTCTGAAACAGCATTCAGTGTTAAGCTTCGTGTGCCACAGTCTTTGTGGTTATCTGGACGTGCCTGTGGGAAAAGCGCTGCGGCCCGAGACATAAATAACAGGCTGGATGAAATACGTGCAGCTGCTTTCAGTATCTATGCGGAACAATCCGCAAACCGTGAAGTTGTTACTGCAGAAGAAGTAAAACACCAGCTTTTGGGAATGGCTTCGGAACAGGAAACCTTGTTAAGCTATTTCAGGCTTTTCATGAGAAATTTCGAGAAACGTGTTGGGATTAACCGGACGGAAAGCAGCTTGAACGGTTATCGAAATTCCTATGATCATCTGGTTCGTTTCTTACAGTCACAATACAAGTTGTCAGACATTCCTTTTGCAGCATTAGACCGTTCTTTCATTGAAAAATTCGATTTGCATTTGCGTACGGAATGTCATTTGGCTCCAGGAACGATTGTAAATCTTACTGTAAGGCTGAAAACAATTGTCGGAGAAGCGATTGCGGACGGTATCATTACAGCGTTTCCTTTTGTGGGTTATGAACCGACGCATCCGCAATCGGAACAAAAATATCTTACAACAGAGGAATTGAACAGAATCATGACCACCCCTTTGCATAGTCGCACCCTTTATCATGTACGGGATTTGTTTTTGTTTTCCTGCTATACTGGTATTCCTTATAGCGATATGTGTATGCTGACAAATGAGAATCTTTCCCTTGCTGAAGATGGCATTTGGTGGATTAGGAGTTCACGCAAGAAAACCGGTGTAGATTTTGAAATACCGCTTATGGAATTGCCGCTTCATATCATTGAAAAGTACCGGGATGTGGCTCCTGAGGGAAAGCTTCTTCCTATGTATTCCAACAGTTCGTTGAACCATTATTTGAAACAGATAGCCGTACTCTGTGGCATAGAACGCAAGCTGGTCTTCCACGTGGCCCGTCATACCTATGCGACCGAAATCACCCTTTCCCATGGTGTACCACTTGAAACGGTCAGCAAGATGTTGGGACACAGCAGAATTGGTACTACACAGCTTTATGCAAAGGTTACAGACAATAAGATAGATACAGATACAAAAGCATTGGATAAAAAAATTGCTGAGAGGTTTTCTGTAGTTATTTGATAATGGCAAAAAATAGGATTATGAAAAGAAATACTGATAATATGGAAATCAAACGTCGCAGTACATTTGCGATATTGTTTTATATAAACCGTACCAAAATCCGTAAAGACGGAACATGTCAGCTGCTGTGCAAGATAAGCATAGATGCCAAATGGGAACAGATAGGAACGAAAGTGTCTGTCAATCCTGCCGTTTGGAATCCGGAAAAGGGACGGGCTGACGGCCGCAGTGAGAATGCTATTACCGTCAACCGGGCCATTGATGATCTGACAAAAGAAATCAAGGAGCATTATAGGCGGATTAAGAACAGTCTGGGATTTATTACGGCAGAGCAGGTAAAGAATGCTGTGATGGGAGTCGGTCAGAAACCGCTAACTCTGCTGGCTCTTTTCAGAGAGCATAACGAGGAGTTCAAGAAGCGTATCGGGGTGGATCGGATAAAGGAAAGTTATGATTCCTACTTGCGCTCATATAAGCACCTTTCTGCTTTTGTGCAGGAAAAACGTGGTATAGAGGATGTTCTTTTACGGAATCTTGATCGTGTTTTTTATGATGACTTTGAACTGTTTCTCAGGACGAACAGGAACTTAAGTCCGAAGACAGTACATGAACACCTTTATAGACTGAAGAAGATGACTATGAGGGCTGTCAGTCAGGGAACAATACGCCGCGATCCTTACTGTCGTCTTCATCCGGAATTACCCAAACGGAAAAGTCGTCATCTGAAATTGGAAGATCTGAAGACACTGCTTACAACCCCGGTCGAGAAGCCACAGCTTCAGTTTGTCCGAGACATGTTCATTTTCTCCACCTTTACCGGACTTGCCTATGCAGATTTGAAAAGACTGACTGTTAATGATATTATACAATCTGAGGATGGTTCGTGGTGGATTCATATCCAACGTCAGAAAACAGGGACATTGTCTTCTGTACGGCTGTTGGATATTCCGTTGAAGATAATTGAAAAGTATCGGGAACAGCGTCATGATGACAAGGTTTTCAATTTATACAAGCGTGAGTATTTCATTATGCTTACCCGTAAGTTAGGTGAGGTATACGGTTTTGAACTCACATTCCATAAGGCGCGACACAATTTCGGAACTCATATAACTCTTTCAATGGGCATTCCAATTGAAACGGTCGGTAAAATGATGGGCCATATGCGAATTGAAACTACGCAGCTTTATGCTAAAGTCACCGACAAGAAAGTAGATGAAGACATGAAACGTCTGAAGGCAGCTGGTCTAAGCCAAACATCCGGCTTATATGAGGAGGATATTATAGTAAGGAAACAGAGACGAAAATCCCAAAGCCAGCTATCAGAAAATAAAGAAACGACCTTGTAACGAGGCCGTTTCTTTTGCATTGTTTCATACCCATCGCTGTTCTTCCCTGCATCTTTTATATGCGTCGTCAAGAACTTTCTGTATGTCTGACTCTTTGTAAAGGGCTTTTCCCTGCACAAGGTAGTAAGGTATCACGCCGAGGGTCCGGTATTCCTGCAAGGTACGCCGGCTTACTTTCAACAGTTTTGAAAGTTCCTCGTCCGTGAGGAAATAATCACTGTGGAATGCGGGTCTCGGAGCCGTCCTTATTGCGTCTATCATACGCTCCATGTTTTCCAGCCCTTTGAAAATAGTATCAATCCGCTGGTCCTTTCTGTCTATAAGATCGTAACTCATGGCTTTCTTTTTTGTGGGTGATAACTTGATTCCAACATGTTTTGCACATCTTCCGGCTTGTAGAAGAACTTGTTCTTGACCCGGGTGAAAGGCAACAGCCCTTTCTCACGATATACCTGAAGCGTTCTCTTTGATATGCGGAGAATCCCGCATACCTCCTGATTGTCCATCCATTTTTTCAGTCCTGCATCTTTGGCCGGATTGCATATACCAGTGACTTTTTTCTCTATCATGCTGAATCGGACAACCAGTTCGTCAAATGTCCGTTTGTCTATACATATAATTTCCATACTGCCGTTTTGTTAGAATTGAATACCGAGTTCCTTTTTAATTTTTGCCGGAAGTACCTTTCCTTTCCTGCTCAGGAAGTCCTGGACTTCCGAAGCCTTGTAATAGGTACGTCCGTCAATCATGTAGTAGGTGACGAGTTTCTTCTGGCGGTAGCGTGCAAGTGTACGCTTGGTAACACCAAGGAGCTCGCACATATCCTGGTTGTCAAGCAGCTTGTCACCCTCAAGAGCGGCCGTCTGCCTGTTCATGCGGTTCAGCCTGTCATCTATCCTGTCAAACCGTTCCATTATCTGATGGAGCATCATCTGGAATGTCTCCCTGTTTATCTGTATCATAATGAATTCTGTTTTTAGTGTAATAATTCCATTTTTTACACCGTGTTGCGCAACAGGTTTCATTATGATATAGGCCAAAACATAGACCAACGGAACATATCGCCACATAAAAGCATGACAAGTCATTGAGTAATAGGAAAATAAAAAATCAGCCCCATAAAAATGAGACTGATGGAAGTATTGCAAATGCAATATGTTGCAATGCCTTATTGCAATGTCTTGCAATAAACCAGGCGACAAATTCCGTTTTTGAATGTTTTGGATTTTACGGTTTTCCACTCTCCACGTGGCAGATGTTTTGAGACGGATTTATGGTTCGGACGAGTGGAAGGAAACAGGAAAATGATCATTTCATCTATGAGATGATAAACTGAGAGACCACGCAAAAGTTCTATGCTTTCTTCGTCATGTATCTCGGCTTGATAAAGGATGGATGGGTCTGACATGTCTTTCTCGCACATGAAATCCACAAGCGGATAACCCGGATAGAGCCGGCGGGTACATTTGTCGCGCCCGTATGAGAATCCGTCCTTGTCGTCTCTCATCCATTGTAATAAGGGGTCGTCTTCCGCCGGAATGGAACCGTCTAATGTCATTGCTATCAGAACCTGTAACTTGGCCATACCTTTTTTCCTCTAAATGAAAAGCGTGAAACTCACGCACTATCAGGTAGAGGCTCTGGTAAGCCCATTGTAGAATCATGCATGAGCTCACGCTATAGGACATAGCATAAGCTACACGCAAAAGCCTCTACAATATCAATTTACCAGATTTCTACCTGAGACGTCTTGCGACTTATGTTGTAATGTTCGGCAAGGCTTAAAGCAATGCCGATATTTTCTCCTTATGTTGTGACTGTCATTCCTATATTACAAGGATTTCCAATCATATGCAAATGTAGGCATTTTATTCCAAACAGAAATATGGAATGACGGTTATTTGTCATTCAATCCATATTTTTTCATTTTCCGATATAGTGTGGACGGATCAATATGCAGTATGCCTGCTGCTTGTTTGCGACTCCCATGGCTGGTTTTCAATGCCTGTATTATCGAGTGTTTCTCTTCCGCATCGTTTTCAGGAAAAAGATTGATTTCCTCGGTCGCCGCTTCCAGTTTGATATTCAGGTCGGCGGTTTCAATGAGCGGCTGTTTAGCCATAAGTACCGCCCTTCTTATCCTGTTATGCAGTTCCCGTACGTTCCCAGGCCAGCGGTAAGAGAGAAGCAATTGTTCCGCTTCAGAACTGAAGCCTTCTGTCGGTCTTTTCAGTTCTCCGGAAAACTTTTTTCTGAAATGATGAGCCAAAGACAGAATGTCATCGGGGCATTCATGCAAGGAAGGCAGGACAATCTCAAATTCGCATAGCCGGTGGTATAGGTCTTCCCTGAACCGTTTTCTTGTATTGCAAGTTGGAGATCTTCATTGGTGGCGGCTACAATTCTTACATTAGCCCGCTTTTCTTTGTTACCACCTATTGGGATGTATGTGCCTTCTTGCAAAACCCGCAGCAGCATGGCTTGGACGTCCAGGGACAAGATCCCTATTTCATCCAGAAAGAGTGTTCCGCCTTTTGCCACTTCAAAATATCCGTCCTTGTTGGCGTCGGCACCGGTAAATGTTCCCTTTATGTGCCCGAAAAAGAGGGAGGGTGCAAGCTCCTTGGGTATGACTCCACAATTCACGGCGACAAACGGCATATCCTTCCGCTCTCCTATATAGTGGATACGCTGTGCAACCGATTCTTTTCCGGCACCGTTAGGACCAAGTATAAGCACAGAAATGTCAAATGGGGCGACTGTACTGACCAGATGTTCGACCTCCTGCATCTGAAGGCTGTTTCTGGGGAGCAAATCCTTGTTTTTGTCGCATATCACAGATTTGGGACGGAAAATATCTTTCAGTTGTCTTTGCAATTCGTCCATCTGTACCGGTTTTGCCAGATAGTCTTTGGCTCCCAGTTTTATGGCTTGTACAGCATCCGGTACTGAAGCATATCCGGTCATGATAATGAAAGGGATATCCATCCGTTCCTTCCGCATCCATTCGAGCAAAGATATACCGTCCCCTTCCGGCAGGCGTACGTCGGACAGCACAAGGTCGAAACTTTCTTTCTTGAGCAGTTTTCGTGCCCCAGGTTCATCTATTGTTATCTCTGCTTCATAACCGGATTTTTCCAACCTTTTTTTCTGTTGCCCGGCAAGCATGATGTTGTCTTCAACTATCAGTATTCTGTATTTCATTCATGTTTTCATTTAATTATGTCCGTCCATTTACGATAATCGGCTTTTTGTCTCAGATATCAGCCGGTCTATTCTTCTGACAATTCTTTCCACATCATTGCGGAATGCTGACTCATCCGTATCTTCCACATACTCTTCATAGCTGTACGATTCCAGCTCATGGGCTATTCCCAATTGCTCCCACATCGGGTACATCCTGTGCAGAGTTTCCCATATCCGCTTCCGGTCGAGCTTTTCCTGACTCAAAGAATCCAGCAAGTCAGAACTGTTCCTATTGGATTCCTCTATAAGAGTCTCCAAAGTCCAGCGTTCGTCTCCTGTAGTGACATACAGAGCCTCGAAATCTGGAGAATGATTATCCATTGTTCTGTTCTGTCCAATGAGTGACGAGAGAAATTCGAGCAGGTCCCTTGTATAGAACGGTTTGTGGATACAGCCGGCAAATCCGGCTTGAATATAGCGGTCTGCATCGCCGTCGTTACGGGCGGTCATTGCAGCTATGGGAATTGTCCGTGAATTTCCTATGTTGGAAAGGCGTAGCAGATGCAACAGGTCAAAACCTCCCGTACCACGCATCTGTATATCGGTCAGCAATAGGTCGTATTCTCCGGTTCTCAATGCCTTGACCACTTCCTGTGCATTGGTACAGGCTCGGCATGAGATACCGTTCCGTTCCATCATTTCAACTGTGTTGCGCAATTGTATCGGATCGTCATCGACTACAAGAACCCGCCGAGGAAGTCTGAGGTTTCCCGTATAAGTTTCTGGCTTGTCTCTTGCAGGCTCATTGGTCTGCCTAAGCGGAATTTCCACCTTGAATTCGCTGCCTTTACCGATCTGGCTCGAAACAGAGAGTCTTCCTCCGAACAGGTTCACCAGCCCTTTCGTAATGGAAAGTCCCAGTCCGAAGCCTTCTGAATCCAAATCAGGAGCAGCCCGTTCAAAGGGCTGAAAAATGCGTTGTGTTGTGTTCTCGCCCATTCCTATCCCCGTATCTTTGACCTTTACTGAAAGAGTATCTTCTTCATAACTTGCCAGAAATTTGATATAACCTGTACGGGTGAATTTTACAGCATTCTCCAGAATGTTGACCACTACCTGCCTTATGCGGTCTGCATCGCCAAGGACGGTGATGCCGCACCCCATAAAAGCCTTGTCAAACATCAATCCTTTGTCGTTCGCCTTGCGTGTGTATTCTTCAGCGATACTTTCCAGAAAGGATTCAAGATGGAAAGGAATTTCGTTCAGGGTTTCTTTAGCATCGTCCAGACGGGAGAGGTCAAGCAGGCTGTTGGCAAGCCGGGTGATATGACGGGATGATTCAAGGATGTTTCCGAGATAGGCATTGCGGCGTTTCCGGTCACGAGTATCCATGGCCAGTTCAGCACTGCCACTGATGGCATTGAGAGGTCCTCGTATGTCATGGGAAAGTGTGATGATTATTTTCTTGCGCATGTCGGAGAGTGTACGGTTTTGTGTTGCCGTATCTTCCAGTTCAGCCTTGTCCCTTTCCCTGCGGTTAAGGTCACGCATGATGATAAGGTGCGAAATGATGAGCAGGATGATGGCCATGCCGATTACTCCTGCCATTAAAAAGAACGACATTTTCTCTGCTTCTGCCATTTTTTAAACTCTCTTTGTGAGAAGGCAGTCTGTGCCTGTTCGTCAAGGTCGTTTATCAGCTTGTTCAATGTCCTGTTCAATTCCCTGTTGCGCATACGCAGGCTGTCGGCATAAATGTCCATTTCGTTCGCCTGTCTTTGATGTATTGCTATCAGGCTGTCGCTGAAATCATGAAGTTCTTTTTGGGATGGCATTACTTGTATTTCTTCTTTTTTCCCGAAGAATCCTGCAATCCCTTTTTTCTTTTGTTCTATGGTACGGATATGTGTTGCACGCCTCGCCACTTCCGGCAACTGGTTTACCAGCACGCTGTCCGCTTCAGTTCGCCGTTCAAACATTTCCATTATGTGCAGCAGGTGTGTCTCCTTTTCGGCAAGCAGAGCACGAAGAGTGTCTATCTGTTCCGGGCGTACATATTCACGGCAGTGTCGTTTAAGCGAGTTCAACAAACTGTCGGCTTGAAGTCGGTGGTTACGATAGTACAGATAGTCCGCTTTGTTCCAATTTACCACACCCTCACCCAATGTGGCGAGCCCCGTAATACGGCGATGAGCCGTGTTGATACCACGACGTACAAGGTTTATGTTTGCCGTCTCTGCCTCAATTTCGCGCATCCGCTGCCGTTCATATATCAAAATGGCGGCCATGCTACCGATGACCGCCATAAGTATGGCATAGCCGAAAAATATTTTATATCGCAGCGACACTGTTTGTTGATGAAAAATATAATTGGTTAACTAAATTTCCAATATCACAGGATAGTGATCCCCACCCTTCATATGATATCTTCGTACACATGTTCTTAGCTGTAATCTGCTATCGATAAGGAAATAATCTAATTCTCGACCTGAAATATGTGTTGGCATACCACAACAAGCAAAATGAGCACTATTTCCCGGCCTACTCCTGACACCTGTGGTCATTATTCTTAAATTTTCTGATAATTCGCTTGGCGTTGAATTCATATCTCCGCCAATGATGAAAGGAGATACTGCATGATGTACTAAATCTCTTATATCTCCTACAGCACCAGACCCAGATTCGCAATGAAGGGTATAAATGTTATATCCATTATAATTTAAACAAATTGCGGATCGGCCTGTTCCTGATATCAGATAATGTATTGATGCTACAAAATTCAAATCCGCAATGATACAAGTATTACCTCTATAATTATAAGCACCTGCTTGTTCTACCACAACATAGTGGTAGATACCACTAAAATGTGCAGGCAGTATGAATTTACCACATTCTTGTATCATAACGACATTACATTGTTCTATTGTTAACAGATGATTCAATATATTTAATTTAATAGCATCATTAAGAGGATTTCCTTGGGAATTCCATGTACAAATTCTCATATGGCTATTTTTAGATGTTTGATACATTTATTATGTTTTCATAATAATTATTATCAAATTTGAACGGGACTTTATCCATTCCGTTCTATATATTTATACTCTATTTACTGCTTTCTGTATTTATAGGCTCGATACAGGAAGCCATTATATCCATCTGTTTTGACAGACCTTCGGTCTGCGGCTGCTGACTGGCTGTCACATGTATCTGGTATTTTGCCGTTTGGTTGGTCATGCGGGTGTTCTCGCGGGCGGTCGTGACTTTGCCGCTGATTTCCGCATTTATAAACCAATGTTTTGCAGAAGCTTTTGCCTCTACTTCTGCGTTGGTAGTGCTTTTTACGTTTGATGTATCGGTAACCTCCATCTGGAAATCGACATCCACGCGATCTATGAGCAGGGAAGGAATAGGCACCAATCCTATAAACGGAGCCTTGACACTTTGTGACATTGTTGTCATTTTTCCATCCTGCTGTATCGGTCTTTCGACATCGAATTCCAATATACGCGCTTTATTGCCGCTTTTACCATCAAATGCAATTTGCTGGTAGAAATTCCATGCTGTCGCTGCCAATTCCTGTTGTGCTTCGGCTGCTGCAATAAGTGGAGCTGCAATAAGTTCCCGCATGGGAAGCCCCTTGAATTTGTCAGTCACGTTTGAATCTGCTTTAAGAACTGGAGAAGTTTCTCTGTTTTGAGTCTCTTCCAATGCAGCGGAGATAATTTCTTTCGCCTGTCCGCTTACATTTTCATTCAAGTTTTCCGCATTTTCTTGTTGCCCTTGGTTCTTTATTTCTTCTGCCATAACATTTGAATTTTAAAATTGTTAGATATTTTTTACAAAATCGTCAATGATTCGGGAAATACTCTCCGGAGTCTCCTGAACTTTAAAATTGACGCAAACCTCCATGATATCATCTGTATCTGGTTTTATGTTGCTCATCTGCATCTGGAGATTGGCTCTGTGCGGACTGGATAACAGCAAGTTGTTTTCCGGAATCTGTGATTCCACGCTTCCGACCTTCGCCTTGAACTTTATCTGCACATTATCCATTGCAAGATAATGATGGGATATCAAGGCTATAAGTGGAATATCAATAGTCTTGTCTCCAACCATGATTTTTTTTGATTGGAACGTATTTGCGTTATTTGCATTTGTTCCTTCAAAAAGTCTGGTCAGATTTTGTATCTGATGATTCTGTAATGTATCTTGTGCACAGTTTACGGCGTACTGCAAACCATTCATAATATCAGAGAATGAATTGGTTTGAACACTGTCCGGCTCATCGTCATTATTTTTCTTGCCTCTGTGAAAAAGTCCCATGTTTTTAATTTAAATACTTGATTTGTTGTCTTTAATGAGCACCAATCTTGACAATGTCCGGCTTACAGCTTCCATATTTACACTGGAGACTATATTATTATTGACAATGCCTTGATGCCAAAACCAATATGGTGGATTCTCCGTGTGTTCCATCACGTCCTCCTTTCTTTATTGGGGTTATACTTCGGTTCTTTCCGTTGCGGGCGGAACTTTTTTCCGCCCGACGGTTTACTGCTTCCTCAAGGTAGGCAATGCTCCATTAAGTTCGTAACGCCACTCTGAGCCTGCGTTCTGCAAGGCGGTGTTCATGGCATCGACGGCTTTCTGCCAGGTAACGTAAGTGCCGTCCACCTTCGTGGATTCGGGGGCGGTCTTATAGCCTCGTTCCTGATTGTTCTTCCAATAGCAGGCGGTCACGGTGGTGTAGCTATCTCCAAACAAGCCGCCGATATGCACATTGCCGGTGCTGCTACCCGTACTGGTTACGTTGCCCGTGGCATAGCAGGCAAGGACGCGGCTTCCTCCGTTTAATCCCACTACACCGCCGCCAAAGTTATTCTTTTGGGAAGCTATTTCTAAGGTCACGTTGCCTGTGGCATAGCAAGCTGTCATGGTGCCCCATTTTTCTCCTGCCACACCGCCGACATAGTGCTTTCCCTTCACAGTGGCAGAGGAGCTGCATCCGATGATGGAACCGGCCTTTTGTGAACCCACCACACCGCCGACACAATCTGTGCCGCTGACGCTACCCGACACCGAGCAGTTTTCAATGGTGCCCCAGCTATATCCTACCACGCCGCCAGTACAGCCAAACATGTGATTGCTTGTTATCTGTATGCCTTCCATCACCACGTTCTTCACCATACCAGCTCTATTGAGATAGCCGAACAGACCCACAAATTGGTCATTTGTCGTAACGGTCAACCCCGTGATGGTATGGCCGCCGCCGTCGAAAGTGCCTTTGTATGAGTTATCGAAGCTTGTGCCTATCGGCGTCCAGCCTTTGCCCGTCAGATCAATGTTTTTGTCGAGGGTAATGTTAATGTCGGTCTTACCTCCGTTCACTAATTCGGCTACATTCATCAGGCCATCGGCGGAGGTCACGGTGTAGCTGCCGTCGCTCTCTATGGTATAGCCCAGGTCTTTTGCCGCAGCGAGGGAGACGGTGTAGGTATATTCACCGCCCGCCTGCCAGTCGGTAGCATTCTTCATCTTATAAACGAAGGTTTTGCCGTTAGTGAAGGTGCACGTAATGAAGGTCCTGCCAGCTGCCACACTTTGCGGGGCTACGAGGGCGATGTAGGTGTTGCTGCCCTTGTCATACGGGGTGATTTTATCTGGATTGTCATTCTCGGTGGAGAGACCCGTCAGCTGCACGGATGCCAGCCCCTCGGTGTAGTCCGTCAGAACGACGGTCACCCGCGCCGTGCGGTGGGTGAAGCGGAGCGTGGGGCTACCATAGGTCACCGTCTGTCCGTCGGCTACGATGAGGTCGCTGCCCTCGAAGTCTTTCCGGGCACTTTGGTTGGCTTTTACCTTCACAGCAGAAGGGGTTGTCTCGCCCTCGGTGTAGGGCCACCACGCTGTGACGGTGATGTCGTTGTGGTTGGTCCAGTAGTACGGGTCGGTGGAGGTCAGCGTGGCGCTGGTGGGGTCGGCGGTGGAGGGCGTCACGTCGTACGTCTTCACCATGCCGTCCATCAGCACTGCCACGCTCTGCACACCCTCCCAATTGCCATCCGCGGGGGCACGGGTGCCGGCGATGGCTTTCGCGGCGGGATTCAGCCCCGTGGCGGTGAAGACGATGGGTGTGCCTTCCGCCCCTTCCGGCAGAAAGCCCGCTTCGTCCTGCGTGCAGGCGGCGAGTGAGAGGGCGAGCGCTGCAAGTGCAAAAAAATCTTATCCTCATAATATCTGTTGTTTTATTACTCTGGTTCTTTCCGTTGCGGGCAGAACTTTTTCCGCCCGACGGTTTACTGCTTCCTCAAGGTGGGCAATGCTCCGTTAAGTTCGTAACGCCACTCTGAGCCTGCGTTCTGCAAGGCGGTGTTCATGGCATCAACGGCGTTCTGCCAGGTAACGCCAGTGCCGTCCACCTTCGTGGCTTCGGGGACGATGCCTTCCTTATTATAGCCGATGCCTTGTTCATGATTGTTCTTCCAATAGCCGGCGGTCACGGTGGTGTAGTTATCTCCCAAAAAGCCGCCGATATGCACATTGCCAGTGCCACTACCCGTACTGGTTACGTTGCCCGTGGCATAGCAGGCAAGGACGCTGCTTCCTGCGTTGAATCCCACCAGACCGCCGCCAAGGATATTATTTATGGGGTCTATTTCTATGGTCACGTTGCCTGTGGCATAGCAAGCGGCCATGGTGGCACCCGAATTCGTCTCACCTGCCACGCCGCCGACCTGGACCATTCCCTTCACTGTGGCGGAGGAGCTGCATCCGGTGATGGAAGCCTCCCATTGAATACCCACCACACCGCCGGCGCATATCGTGCCGCTGACGCTGCCCGACACCGAGCAGTTTTCAATGGTGCCTCCCCAGCTAAATCCTGCCACGCCGCCGGCATAGCCCAACCTGTGATTGCATGTTATCTGTATGCCATCCATCACCACGTTCTTCACCGTGCCAGCTTTACCGAGCCTGCCGAACAGACCCACATATTGGTCATTTGTCGTAACGGTCAGCCCCATGATGGTATGGCCCCCGCCGTCGAAGGTGCCGGTGTATGAGTTATAAAAGTTTGTGCCTATCGGTGACCAGTCTTTGCCCGTGAGGTCGATGTCGGCGGTGAGGGTGCAATTTATCGATCTGTCTTTTTGTGCGGCTTCGTTCCATGCCAGCAGGCCGTCGGCGTTATAGACCGTGTAGGTATTGGTGTTGCTATCGTAGATGTAGCCCAACTCGGCTGCACCACTCTCGCCGCCGCCGTCAGCCCAATCACCGATGGTGCAACCCTCTAATGTCAAGCCAGTGGCGTTCACCTTAACGGTATATTTATAGCGGTTGCCCGCTTCTAATACGACGTTGTTCTGTGGACGGAAGTAGAAGGTGCCGCTGCCGAGTTCCACCCGGATGAACGGCTTGCCTGCCGCAACGGTCTGCGGGGCGGTCAGTGCCTCGTAGGTGTTGCCGCTTGCGTTGTAGGTCTTGATGGCGGTCGGGTTGCCGTTATCGGCGGACAGGCTCACGAGGCTCACCGTGGCACCGTCCACGCTCGTGAATCCCGTGCCGGGCTTCAGTTCGATTGTCACGCGTGCCGTGCGGTGGGTAAATTCAAGAGTCGGGTTGTTAAATTCCACCTTCCGGTTCTCAGCAGAGATGAAGTCGCTGTTTTGGAAGTCAGCCAGTTTGCTTTGGTCTTCGGCCACCTTCACGGCAGGCATCTGTGTGATGTCGGCATTGTTGAAGGGCCACCATGCCGATACGGTAATCGGGTCGCGGCTGGTCCAGTAGTACGGATCGTTCTCGCGTGAAAGCGTGGCACTCTTGAAATCGGTAGAAGCCGTTACGGTGTATTCCTTTACCGCATCGCCCATCTTGAGTGCCACGGAAGTGACGCCCTGCCAATCGCCGTCCACAGCGGCACGAGTGGAAGGGGCTGCCAGCGGCGTTGCTTCTACGGACAGTCCGGTGGCACGGATGACGACGGGGTATTCACCTTCGGGCAGACGGTTATCGTCAGCAAGTTCGTCCTGCGTGCAGGCGGCGAGGGCGAACAGCAGTGCGGTGGCTGCGGGGATAAATAATCTATGTCTCATAATTCTTTATTCTAATCGATTAATTATTAAAATCCTACAGGTCAGCACCCACATCTCCACCGTCTATATCGTTCCACTTTGCAATGGTGGCTTCGCTGACTTCAAGGACTTTGTTGCGTACCTTGACGGTATAGGTATAGTTGTTGCCCGCCAGCAGTGCGCCTTCGGGCATGGTGAGTGTGGCATGATATTCCTGACCTTTGTAATTCACAACCAACGGCAGGGATGCAACTGTCTGCGGGAAGAGGATGATCGATGACGTGAGATTGCCGTCTGCCAGATTCATGGCCAGTTCTCCGGTCTGTACTCCGTTGTCTGCGGTGGCAATACCGTCGGCCGTGTTGAACGTACCGGTGAGTAACAATCCGTCCAGCGTGTAACGTTCAGGCTTGACCACGCTGAAATCCACGCCGTCGCCCGCCTCGAAGGTAAGGGTTATCTGGCTCATGCGGTGGTGGAAGGAGTTGTCTTCACCGCCTTTGGCGGTTTTGTCGGTAAAGCTTACTACCGGGTTGTTTTTGTCTCCCGTGGCTCCTGAAGCAAAGAGGAAGTCGATGGCAGGCTTGTTCTGCTGCGCCGTGGCATCGGTCGTGGCTGCGAGGATGCCTCCCGCCGCGTTGTACGGATAGTAGGCGCGGAAAGTATGGGTCTTTGTATCTTCGATATAGATAACCTTTCCTTCTGCCTCAAATTTCCCGTTTTTCAGGATGAAAGGCACGTTGCCGTACTGGGAATCGTTGCCGATGTCGGTGATGCCGATACGGTCGCCGCCAGTCCAGGTGGTTCCGCTGGCGCGGGTGGCGGGGGCGATGTTGGCGGTAAACTGGGCGGCCACGGGGTCACCGTTCAGGTTCTCGTTGTCGTTGTTGCAGGCTGCCAGTGCGAGGGCGAGCGTTGCAAGTGTAAAAAATCTCGTCTTCATTATATTAGTCATTATAATTAGTTTAATTCCATTTCAATATTTGCTGCACCTCAGCAAAATCAAAGCAAGCTTTGCTCCTGCGTTCGGTTTACTAATTATTTACAAATCGGCATTTACATCATCACCTTTCACTTCTTCCCAGCCGTTGATTTCGGCTCCGTCCACTTCCATGCCTTCGGGAGTCTCAACCAGCGTTCCGCCGAGGGTCAGCGATTCGCCCTTTCCGGTGTTGAACTCCTTGAGGGCTTCCGTAAGGTCGCTTTTCAGCGTGGTGGGGGGCGGGTTGCCGTCAGCATAGCGGATTTCACCCGTCAGCAGTTGTTCCGTTCCGGTCACACCCAGCAGCCGCACCGTGGCTTTCCACTTGCCGGCATCGTCACCTTCGGTAATCTTGGAGAAGGGCAGCACGACGTTCGAAGCGGCTCCGTAGGTATCGGTAGCGAAGTCGAGTGTTCCGGCTGCACCCGTCAGATGGGCAACAATCTCCGTGATGCGTCCGGCGGCATCACCAGTAGGTTCGACGACAAGCGTCAGTTCGCGTACCTGCAGCTTCATTGCGGCAGTCAGCGGATAGTCCTTGTCTTTCTCGATGGTCACCTGTTCCGTATAGGTGAAGAACCATCCCGGGGCATTGTTCACAAAGGCATCCGTGCCTGCCCGGTTTCCCGTGGTTGCGGCAATGGTGGCTGTAGTGCCGTTCACCGTGATTCCCTCGGCCGGGTTTCCACACCGCAAGGGTGTAGCTGCCCGGAGCAAACAGATGGTCGGGGCATGGGTGGCGGAAGTCTCCGTACCCGTATAGTCTCCCATGGTGACCGTCCATGTGGCAGGTATGTCGATACCCTCACCGCGGGCCGACCAGTCGGCTGTCACCGCAATCTTCCCGTAGTCGGGATGCGGCGTGTCATAAAGCGTGTCCTTCACGCAGGAAGAGAGCAGCACGGCGGCTGCCATTCCCATCATATTTATATATTGTCTTGCTTTCATATTCTATTCCTCCGTGTTAGAATAACTTCCATACCAATGTCACACCGGCATTGATGGGACCACACCAATCTTTTGTCTCGTTGCCGCGGCGTACACGCACGCCGTCGATGACTTCATATTTTTCGAAATCGGCATTCAGGTAGCCCAAACCGAGGTTGAAATCAAGAGCCAGTGCCTTGTTCAGCCGCAGCTGATAGCCGGCGGTGATGCCGCCACCCATCAGGTCGCCCTGCTTGCCTGTTTCGGAGAGCTTGTAGTTGAACTGTCCGGCCTTGAACATCGCGCCCAGATACCAGGCTTTCTTCTCACCCATATAGTAACGCACTTCCGGAGCCACTTCCCAGAGTGCATAGCGGTGGTCCTTGTCGCTCCACGTCCATGAAGTCCACGAGCCGTTTACGGCAATGCCCCATGACGGGCAGATGCGCCATTCCACGCCAAGATCTGGTGTCAGGGTAGCCCAGCGCAGCAGGTTGGCACGCAGGGAAAAATGATAATCATTTGTGATTTTAGTTTCCGACGGCGTGTCGACAAGTTTATTTTGTTGAGCGGCTTTCTCGGCTTCTGCCTTTTCAGCGGCAAGTCGGGCTTCTTCCGCCTTGCGCTGCTCTTCGGCAAGCCGTTCCTGTTCGGCACGCTTCTCGGCTTCCAGTCGTTCGGTTTCCGCCTTGCGTCGTGCTTCCGCATCCGTCGCGGCAGTTCCCTTTACCGGTACCGTCAGGCGCACGGTGACAAAATCACCCTCAGTCGCATGGTTGCGGGTAATGAAATTCTCCTCTTTTATTTCCGCACGGATAATCAGTTCGGATTTCACACGGTTGGCACGGATCTTCGCCGTGGCAAGGTTCTCGGCTTCACTGCCCAGTGAATTACAGTAGCCGTCAACCAATAGCGGCAGCTTGCCGTCAAGAATTGTGGTTTTGTTGTTTTCGATACATTCCAACAGACGGGCAAGTTACCGTGTCATTGCCTATTCCAAGGCACGTAGAACGTGTCCTTCTGCGGAACGAACCGGAAGGTGTAGGTCGTGTCTGCTTTCTGCTGCGCAATGACAGGAAAAGTTACCGTCATCAGCCACAGAAACAGGGTAAGAAAAGTGATTTTTCTGCTCATATAAACTTGAATTTATTATCTTTGTCTTCTCCAAAGGTAATAAATGCCATTCAGCGCCCAAATATTACAAAACTTTTCTGTTGAAATACAGCGTTTTATAAAAAAATGTCGTTTGAGCACTTTTCAAATTGTCGTTAGAGCACCTTTTGTCGAATTAGCACTTTTTGTCGTTTGAGCACTTTTGAAAATGGGTTTCTGAGACCTTTTTCAATGTTTTTAGTACACAAATTATTCCCGATTGCTTTTTCCATTTGGCAGGCGTACATCCTTCCTTCTCGGAAAATAATTTGATAAAGTTACTGCGGGAAAGAAAACCGGAGGACTCAGCCAGCTTCTGTATATTGATTTCCGGATGCTCCTTCAGCATGTTTTTCGCATACTCCAACCGGAGACTGGTTATCCATTCGCGGAATGTCATTTTATACGTAGTCTTGATATAAGCGGAAAGATTGGTACGGTTGGTATGAAGCACATCTGAAAGCTCCTTTATGGTAAGGCCGGGCCGGATATAACCGTCCGCATCGATCCAACCTTTGATTTTTTTCGCCATTTCGGCATGGAAAAAAGGA
>ENA-OQDT01000876-OQDT01000876.1-human-gut-metagenome-genome-assembly--contig:-NODE-876-length-18976-cov-2.707252_pt1 | contig 18976 bp, 27 predicted proteins | sample MGYA00242786_ERZ504617 | MGnify/ENA primary metagenome ERZ504617 (study PRJEB26092, sample SAMD00036337) | human gut metagenome | host: Homo sapiens | study: EMG produced TPA metagenomics assembly of...
TGTTTATGTCGGCAAAGTTGATGGCTGCCGGGTTGTTTGCTGCGTAGGCAAATCGTAAGTTATACGGCGAAGAGGGAAGCTGCCCGATGTTGGATACGTCGATGTATTCCTTCAGGCGGAGTGAATCGGTTACCTTCTGCTTCTCCTCGTTGCTGTAATTATTATCCGTATGGACATACGCGGCATCCTTGACCGTGTGGTCGTCATTCTGAAGCTGGGAGAGCTTGGTCGGGATGCTGTTCTGAACATTCGCGATGCTCTGATTCAGCCCGGCGATAATCCCTTGCAACGTCTGTGTGTCCTCCACGCTGGCAAGGAAGGCAATGATCTCGTTGAACGATTCGATGGCACTCGATGCGTCACCCGAAACGAGCGTGTTGACTTGCTGCTGCAAGGCTGTCAGCGCGTTCCTGATTTCCGTGTCGTCGTAGCTTTCCCCGTCCTGTCCTTCGGCTACCACCCCCGTATCTTCTTCGCCTATTTTCCAATGCTTGGTTTCCGGATCGATCGAAGGAACCGGGGCATCGTTTCCCCGAAGGTTCGGGGTGTCGAACTTACCTTCAGCCGTCGTGATCGTCAGGATATAGGTCGTGGCATCATTCGTTTAACCGTGACCTTCACCTCCTGCATGACGGCCGGCAGCTGGGCAAACGTATGAACGCCATCAGCCAGCTTCATGTTGAATTTACCGTTTTCCAAACGTTCAAATAACCAGACTGATGCAGGATAGACGGTTACGTTATCGGCCCATTCGGCGGTCGTCTGTTCGATCTGTTGATAAATAAATGCACCTTTCTTACTCATTGCTCAAATATCCTTGTTTTATCGTTCGTACTGATTCATTGTAATAATTGGCTCCTGTCAGATAAACATTACCGGGCAAGGCTGTACCGCTGCCGGATTCCTTCCACGAAGCTTTTCCCCCGGCAAGATCATAAAGCCGGTAGAACACATATTCTCCTTCTTCCGCTACACGTACTTCATCGCCGATACGAAAATTGATGGTTGTACCGTCGGTATTGACATAGCTCAATGTATTTTCGTCCGGGATAGCCTCTAACGTCGGGATCTCCGGTTTGTTCTTGATGTAGTTCTTATTGACAGGATCGATAACGTTCCAGTCGGGTTGCAGTCCACTGATGACTCCTTCGGCGGCTTCGGCTGCACGATTGGCGCGGTCGGCGGCTGTGTTGGCCTTGCCGGTTGCGACTATGGCATCTTCCTTTGCCGTATTAGCAGCCAAAGCTGCCGTATCCGCCAGTCCTGCCTTTTCATTGGCCAGAGTAGCGGCAGCTTTGGCTGTATTTGCCGCCTTGTCTGCATTTTCTTTTGCCGTGTTTGCGGCTAAAGCTGCATCCGTCGCCGATTTTGTAGCAGTCTCGGCAGAAGCTATGGTATCATCCGCACGCTCTACAGCCGCATCAGCATTTTCGGCGGCAGTTGTAGCCGAGGATGCTGCTTCATTCGCTTTATCCGTTGCGGTATTGGCATTTATTGTTGCCGTGTCAGCCTTTCCTGCGGCATCATTGGCCTTTCCTGCGGCTATATTGGCTTCAACAGTTGCTTTATCTGCTTCTTCCTTTGCCATATTGGCTGAAGCTGCTGCGGTATCGGCATTCTCGGCTGCGGTATTGGCTATATCGGCTTTTTCCTCCGCCAATGCAGCGGCAGCAACAGCCAATTTGGTCGCTGCATTAGCATCTCCGGCAGATTGAGTTGCTTGACCAGCTGCGGCATTTGCTAAAGCTGCGGCATCATTTGCAGCCTTGGTTGCCGCCTCTGCGCTCACTTTTGCGGTGTTTACATTCGATATAGCAGTATTAGCTTCCTCCTTAATTTGGGACATCTGTTCACGAACCTCTTTTGCCGCATCCGTTGCCGGCTTCATAAGTTCGGCCTTATCAGTCTCTGTCAGATCAGAAAAATGCAGTTTCAATTGATCCACTTCTGCTGGTGTCAGATCGGAAAACTTCATTTTCAATTCTTCACGGTCGAAAATATCCACGTATGCACTATCCGGCTCACCTTCGTATTTCATTTGAAGTGTACCGTTCAACTTTCGAAAAACCGGCTTCTCTCCTTTCGGCCCACGAATTTTCTCAATTTCCAACAGATTCTGCCAAGCACCATTAGCTCCTTGTTTCCAAAGGATGTATTTATCGTTTATCCCTAAAAACGCACTAAGGCCGGGATCGCCCTGTTTACCTTTCATTGCAGAGGGCAAAGCACGCTTAGGTCTCCCACCCTGAATGATCAGGATCATATCATTATCGGTTATTGTTCCGGCTGCCGGAAGCAAATTAGCCCTGATTATTTCAAATTCTTCTGCCATATCAATTGAAAACTATTATTCTACCTTGCTCGTCTGCCAATAACCCCAAATCCGGATCCTTCAGCACACGGTAACGAACATCACCGCCAGCATCTATCCAACTCACTACGGGAACAACAACAGAAATAGTGAATCTTGCTCCTATCCGGTTCTCCTGCCAGACTTCCACAGAAAAGGACGGGCAATCAGTATAGTACACCTGAATGATACCATCCAACGTCTTAATATATAATTCCTGATTTCCTACACCGGATATCTGGCTAAAGAATGCCCGATAGTTATTCAGAAACTCTTCCACACTGCCGGCCAACATCCAAAGGGACAGTTTTATTTCCCTATGCTGGGTTTTGATTGTCGAAAGGTCTACCGTACGGCCATCGGTGAACGGCGCCTTAACCGCAGGATATTTCAAGATGTCCTCCTGGTTATCGTCCGATCCTATACCGAAGTCTGCAAAGTCTATCCCATTAATCGCATACTGCCCGCGAAGCCCGATACCGCCGGCCGGAGTTGCCGGATAAATGGCATGATTGTCCTCGACAAAAGAAAGTTCAAACACAGATACGTTCTCCCCTGCATTAAATGGCACAGGCTGTTCGTGAGAAGAGCAGACATTGAAGCGTAAGCGGTTGGTCATACCGGCAATAAGATTGAATTCCCGATAGCCCGGTGCGGACAGATCAGCAACAAACTTTCTATACCCAGACCAGAACTGCTCAAGCGTTTCTGCCTTCATGAGGAATTTCAACTTGACGGTCTTAGGTTCGAACTCCACAACCGACAGATCGGGATCGATCCCGTCGGCTTCCGCCCAGTTGTTATATTTGACTGCCTTACGTTTGGGGTATTTCAGAAGATCATCAAAAGAACCTTCCAATAATTTACATCCCCATTCAGTATATACGTCTTTTCCATCTATTGTCATAATACACGTGCTGTATGGTCTTTATGAGTTATTACCTTACCGCCAGCGTTCTTTACGAACACCACGGCATAGTTACTCGCATGGATCTCGGCTTCCGCCCCGTGCATCAGGATCACGTTGTAGCGGCCGATCGTATCAAAATGAAGGATTGCCTTGGAACCGGCCAGGAATACCTTCACCGGATTCGTCAGTTTCACGTCCGTTTCGATATAGATTCCCATGCTTTCGGCCTTCTTGCCCCGGAACTCCCGTAATTGTTCCATAGACGGGAAATTATTCTTCGTGCAGAACTCCGTACCCTGCGGCGTCAGCAGAAGGCGCATAAGCTCTTCTTTATTTTCCGTGCCATGCAACAACCTACAGGCACCTAACCGGTTTGCGATCTCAAAAAACTCTTTGTCCATCATGTTACATTTTTACTTTTACGTTAATAGTACCTTCCAGGGCATCAACCGTGCCTCTAGTGTTTTCCGATATCTTACCGGCAACCTCTTTGATCTCTCTCGTATTCTCGGCGATCCGATCGGTATTCTTTTCCACTTTATCTGATAGTTCGCGGATGGCCTTCACATCTTCCCAACCTCTGGATTGCATATCATAGATCAGCTTCATCTGGTCCCGTATGGGTTGCATACCGCCACGGATGTCTTCCAACAAGATACGGACAGCCCCGGTCTGTCCGGCCAACAGGTCTATGCTTTCTTGGGAGGCTTTGGCATACGCGCCTTTCAGGGTATTTTCGGATATATCTTCTTCTTTCTCCGGTTCTTCCACCTTATCTTTCATCAGGCTTTCCGCCCATCCGAACTGCCTGTCAATCTCCTTTTGCAGTTCTTCCGCCATGTTATAGATATAATCCTGTTCCCAGCCGGAAAGGACATTGTCGGCATAGAACTCCTTCAGCTTGTCACGGATCTTCTCCATCGCTCCGGAAGATTCCGTTGCCGCCTTGATGGATTCTGTGACCATCTGCCGCATCATCTTTTTGACGGTATCTTTCGCCGATTCTGCCCGGTCCTCACCAGAAGCCCACGCTTCGGCTTGTGCGTTTGCAAAATTGTCAATGGCGGATTTCAAGTCTTCCCCGAAGATGGTATCTTTGGCCTTCTCCTTGTTTTCTGCTATAACGTCGTTGATTTCCTCGATTTGTTCCTGCCACTCCTTGATACGGCTGTCATCAGTTTTTTTCTTGTCCTGTTCCTCTCTGATCTGTTGCTGGATAAGGATCTTCTGTTGCTCCAGCAGCTTGTTGTTCTGCTCAATCATTTTGGAAGCATCCTTTGAATAGGCCTTCTCGATTGACTTTTCCAACTTACCGTAAGATTTATCCAATGTATCAATTTGATCCTGCAACCGCTGGATACGTTTCTCGTTCTTCTTGTCATGGATTTTGGCGATGGCACCGGCCAAAGATGTAACGACACCAATGGCAGCACCGGCAGACGCACCGAGTGGACCGAACATGGAACCGGCTTTCGCACCGTTCATTGCAGAACTTACAGTGTCCATAGCCACACTGAAGCCTTCGGCTATCCCGCCGAATACACCACCGAACGAATCTCCGAGCTTCGAAAACGTATCAGAAAGGAACTGTCCGGCCTGCATGATCTCATTCATGCCCTCCTCTATCTCAGCCAAACCCTCTTTTAACTTCTTGGCATCACTTTCAGAGGTAAATACTTTTTTTAGGCCATTTGAAACTTTATTAAAAGAGGTTTCCATTTGGTCGGCTTCACGACGAACATTGGCTATTTCATCCTTGATGGCCTTCAACTGATCCGGTGACTTGCGAAGCACATCAAACTGCTCTTTGGTAATACCGAATGAATTATCAGATGAATATTCCCCTCTTTCAAGAAAAGACAAGAATTTTTCCGCTTCATCCGCAATGGCACGAATAGAGGTGATATTCTTTTTACTCATATCATCAAACAACCGGGTGATAATGGAGGTGCTCTTTTGGGCTTCATTATCCACGTCCGCCAGCTCTTTCTTCATACCTTCTGCAAGGGAAAGCCGTTCACCTTCCGTTGTGGCCTTTGCTATCTTCTCATTATAAAGCTCCGTGATAGCCTGACGCTTTTCCAAATATGAACCATATTCTTTCAAGTATTCGTTCATGGCGCGTTCTTCTGCTTCAATCTGCTCATGGATAACATCAGATGTCGCATTTCCTAATTTGGCCCCAGCATTGACTTTTGCCATTCGGATCTCAATCGTCTGCTCTTTAGTCAACTTTCCGCCTTGTGCCTCTCTCCATTCTTTTTCTCTTGCACGGATAGTATCCAACTCTCTGTCATAATCAAGATTCAACTGGGCGATCTTCTTGTCGGAACCTTCTTTCATCAGGTCAATTTCGGATTGCTGGTTTTGACGATGAAGGGATAAGAGTTCCTTTTGAAGTTTTTTCTGTTTCTCAAGTTCTTTCTGATCTACAGGTTTTGCAAACTTCGTCTCTTCTTGTTCTGATTGGCTATTTACCAAAGCCTCTGCTTTTGTACGATCTTTTAATCCTTGTACAACGATCTCTACTGCTTTCTCATGTTCTATCTTTAGCTGCTCATTCCGTTTTCGCAACCGACGTAATTCAAGTGCTTCCGGGAAGCTAGTGTCAATCCAACTTTTTTTATCTAATTGAGAAATCCGTTTACTATTTTTAGCCATCTCTTCTTCAATGGAATTCACAGTGGCACGTTGTTGTGCCATAGTACGATCATCTATCGACTTGGACAACATCTTGTTGACTTCAACCATATCCATTAAAAGGAATTTCTGTAGAGAAAGATTCTTCAATTCATTCGGATAAAGCTCTTGTAACTTTTATAAGCTTCAACCTTTTGCAAAGTGGACTTATTTTCATCTTGCAATCACACCCAACATTTCTTCCGTCTGGCTTCTCATTCCATCAGACCATTCTCTCATTTCTGCGACTCTCTTATTATGAGCAGCCAACGCCTTTTCCGAAGCTGTAGCCTGTGTCGCAAGTTTGAATATTGCATATCCCAATGCGGTAACACCTGCCACTGCTAATACATATGGGTTTGTAAGAGCTGCCTTTCCTGCCGCCAACATAGCAACAGCCTGTTTTCTTAAAGCACCGGTAAGTAATGCTGTAGCTGTCGTATGTTGAATTGTCGCTAATCGGCTTAGAGCAGATGATTTTACATACGAATGTTGAGCTACCTGAACTAATAGAATAGCTGTTTTATATGAAAGAAAAGCTCCAGCTGCATTCTTTACCAACGATTCAAGGTTTGATATTGTACCTTCTATATCGTTATTCTCAAATGCTTCATTAAAAGCCTTGGCAATATCGGAGACTTCTTTCAGAATCTTCTCTCCCAAAGGACGCAAATAGGCCTGTACATTATTAGCCAACAATGTAAGCTGATTGTCTGCAGCATCTTTCATCTTCTCAAACGCGGCTTCCGTAGCTCCTAAAGAGTTCTGTAACTCTCCGAGATCACTCGCTGCCGACTTAGCATTCTTTCCGGTCAAAGCCAATGTTGCAGCCAATCCTTCATCCGTACCGAGCATTTCCTTCATCTTAGAAGCAGAACCGCCAGCCTTCTCATTAATCAACTGCAATGCTTCCTGGAAAGTACGCCCTTGAAAAGCGGCATCCCCAAGTTCCCCGGCAGTACCCTGGATAGCAGCCCGGATTTGGGTCATTGCCTGCGCTGTCGGCGTACCCTGTTTGGTCAATGAAGCGACTGCACCCAACACCTGATCAATACTGATCCCGTATGCGGCCGCAATAGGCGCAACCTGGGCTATGGAGGCTCCTAATTCGCCAAATGTAGTCTTACCCAATCGGACAGTTGTAAAAAGCTGATCCGAGACTGTACCAGCCTCCTCTGCTGACATCTTATAAGCATTCAGGATCGTTGTAACAGCATCGGCTGCCGTCTCGGTTTCTGTAAGCCCTCCCACGGCTGCTTTAGCCGAAACTTCTAGAATCTTCATACCATCTGCCCCATCATGACCGGCAGAAACAATACTATAGAGTGCTTTGGCGGCCTCCGGAGCCTTAATCGGTATCTCTTGGGTTATGGACATAACCTGATTCATAAAACCGGTCATATCATCCGTCACCTGTGTGGAAATGGTCGCCACTTCCAGCATGTTCTTCCGGAACTCTTTTTCAAAGTCGTATGAGCTTTTTGCAGCTTGTGCAAAAGCAGTTGCCGCACTGATACCGATACCACTGAATATATCAAAAGAGGTCACCTCGCTTGCCAGAGTCTTGATAATTCCCATAGCCTCGCGTTTCCCTTCGTATAAACCGGAGTTGTCGATACCAGTAGCCATAAATAAGGCTCCATCCCTACTTTTGATTCCCATAATGCGTTTATGGTAAAATATAAACTAAAAGCATTTGTATTCAGGAATCTTTTGTATATTTGCTGTATGAGTCCAACGGTTTTTTATAAAAATGGAATGCGTTTCTTTTTCTTCTCTTTAGAAGAAAACAGAATGCATATACATATCAGACAGGCAGAAAAAAAGGCTAAAATTTGGATAGAACCTTCTATTTCTTTGGCTGAGAATAAAGGTTTTTCTTCAACTGAAATTTTCAAACATACTAAAGGAGGTACAAAAACATGAGCACATTATTAGAGAAAAATGGAACAACCACTGCGGAAGTAACAATGATTAATGCACGCGGTATCCTCCTTTTCGTAGGAGGAAAGGAATATTATCTATCGTATGACAGATATCCTTGGTTTAGAAATGCAAAAGTTTCGGATGTATTGGATGTAACCATGCCGGATGAAGAATCGTTGCGTTGGGATGCAATCGATGTGGATCTTGAGATCGACAGCATAATTCATCCGGAACGTTACCCGATATCTTTTTAACGAACAAAGCCCTGCTAACTTCACAGTCCGCAGGGCTTTCTTACTACCAAACAAATCAAAATTTATCACTATGACAAACCTTTCCTTCTCACTCTCAATATAATATATAGTCATGCAGATAAAACTTTCTTTATCCGTTTCACATGGCCAGTATCGAAATCAACCATTTCAACCCATTCTCCATCTTCCTCTTTAATTGACGTATCTTCCGAATGAAAATCTTTGGCCCTTCGATTAATCAAATAACCACGTTCACGAAGCATGCCGACCAACAAAACAAAGCTGCTATCCAATATTTGTTCATGAGAATAGCCGAAAGCCTCGTTGCAGGTCACTAAGAACATGAAGCTGCTTTGAGGGCCTTCTTCTTCCATGTCTCGCTGTTTTTCTGAAGGGCTATTATCTCCACTTCGCTTAACGGGCTCACAGCTTCCAGCGCTATGATAGTACGAGAAAAAGGGTTACAGCCTATCCGGTACAAGACGGCATTCAGAAGGATATAGATATCCTCCCATGTACAGTTGTCTTTCAGAACTTCCCGGAACCAGGCCGGCATATCACCTTTCTTATTATGAATGCCAAGACATACGATTTCAAAGATAAGTTCGTCATATTTGGCTATCAGTTCGGCGACCTGATTGGAAAATCCTTTATTCTTATCAGCAATCAAAACCTCTCTATCCTCTTTATCGATATAAAGCAAAAGAGGCTTTATTCGAAACCAGGTGCGGACAGTGATCGGGGTTATGGCGATACTATCCCCTACCGTCTTTCCTTCCGGTAATGATTCAAGCCGGGTAAATTCAAACGGAATGGTTACCGGCTGACAAGAAACGGATTCACTTTCTAACTGGAGTACTTGTTTTACACTCATATTTTCGATTAAAATATAAAAGCCCCGGATAGTTCCGAGGCTTTCGATAACCTAAACAACAGTCCTTAATTATTCTGCTGCTTGTACGGCTTCTGTTTCTGCGCTTGTCTTCTCTCCGGAATACAAACCGTTTGCCATAAACTTGACAAGGATTTTATCGCCTTCATTTTCCGGCTGGATCATATAACTGTCACCAATAGCCCCCATCAATATCTTGGGCTTCTCCCTGGCCATCCACTTTACGTTGCCATTGGAAATCACCAGTCGCTTCCGCTGGTGTCAAGGTGGCCATAAGCGTTTCACCAACTTTGGGTGTACCGGTGATTGCAACTGCCGTTACCGGAGTAAGGGTTACATTCATCACCGCCCGACCGAACGAAGATCGTTGCTGCCCAGCAGAGGTAATTGCTGCCAAACGGGTACATTTAACTAGCAAAAGGTCTGTTTGTTCTGAAGACGGAGCCTGACTCAAGCGGGCACTGACTTTACAAATGGCAAATGTATATTCCGTATACTTACCTTTGTACGGTGTTGTCTGTATCTTGAACGATTTGCGGATATTTGGAATATCAATCGGAGCATTCCACTTACCACCACTTACAGAACCACCACAAAACGCGAGCATCTCCTGAGCTGTCGGCGACGGGATAGCAAATTCAAAACTATCCGGGTCGCCAGCCTTATCGAATGACTCCCAAGGATCTTTCATCCCTTCCGCACGAAAAATCGACAGAGGTCGCTTCATTGAAATTGAAAGCAACTGAGCCTTCATGAACGATCGGACACTGTGTATAAATAGAGGCCGGAACACCATCACCGGGGTCACCATATCCTAAGAAGGATACGCCTACCGCCAAACTTCTTTCATTAGCCATATTCTTAATCTATTTCTGTTATTACTTCAAATCTTATATTTGTACAATCGAAGCCTTCTTTTGCTTCGCCAAGATCAAGCCATGTGATTCCGCTGGCGCCAGTCATGATGGTTTTTCTTGTCATGTTCCAGGTATCGATGACATCGATTTTGTATTTATGGTCTTCTGGAAGGATGAAGAAAGGGTTTCTTGGGCAGTGTTTTCCAAGGTATTTGATGTAAACCTGATCACCGCATCTTCCGGAAAAGATTTTATCTTTCAGCGCACCTGCATCATCTTCTGGTTCAGTAAGGCTGGTAACGAGAGAGATGATCGGATGATCCGGGCCGGCTTTATATCCGAGAAATTCATCTCCGAATGTTACAGATTCCGGCTCGTACCAAGGTTCAATGGCAGAAGGAAGGCTTTCCATGAGTTCGCGGAGAAAAGCGATTCTTTCCGGGCTTTTGCCTTTCAGTTTTCCGCCTTTTGCCCACCAGAGTACATCGTCATCGGAAAGATAGGTTTCACCGATTGCTGAGAAGATGGTCGTAAACATCTTCCTCTTTTATGATTTCTTCGATTTTGTACCATTCCTCTTTTGATTTGGCAAAACATAAGTCATATTCGTTTGCCATGCTCCACCAGATACCTGGGAATGCAGATAAACGGCGGACAAGGTAGCGAAGATAAGTTTCATTCTGTTCTGGTGCTAAATTTTGAGAAGCCCCATCTGTCGTAAGGATGGAATAAGATAAGATCTGATTCAATATCCATTTCCTGAAGCTGGGAGATCACTTCTTCCAGATGATTCCAGAATTTGTAGTTTGGATGATCTACATCCCAGTTTCCTTCTGCATCTTTGCAAAATGCGAATTCCCGAGGTTCATTTTCGTTAAATTCATAGGATTTTGGGAAAACGCAGAAACGAATCTTATTAAAAGGAGACGTCTGCAGTGTCTGCAGAGTTTCTTTTTCCAGGGCGTCATCCTGATGGATCAGCGCATATACGGTAGTTCCCAAAGGAATGTAGGAGTCTCCGTTTTCGTAGACAAAATGGCAGCCCTGTGTGTGCACCATTCCGTGCTGCGTGGATGCAGTACATTCTTCCTGTCCTTCTGCTTCTACGGCACCTGTGACTTTCCAGGAGTAGACTCCGGCTTCGCGCGGAAGAAAACGTACTTTATAGGTTCCGTTTCCATCATAAAATCCTTTAACCGACTGAGAGGAATTGCCGTTTGTGAATACAGCTTTGATATCGGCAAGTGCTTCTGAGCCGTCTGGTTTTTCTCCCTGGAAAACCAGTTCAAACATTTTGTTCTGAATCATATTTTATCTCCTTTGATTGTTTTTAGCACATTTTTTATAAAAAATTTCAAATCATGTTAAACGAATTATGACAACTATATTTTAACAACAAATCCGTGTTACATATATATTAATTTCGATATTTATATCTTTATTTTGCACTGTTTGCGATTTGAGTGATATTTTACTAACTTACAAAACTGTACCCTAAAAAATGAATAAAAATTGTCACTTGTCATATATCCACTCATAAAGTATCATAACATCTGTGTTATTACACTGACACGCTAAAACAATCATACACAAAAGTAATAACAGAACGAGAGGGGACATTATTATGAACACACAGAACAACACAGTAGTCAAGCTTGCAGAAACTGCATTACTTGCAGCGTTATGCTACGTATCCTTTACATTTTTGCAGATCAAGATCCCAGTGCCGGGTGGAGATGCAACATCGATCCATATCGGAAATGCTTTCTGCGTGCTGGCGGCATTACTTCTTGGCGGCGTATATGGAGGACTTGCAGGTGCGATCGGAATGGGAATCGCGGATGTGATGGATCCGGTTTATATTACAGGTGCGCCGAAAACTTTTATCCTGAAATTTTGTATCGGTCTGATCGTAGGTCTTGTGGCACATAAGATCGCGAAGATCAATGAGAGCACAGATAAGAAATATGTTTTTAAATGGAGTGTGATCGCATCCATCGCAGGACTTGCATTTAATGTAATCGCTGATCCGATCGTGGGATATTTTTACAAACAGTATATTTTAGGGCAGCCACAGAAGCTTGCAGAGGCACTGGCAAAAATTGAGCGCGGCGGCAACCTTTGTCAATGCGGTTGTATCAGTGATCCTGGTAGCAATCATCTATAATGCGGTTCGTCCGGTATTGATCAAGAGTCATCTGCTCACAGTTACTAAGAAAAAAGAACAGACAGCATAATTTATTGAATTGCTATAGGTAAGTTTCCTGCGTGGTTGTGGAGAGCAATAAGCAGAGTGCTTTGTCCAAATCCAAATTCATAAAGAAGTATATAAATAACAGTTTTCAACAGTTATTCTTACGAACATTTTACAGATGTGAAAGTAAGAATAGCTGTTATTTTTTTACACTAATACGCTGTAACACACATATATTGTGTGCTTTTCATAAAAATAAGAAAGATAAATTGTGCAATATTCCAGACAATTCTAGACAAAATATAAAAAAACATATTGACACAGCAAAATAAAATAGTTATAATTCTAAACGTTTGAATTATAACTATTAACATAATTAAATCGAATGCTTTTATCCGTTTGATTAGATAAAGGAGAGGAAGTGAACATACAAATGCAGGATTCATTTCACTATCTGGCCATGGTAAATCAGATGATGATCCAGAAAAAGCTCATGGAGCAGCTGAAAACCACAGGTCTTACGCTGGGACAGCCGAAAGTTCTGGATTATCTGAAGGATCATGACGGTGCCAGCCAGAAGGAAATTGCGGCAGGATGCCTGATCGAAGCAGGATCACTGACCTCCATACTGAACCGCATGGAGGAGAAAGGCCTGATCGAGAGAAAAATGCTCAACGGAAACCGTCGGACTTTTCATATTTTTATGACAGAATCCGGTAAGAAAAATCAGAAGCTTGTGGAAGCTGCTTTTGAAAAGATAGAAGAAACAGCATTTTCCGGTATTTCTGAAGAAGAACAGAAAAAGATTTATGCAGACATTTGAAAAGATTTATAAAAATCTTAATGCAAAATAAATGAAACAAAAAGAGAGGAGAATAAATAATGGACAAACTGAAACGATATCTGATTTTTCTGGTAGGATTGTTTGTGAACTCGCTGGGAGTCAGTCTTATCACCAAGGCGAACCTGGGAAACGTCGCCAATCTCATCGATCCCGTATGTATTAAGCCTTAACTTCCCGTTTACGCTCGGAAACTTTACCATCTTTTTCAGTATTTTTCTGATCGTACTGCAGCTGATAATCCTGAGAAAGAATTTTAAACTGGAGCATATTTTACAGATTCCGGTATCCATTGTATTCGGATATTTTATCGATCTTACCATGCTTCTTTTTTACTGGGTAAACCCGGAGATGTATGTGATGAAGATCGTTTATCTTCTCATCGGATGCCTGATCCTCGGTTTTGGTGTGTACATGGAGGTTCTGGCCGATGTAGTTATGCTTCCGGGAGAATCTTTTGTCCGCGCGATCGTCCTTACCTGGAAAACAAATTTCGGAACTACCAAGATCGGCTTTGATGTTTCCATGGCTGTGATCGCCGCAGTACTGTCATTTGTTTTTGCAGGCAGACTGGACGGTGTGCGTGAAGGTACTGTAATTGCCGCACTGCTGGTTGGATTTATCGCGAGACTTTTTGGAAAGAAGTTTGCTTTTGTAAAAACAATGCTGTTTCCGGAGACTGTTCAGGAAGAACAGCAGAGAGAACAGGTGGCTCAGACACAGCATGGCATTCAGGGAAAAAATGTCATCGCTATAGGAAGACAGTTTGGAAGTGGCGGCCACGATATCGGGCAAGGCACTTGCAGAGAAGCTTGGCTATGATTTCTATGATGCAGAGATCATTCAGATGGCAGCAGGAACAACAGGGCTATACACCGGAATTTATTAAAAAGAATGAGGAGATCATGACAAACAGCCTCCTCTATGATCTTGTCAATCAGATGTATTTAAACAGTAATTCTCAGGATGAGGCACCGAAGGATAAGATTTTTGCGGCGGAATCAAAGGTAGTACGTGAGCTTGCAGTAAAAAGGGAAACTGCGTGATCGTGGGACGGTGTGCAAGATTATGTTCTTCGAAATTCAGAAAACTGTCTGAAGGTATTCTTCTCAGCACCTCTTGAAGAGCAGAATCAAAAGAGTTTCCAAAAGACAGAATATCTCTGAAAAAGAGGCAAAGACAGTCGTACAGAAAAATGAAAAGCTCCGTACAGACAACTACCGTTATTACACAAGAAGAATGTGGGGAGCAGCAGGCAATTTTGATCTCAGCTTGAACACTGATCTTGGCGAAGATTATATCGAGAGCTGCATCCGCGGAGCGATGAAACTGTAATTACGGAGTATTCCGTACCCGGCAAAATCCTATACAATTTGCAAAGTGTCTGTGTTATGATGAATAACAGATAGATACTATACATGGATTTTACAGCATCACTGATTTTGTGAATTGCTATAGGAGAGTTGGGGAAATTGCTTATGGGTGATTATAAAAAATACATATTAAACAGACTGGCTGAACTGACAGGCGTTGATATTTTTTGTCAGGCAGACGAAACGTTGTCAAGCTATCAGAGAAATTCAGAATTGAATCCGATTTTCAGGAATAGCCAGCTGAGAGAACGATTAATGAAAGAGGCGGCCGCTCAGAAGCTGCCTCTTCTTCATAAAGAGGAAGACAGTATTTATTTTATCTGTGTAAGATCAGAGGGACAGTACTATTTTGCAGGTCCGCTCAGTCTGGGCGTGCTGAACAAGGTGGAACTGCATAAATATTATAAGCGTTACGGGATACACACAGATAAAGAGAAAATCCTGAAAAGATTTCAGTTTTCGGAAGTGATGGACATTGCACAGATCATGGATGCAGTTTTAAATGAAAATACAACAGAGGATATGGAGCTTGCCAAGGTAAATCATCTGGCTGCAGGCGCAGAAGAGCTAGAAGCGCAGGAAAAGATCATTTACGAAATAAAAAAAGACGAAGAAAATGCCTATCACCATACGTATCAGGAGGAACGTCAGCTTCTGGACTGTGTGCGGGAAGGACGCGTGGAGGACGCACTTCATTTTACCCGGACAATGGATGGAGATATCGGAAAATTATCCGGAAAAGTACTGAACCAGTGGAGAAACACGGCGATTGTAGGAATCACTCTTTGTACCCGGGCCGCGATCGAGGGCGGAATCTCGCCGGCCGCAGCGTATCAGCTGAGTGATTTTTACATCAGTAAGTGTGACAGCTGTCAGGACATTGCACAGATGATCCGATACCGGAATTCTGCAGTTGAGAAACTGGCATCCGAGGTAAAACGGAAGCTGGAGCAGAAGCACACCTCAAGCTATGTGGAGCAGTGCAGGGATTATGTACAGAAGCATTACAGGGAAAAAATTTATCTCGATGATATCGCAGATACTCTTGGAGTAAGTGCCAGCTATCTGTCACGGCTGTTCAGTAAAGAGACCGGTGAGCGGCTGCAGGATTACATTACCCGTGTGCGGATAGAACGTGCAGCCAATCTTCTGACGTATTCCAATGAATCTTTGTCCAAGATCGCAGAATATGTGAATTTTCCGTCACAGAGCTATTTTGGAAAGGTATTCCGCGAGCAGAAGCAGCTGTCTCCGAGAAAGTACAGAGAGGTACATAAGCCAAAAGAATTCTAAATTATACTGATATTGATAAAATATAGATAAGATAACGACAAAAACAACAAAATAAAGATATATGAAAAAGCGCGGCGGGGGTTATAGTAAGTTCATCGAAAGGAAAAAAACCGAAAAGGAAAGGGGAAAAAAGGAGGAGGAGATATGTTCAGTTTAGCAAGTAAACATGATGACCCCAACGCCAAGCTGGCATGGAGCGAACGTATCGGCTATGGTACAGGAGGATTTGCCTTTAACATGATTAATGGTATCATCGGATCATTCCTGACCATCTATTTTACCAGTACAATAGGACTTAATGCTGGTATCATCGCAACGATCTTTGCAGTATCAAAGGTATTTGACGGAATTTCAGATGTAATTGTAGGACGTATGGTTGACCGTACAAAATCAAAGCTCGGAAAAGGACGTTCCTGGCTGCTGAGAATGTGTATCCCATTTGCAGTTACAACAATGCTGTTGTTCTTTGTTCCGCAGAACTTCCCGGAAATGGCACAGTATGTGTATATTTTCCTGATGTATAACATTGTAAATGCAATATGTCTTACCGGTATGCTGGTGCCGTATTATTCCATGATCTCACTGTTGACAGCAAATCCGTATGAGAGAGGATTCATTGGAAATCTTCAGCAGATCTTCCAGACACTGGGAAATGTAGTTATCAATTCAACATTCGTTACCTTACTTGGAATCTTTACAGACAGCACTGAGACGATCTACACACAGAGAGCATTCACGATCACAATGCTGATCTACTGTATCGCAATGGTTGTTATCACATTTTTCTGTGTTTTCTCAACAAAAGAGAGAGTACATTCAACAGATGATGAGAATGCAAATGATCAGAAAGCAGAGAATGCAGGAAGAGAAGCCGGTACATGGGAAACTGTAAAGGCGCTTCTTCAGAACAAATACTGGGTGATCGTAACAATTGCAAGCTTTGTAGTATTCTTCGTAGTTATCATGTATGCAATGGGAAATGTTTATTACTGTCAGTATGTTCTTTATGATATGGGACAGTACGGATGGGTATCCAACTCTATTTCCATCGCACAGTTCGCGATCATGTTTGTAACACCGGCCTTTATGAAGAAGTTTGGAAAAACAGCAGTTTATGAAGCTGGTATGGTAGTTATGGGACTTGGTTTCCTTGGATTTGCAGTACTTGGCGGTTCCAGCACGATCGTAATGATCGTATGTAACGTACTGAAAGGCTGTGGTGTTGGTATGGCCGGTGGTATGGCACTTGGTATGGTTGCTGATACCATTACATACGGAACAAAGAAAACAGGTATTGATACCGTAGGTCTTGGAAATGCCGGCGTTTCTGCAGCGCAGAAGATCGGTCTTGGTCTTGGTACAGCAGTATTCGGATGGGTTCTGAACGGAGCCGGATATGACGGATCCCTGGATGCCAAAGGTATTGCACAGCCGGAGAGCGTTTCCACAGCAATCAATTTCATGTACAACTGGCTGCCATTTATCATGGTAATTGCTATGTTTGTTATCATGTTTATCATGTATCACTGTGAAAGAGATTTAAAGAAAATGGAAGCTGCCGAATAAGAAACTTTCGAAATAAAAACAGATAAATAAAGTTTTCCGCCCATGTAGATCAGCTGTGAAGCTATGACAGCTGATCTGTGTGGGCGCTTTTTATGTCGTGGAGAACAGGAAAATATAAAAAAAGGTAAAAATATTTATAAATACATCAAAATAAAAATATAAAATACAGAAACCTCATGCTATGATAACGTCAGAGTAAAAAAGAAAGATACCAGAAAAAACAGAGCGTAATCATATAAAAAGGCAAGGAGAGGGATACATGAGAATTAAAAATGTAAGAATAAACGGCATGGAAAATCCAACAGGCTTTGATTTTGGAACTGTATGTGTATCATGGAAGGTTCGTGAAGCTTCCGGAAAAGAGCAGCAGAATGTAAAAATCGAAGTGTCATTGACAGAAAGCTTCGAAGAAGTTCTTTGTGTAAAAGAAGGAAAAGAACTGAACAGTGCAGCAGAAAAACTGGAGTTTCAGCAGAACGCACACACAAGATATTATGTGAGAGTTACCGTTACAGATGATAAGGGCGAAACTGCTGTTTCAGAACCGGCATATTTTGAGACCGGAAAAATGGAAGAGCCGTGGGTTGGAAAATGGATCACAACAGAGAAAGAAGATACTTTCCATCCACTGTTTGTGAAGAGCTTTGAAGCGAAGAAGGGTCTGGCTTCTGCAAGACTTTATATCTGTGGACTTGGACTTTTTACAGCAGAATTAAACGGAAAAAAAGTCGGAGATGAAGTTCTTACACCATATTACAGCAATTATCATGATGAAGAGCAGTACATTACTTTTGATATTACAGAAAATGTGAAAGAACAGAACAGACTCACAGTATCTCTTGGAAACGGCTGGTTCAAAGGAAAATTCGGACTGAATAACCAGAGCAACAATTTCGGAGATGAATTTAAACTGATCGCAGAACTTCGTCTTGTATATGAGGATGGAGAGGTTCAGGTGATCGGAACGGATGAGACATGGGAGTACATTGGCTCTGATGTGGAAGATGACGGAATCTACGATGGAGAGATCATCAACCATCTTTTATGGAAGGAGAAAGAAAACTTACCGAAAAAGGCAGTTCTCACAGAGGCAGAAGGAAAGTTGGTTGCAAGATACAGCCTTCCTGTAATGGAGATGGAGGATATGCAGGTAAAAGAAGTGATCTATACACCGCTTGGCGAAACAGTACTGGATTTCGGACAGAATTTTGCAGGATATGTAACATTTCGAAACCATCTGCCGGAAGGAACAAGAATTGTATTTGATCATGGCGAGATTCTTCAGGATGGCAAATTTTTATAATGAAAATACCGTTCTGCAAAATCACAGTTTGTATATGTATCCGATGGCAGAGACGAGCTGGTTCGTCCTTCTTTCACATACTTCGGATTCCGTTATGTACGTGTAACAGGATGGCCGGGAGAGGCAAAGGAAGAAGATTTTACAGGAAAAGCCCTTTACTCAAAGATGGACAGAACCGGATACATTGAGACCGGACATCAGGGCGTGAACAGACTGTTCCTGAATGCACTGTGGGGTCAGAAATCAAACTTTATAGATTTTCCGACAGACTGCCCGCAGAGAGATGAAAGACTGGGATGGACCGGAGATGCACAGGTGTTCTCAGGAACTGCCAGCTTCAATATGGATACCACTGCTTTTTAATCATAAATTCCTGCATGATTTAAGAAACGAGCAGGTAAAAGTATGATGGAATTCTTCCTGGCGTAATTCCGGTGCTGGATCCAAACGGACCGATCTTTCCAGCGTGTGGGGAGACATTGCGACAATCCTGCCGATGGTGGTTATGAGCATTCCGGAAATGTGGAAACTCTGAGAG
>ENA-OQDT01000878-OQDT01000878.1-human-gut-metagenome-genome-assembly--contig:-NODE-878-length-18974-cov-4.964185_pt1 | contig 18974 bp, 9 predicted proteins | sample MGYA00242786_ERZ504617 | MGnify/ENA primary metagenome ERZ504617 (study PRJEB26092, sample SAMD00036337) | human gut metagenome | host: Homo sapiens | study: EMG produced TPA metagenomics assembly of...
TTTTTCAAAAGTATTTTTGAGGTAAGTAGAGAACTCTTTTAGCCTGCGGCAATCATTTTCATGGATAAGTCCCGACTTATCGGGTGGAATATTGAGCAATAACACCGAATTATATCCTACCGACTTGAAGTAGATATCTGCCAGATGCGCAAGCGATTTTACATGACTATCCTCCTTGGAATGGTAAAACCAGCCCGGACGGATAGATACATCCACCTCCGAAGGAAACCAAAAAAGCTCTTTTGCGCGCGCCACAATGTCCCGGCTTCCCAAATCTTTTGACTTGCCAAATACGCCCAGCTCCTTATTTTGTCCTATGGCACGGGAATAAATACCAGGAGTCAATACCGTAGCGCTCCATTCTGTCTTACGTCCGATGCCCTTCTCGTTGCCTACCCAACGAACGTCATCGCCCATGACAGCAGTAACCGCTTTGGGCTGTAAACGCCGGATTGTACGCTCAATAGCCTCCCAATCATAAATTTGCTTTTTGCCATTAGGCCCTTCCCCATTGGCTCCGTCGAACCACACTTCATGCACCTCTCCATAGTTGGTAAGCAACTCCGTAAGCTGCTCGATGAAGAACCGGTTATAAGCATCGCCTTGTCCGTAACATTCGGCATTGCGATCCCAGGGTGAAAGATATATACCGAACTTCAAGCCATATTTCTTGCAGGCATTGCGTAATTCGCGCACCACATCTCCCTTGCCATTCTTCCAGGGTGACGAGACAACAGAATGCCGGGTAGTCTTGGTAGGCCATAGACAAAAGCCATCATGATGCTTGGCAGTAATGACAGCCATCTTGAAACCTCCTTCTTTCAAGGCACGCACCCATTGCTCGCAGTCCAGTCCGGTGGGATTGAAAAGCGCAGGATCCTCCTTGCCATCTCCCCATTCACGTCCTGTAAAAGTATTGATACCAAAATGTAAAAAAGCCGTTAGTTCCATCTGCTGCCACTCCAGTTGCTGTGGTGTGGGTACTAACCGGGATGCCATGTCTATTTTCTCCTCCACCGTAGCTTGTGGTGGAAATTCCAAATGCTTTTCGTAATATTCCTGTGCATTGGACTGTGTATAACAGCCCAACAACATCAAAACTGAAAAAAATGTCTTTTTCATGGTCATTCTTTTTCTATTCAATAATTAGCTCATCTATGCACACTTTCGTTTCTTGCTCCGGACGAACATGCGTTGGCGGATTCATACCAGCTCCATAGGCAACAATACGCACATAGCGAGACTCATCTTTTAAATCAAACTGTACATCCTCTGTAAACATACCCTGTCTGAATATTTCCGTCTCTGCAAAGGACTGTTCTTTTATTTTCCGGTATTGACGATCATCCGGCGATACCCAGACCTCTATCCTGCGTGGTTTGTGGATGCCCATGCCGTAACTGTTGTTGAATCCCATTATGAGTTTCTGCATACAGGTTTTCTTGCCTAAGTCAAGGGTGATGCAGATTGTATCGTTATTTTCCCATGACGCCCATTCAAAGTCAGAACTGCGACTGCTCCCTCTGACTCCGTTAACCAGCACATCCTTTGCCGGAGAGTCCGTATATACTGTACAAGCTGTCGCCTTATTCAAACAAACCGGCAACGTCAGCGTTTTCCCCATGCGCCTTCCATTGTAAAAAGTTGCACATTTCAGCAGCGTGCTCTGTTTTACAATCAGAGGTTTTACATAGCGCGGAGAGTTGACCGTTGGTTCACCCCCGTCCAAGGTATAGGCTATCTCCACATCGGGACGAATACAATCCAGGGTGACTTGTAACTTGCCATTGCGAACCGTTACAGAGTGCTGAATATTATACATTGATTGGGCGAAATTCACTCCTTTGACGGCCAATCGTTCCGTAAAATGATCCAGTGCTTTCAGAAAGCGGCTCCAGTCTTTCTTTCCTGGTATAGTCCACCCCACTTCAGCCACAGCCGCCAACCGGGGGAACAACATATATTCCACATCACTGGTCCGGTTGCAGAACTCTGTCCACATAGAACCTTGCACACCCATCAACAGCGACTTTATCCCATCATTCCAAGTCGGTCCCACAGGTTCATAACTATAAATATCTTTCAATGTATTATTTCCAAAATAGGTATACGGTTCAAACCATTGGGGACCTTGATAACGGATAAGATACATGACACGAGCAGGAGTCATTACAAAGCGATGCCCTTGCCTGGCTGCTTTTAGCGCAGCTTCACCCATACCTCTCCAGCCGAATATAATAGCATCATCAGGTATCTGCGATTGGGTCAGTTCGTCCCATCCCATCACTTCACGCCCCTTGCTTTGTACATACTTGCTCATACGTCGCATAAAATAGCCTTGCAAATCTTCCTCATCCGCCAGTTTTTCCTCTCTGATACGTTTCTGGCAAAGCGGGCATTGCTTCCAATGCGTTTTCCAAGCCTCATCACCCCCTAAATGAATATACCGGGAAGGAAAAAGCGCCATTACCTCATCAAGAACGTCTTGCAGGAAATGATAAACATTTTCATTCCCCGCACAATAAATGATGTCAGCATGATTCCCCCCGAGTCCCGGCAACACACCAATGAATTTATCCACTACAGGACAAGCAAGCATCGGATAGGCTGCAAGAGCCGCATTGCTGTGTGCCGGCATATCTATTTCAGGTATAATTTCAATGCACCGTGAGGAAGCATATGCCACAATCTCGCGTATGTCCGTCTGGGTATAGAATCCTTTTTCCACGGTAGGCTCACCTTGCCGTTGGTTGTGCCTCTCATGGAAAAGCAAGCCTTCCCGTTCTACGCGACGGGAGCCTACAGCCGTAAGCAAAGGATGCTTTTTTATCTCAATGCGCCAACCGTTATCATCAGTAAGATGCAAGTGCAATGTATTTATCTTCAACAAAGATATACAATCTATCAGACGTAAAAGGTCTTCTTTAGGAATAAAATATCGGGCTACATCAATCATCACGCCTCTGTACCCGAAACGGGGACTGTCATTCACGGTAGCAGCCGGTACGCTCCAGTCGACATTCATTGCACGCTCTCCTCCCTCCAGCTCTGAAGGCAGAAGTTGGCGCAAGCTTTGAAAGGCATAGAACGCCCCTTCTTTACTCGATGTATACACGTTAATCCGCTTAGGAGTGATGACCAGGCGATAAGCTTCTTTTTTTAAGGAACTGTCAAAACGAAGGCAGACATCACCGGCTTTCGCTGTTGTTTTCACTTGAGGAGTAAAGCCTGCAGGAACATTGAACAGCGAGGCGAACTGTTCTGCTACAGATACCATAGCTGTATCCTCTACGGTGATTACCGTACTGGCTTTAAATATGAAATTACCCTTTTCAAGCGTAAAATTCTCCGGTGCAGGTACAATTTCTAATTTTTGCATCTTGCGCTCTTCACCTCTGACATAAAGAATGCAGACACACAAAAAGAAGAAGGTCAAAATGAAGATATTTTTTTCATTTCTATATTTATATGGTGAAAAATCAGTCTCTATCACGTTCCGGCGAGAACCGCACCGGATCGTTATACTGCTCTTGCAGCTCCAGCATGGTTTCTTTCAAACTATCTACAATTGACGCATAGTCGCTGTTTCCGTATAAATTATGCATTTCTGTAGGATCCTCCTTCAGGTCATACAGCTCCCAAGTGTCAATATCATTGTAAAAATGAATAAGTTTGAAACGGTCTGTCCGTACTCCGTAATGACGTTTAACCATATGCTCTGCCGGATATTCATAAAAATGATAGTACAAAGCCTTGCGCCAATCCACCGGATGCTCACCTCTCAATAGCGGCAGCAATGATACTCCGTGCATATCCTCGGGTACTGGAATGCCAGCAAGTTCCAGAAAGGTAGGAGCATAGTCGATGTTCTGTACCATCTCACGGATTTCTCCTTTTGCCTTCAGCCCTTTGGGCAGATGCATAAGCAATGGTGTGTGCATAGACTCCTCATACATGAAACGTTTGTCAAACCATCCGTGCTCACCCATGTAGAATCCCTGATCAGAGGTATAAACCACCAATGTATTTTCCAGCATACCTTTGTCTTCCAAATAATCCAGAATTCTTCCGACATTGTCATCCAATGACTTAACCACCTTCATATAGTCTCTCATATACCGCTGATATTTCCATTCCGCCAGTTCCTTGCCTTTCAAGTTGAGCTTATAGAACTCTTCAGTAATAGGTGCGTAAAAATCTTCAAACTGCTTGCGCTCAAGCGAGTCCATACGGTTCAGCATACATTCATATGTCTTTTTCAAACGCGACTCCTGACCGTCTTTCAGCATTTTCAAATCATATATAAGATCCATATCTTCAGCAATGCCCATTTCCTGAGAAGCAGCGGCAATACGTCCTCGTAATCATCATGGAAATTTTCCGGCAATGGAAAGACTTTATCTTCGTAAAGTGAAAGATTTTTGATTTCCGGTAACCAATTCCGGTGGATGGCTTTGTGGTGAATGAGCAGACAGAACGGCTTCTTCTTGTCCCGTGAGTTTCCATCCAATCAATACTCATATCTGTGATAAGATTCGTTATATATCCTTTCTTCCGGATAGTGTCGTTGTTCATGTTAATAAAATCCGGATTGTAGTAATTACCCTGACCGGGAACAATTTCCCAATAATCGAATCCAGTAGGAAGACTTTCCAAGTGCCACTTTCCGATAATTGCTGTCTGATAACCGTTTTCACGCAAGATTTTCGGGAAAGTCTGCTGAGTACCATCAAATACGCAAGTACTATTGTCGTAAAACTTATTACCGCAACTGTGTTTACCTGTGAGCATGCAGGCACGACTAGGCCCGCTAAGCGAATTGGCCACAAAACTATTGGCAAATCGCACTCCATCAGACGCAATACGGTCTAAATTGGGAGTATGAACATAACGACGATCATAGCAACTCATCATCTGTGCCGTATGGTCATCGGTCATGATGTACACAATATTATACGGCTTATATTTCTGTTCCTGCTTTTGCTGGCAAGAAAAAAGTGAGGAAGATACAATAGTCACCCCTGCTACTGAAAAAAGTACATGTGTTGTTTTCATTTTATTAGGATTACGAATTATGGATTACACACACTATATTATTAATTCCGTCTGCAAAAATGGCAAGCTCTTATATAGATTACAGCCCTATATTTACTATAAAAACTCCAATAATCGCTATTTTCATATTATTTTGATTAGTATGGAGAGTGCATCCCGGACTTAGCTTAATAAATAAAAGGAGGCACAGAGCAAACAACTACTCTATGCCTCCAGCAAATATCTGCAAAACTGCTACTAAGGCAAAAATAGATTAATAACCAAAGTTGTTGTCATCTACCGTAATACCTTCGTTATAATTGATTTCTGACAAAGGTATCGGCAATAGCAGATTCTTCTTCAAGAAGTCCTGAGTTAATGCTCCACCTTCCGCTTCGTTATAAAGACGATCCTGCTTATTATTTTTTGTTTCCTGATACGTTTCTACCGAGGCTCTCGTTATCTCATGATTATTGTGTTTTTCCAAGGCTTTTTTAAAGAGTTCCACACCTTTCAACCGTACCATTTCATACATATTGGGCTCACCTGCAAATTCAAAGATCCGTTCGTAATACAGATGCTCTCTCACTTCATCCTGCGTCAAAGTCTTCGGCCAGTCAGCCGGCTGAGCAGAAGTCCCTGCAGATGATTGTCGGGCACGTGTCAGTACCTCATTAGCTAAATCAATAGCACGGTCTTTCTGCCCCAATTCATTATATACATCGGCCATCAAAAGCAACATTTCGGCATAACGGTATACAATCAGATTTTTATGACTGCGTGTACCCGTAGCTTTCTTATCGAACATTTTTCCGAAATAGGGAGAAGCGTGTTCTTTGCCAGAAGCTGCATAATCTGTTTGTACACTTTCTCCAATACGGGCCAAACGTGTGGAGTCTTTTAGAGCCTGACCTGTCAAAGGAACCTTTTTATCAGGATTCATTGCCTCCGCCATCTTGGTATAGTCAGCAAATTTTGCTATAGAAGGATTCGAAGGGTCTTCCATGTCTGCATAAGGAAGTTCTGCTACAAAATCTTGCTGTAGCGGTATGCCGTTTTCCATTACTGGTTTTCCGTCTTTCATCACATAGACACCTTTCACCTTATATGTGATGTACGGATAAGAGTAAGTAGAGTCGTTGGCACACGGTTGGTCGCCCTTTTGCGGTACATCATCAGCCTGATTATTCTTATGCTGGCGCCAGCTAGTAAGGAAATTTATTTCCAAACGGGGATCACCGGGATAGGTAGCACGCATCCAGTCGTAAAGCGCTTTGGTTGCCTTGTACGTCCCCCATGCGATACCACTGTTTGAGTGAGCCGGAGCAAAACGGTTACAAGCACGATTGAATACCAAAGTGGACTCTGCGTTATAGTTCAATTGGAAGATTGATTCTTTACTTCCATTTACATTGTCTACAAACAAGTCGCCAAATTTCGGTTGAAGTTGATATTTTCCGTACACTTCATCAAACATGGCTTTGGCATTGTTCAGATTCGTTTGTTTATCAATGTCCAAGCAAGCCATTTTATGATACACTTTGCCCAAATAAGCCTTGGCTGCCAGACTTGTGGCATAGCCATCATTTTGTGTTTCCGGTAACACCAAAGCTGACTTGAAATCATCGATAATCAATCCGAACACCTGTTCTTTCGGCGTACGGGGCATAGCGATTCCATCGGAAGAAGAGGCTGAAGTTCTCATGGGAACGTCACCAAAATGGGAAACCAAGTTGTAATAGGCAACACCACGCAAGAAACGTGCTTCTGCCCCCAGCTTGTTTTTGATATCATCCGAGAGTTCACTCTTGTTCAAATAGTCAAGGAAAGCATTGACTTCAGCGATTACTTTATACATACCGTTCCAAGCATACTCCACTTGTGTACTGGAAGTCAATACATTTAAACTGACATTAGGGTCTTCACCGGAATTACGGTTTGTCCAAGCAAAGCCAGAAGCGCTGATAGGCAATTCCTGCCATTGCTGACCATATCCGTTGGGAGCAGCCATATAGCCGTAGCATCCCAAGAGAGCTTGCCTGGCATTGGACTCACTGCTGAAAATCACCAAATTATTTTGGGAATAAAGGGGCTCTTCATCCAAACAACCGGTCAAAACAGCACTGCCGGTAAGCAGGAAAGAAAAAGCAATATATTTAAAATTCTTCATATTATTCAGTCATTTAAGTTGTTAGTGTAATGGAATTAAAAAGTAAGGTTCAAACCGAAGATGTAGGAACGCGGTGTAGGATAAGAGTTCATATCCACGCCCGGACGAAGTCCGTCGAAGGCAAAACTGTTCACTTCAGGGTCATAACCGCTGTAGTCGGTAAGGATGAAGGCATTCTTCACACTGGCGAATACTGACATGTTTTTCATTCCGATTTTGGAAATCAGGCTCTTGGGCAAAACATAGCTCAATGTAATGTCTGAACACCGGAAGTAACTTCCATCCTCTACATAACGATCCATCACCATGTTCTGTACCTCAAAGTTGGCCGAGGGGAAGAGATTGCTGGGGTTTTCGGCAGTCCACATTCCCTGATAAGCTTCAGAAGTGATGTTGTTGGACTTCATACCCGGTGTGTTTATGTAACGGTTACCGGTGTTCAATATATCACGACCTTGTACGCCGTTGAAAGCAACTTTCAGCGTCAGCGACTTCCAGGAAAGGCTGGTCTGGATACCATAAGTAAAGTCCGGATTGGGATTACCGATAATATCCTTATCCTTATCATCTACCACACCGTCTTCGTTTCTGTCGACAAACTTCACGTCACCGGCTTTCAATGTCTGCCCCATGGCAGTCTTATAGTAACCTTCCGTTCCATCAGCCTTAGTATAACGGATGCCCTTACCTTCTACCACATCGTCAACCTGTACGATACCGTCAGTCACATAACCGTAGAACTGTCCCGGAGCTTCACCTGCCAGGAACACATGGCCTACACCGAAGTGGTCACCCAAAGAATTACCAAAGTAACCGACTCTTTCACCCAATGCACCAAATTGTCCAGGCAACATACCCAAATCACCGATTTTTCCCTTGTTGACACCAATATTTCCGCTTACATTCCATTTCCAGTCTTTATGGTCAATGATGCAGGCATTCAGTGAGAATTCCACACCTTTGTTTGTCAATGATCCTTGGTTATAATAGGTTGTAGAGAAACCTGCCGAACCCGGAAGATCCCGACTGATAAGCAAGTCTGTAGTTTTCTTATTATAAACATCTATAGTACCTGTCAAACGGGAATTCCAAAAGCCGAAATCTACTCCCACGTTCCAGGAAGCTGTCTTTTCCCATTTTAAGCTATTGTTTGCCAAGTTAGTAATAGTAAGCGTATTCAATGCATTGCCCAGTTTGTCGGCATAGATAATACTACCACCACCATACATGGCAAAAGTAGAATACGGATCGATACTCTGGTTACCAGTGATACCATAGCTCAAACGAAGCTTCAATTGGCTCAGCCATTTCAAACTCTTCATGAATTCTTCCTGTTCCAAACGCCAGGCGATAGAAGCAGAGGGAAAATACCCCCAACGATTATTCTTGGCAAACTTGCTGGAACCATCGGCACGAATAGAGGCTGTTATCAAATATTTCTCAAAAAGATTGATATTCACGCGTCCCAAGTAAGAAAGCAACTGATAATCTTTCTGAATAGGTGTCTGATATTCACGAGAACCGGCCATGTGCATACCATTTTCGCGCATTTCCATTACAGAAAACTTGGTTCCGACAACATTTTTGTTCAAGAAATTGTAATCCTCGTAAGTCATACCGACTGTACCATCCAAATTACCCCAAGAACCCAGCTTCGTATTATACATTACCAGATTCTCTACCGAGTAATTGCTCTTGTCAAGATTGGAAATGGCCAAGTAACCTTGATTATTCATACCCTGATACAGCTCCAAACCATACCAGCGTTTACGTTCATTGGTATTGATGTTACCACCGGTACGGAGATTATAACGCAAAAACTTGCTGATTTTCCATGTCAGGTCCAAACTGGCATTGAAAGTTTTATCATCAGCCAAGTCTACATAATCATTTAACCAACTGAATACCGTTGTTTTAGCTTCTTGGTCGAAAGCAGGGTCGTCCTCCGGCATTTCATATGGAGCATAGTCCAAAGCCGTACGTGAAACGGCACCTGTAGAACCACCCAATGTATTACCACCGGCCATCATATCGTTCTGACGGAGAGAACCAGCCAAGGACAAACGTAGAGAAACAGCCTTGGACAAGTCGGCATTCAAGTTGGCACGCAAGTCACCCTGCTTCAGTCCTGTCTGCTTCACGGTTCCCTCAATATCCTTGAAATTAGCAGAGACGTAGTAGGTAGTCTTACCTGTACCACCATTTACAGATACGGAATAGTTCTGAGAAAAAGCGGTTTGATAAATTTCTTTCTGCCAGTTTCGTTCAGCCAGCACATGATAGGATTCAGGTTTATCAGGATCATAAGAACCTGTAGCATCACCGAATACATAACGTACTTCGTCACCAACCAGGTGGAACTGCCAGTTTTTCTCATCCGTCTGACGCGAATTACGATACAAGGCATGCTCACGCAAACTCATCATATTCAACAGTTCAGAAGGCTCTGCAATGGTAAAGTTAGCCGAAGCACTTACTTTTGCCTTACCTTCCTTACCTTTCTTTGTAGTAATCAAAATGACACCATTAGCACCACGGCTACCATAGATGGCAGTAGAAGAAGCATCCTTCAATATGGTAATATCTTCAATATCGGCCGGATTCAGCGAAGCCAAGGGGTCTTGTGCAATCTGAAAGTCACCTGAAATACCAGAAGAAGCAAATTCACCGGTAGAAGCCTGCGGGATATTATCAATCACATATAAAGGTTGGTTATCACCACGCAAAGAACTGGCGCCACGAATCGTAATAGAGGAAGCAGCGCCCGGAGTAGCAGATGCTGTATTTACTACCAGACCGGCAACTTTACCATCAAGCAGATTGTCTATAGATGTCGCTTTCATAGCCTCATTGCCATCCGGACGCATGGTAGTCAAAGCACCGGTCAAGTCACCCTTGCGAGCCGTACCGTAAGCCACGACGACAACTTCATCCAATTGCTGCAAGTCGTCTTTCAATGTTACATTAATATTGGTACGATTACCTACTTTTATTTCCTGCGTTGTATATCCAATAAAAGAGAATACCAATATAGAATTGGAATTTGGAACAGAAACAGTATAATTACCATTTACATCAGTTATGGTACCACTGGCAGCACCTTTTACATGTACGTTTACACCAGGCATCGTTTCACCATTACCATCGTACACAATACCTTTCACTTGAATGGCCTGAGCGAGAGCTGTGGTTACAGCCAACAGACATAGCACCATCACAAGCATCGCCTTTTGAAGTCTTTGTCTCATAGAATTAAATTTAAATAAATATTGTCGTTTCAACGCTGCAAAATTGCAAAACAATCCAAAAACCGAAGTACAAAAATCACTATTAATAGGTCTAAAAATCACTATATTTTCATTGATAGTATTTTTAAGGACTCCAGCTTCTGAAATAAAGCATTTATGCCCATTTCATCGGTATTACATTCATTTCCAACCAGGAAAAGAATTCATAAACTTCACTATACGAACAAGAAATCTATCGTTTATTCAAAATCAGACATCCATTCTGATAGGTTACACGATAGCTTTTCCCTTTTTGAGTCTTGAAAATCAGCACAGCGTCCCGATATCTCAATATGCAAGGTGTTCCCGCATAAGAAATAATGTCAACCTGTCGCAGCTTTCCATCTTTCCAGCATACATCCAATGAAAAATTTCCACGGGCACAAAGTCCAGACACAGAACCATCACTCCAAGCATCGGGCAAAGCTGGCAACAAGTGAATGAATCCCATGTGACTTTGCAGCAGCATTTCCGTAACACCGGCCGTGCCACCAAAATTCCCATCAATCTGGAAAGGCGGATGCATGTCCCAAAGATTATTCAATGTTCCGTGTTTTAAGAGATTACCAAAAAGTTTATAAGCATGATTACCATCGTGCAGACGCGCCCACTGATTAAGTTTCCAACCCATACTCCAACCGGTTGCTCCATCACCCCGGTGTTCCAGCACCACTCTGCAAGCATCGGAAAGTTCAGGGGTGGTTATCGGTGATACCGTATGCCCGGGATGCAAACCAAAGAGATGGTTCACATGACGATGCTGGTCTTTCGGATCATCCATATCACCGGACCATTCCATCAGCTGGCCATAGCGCCCAATTTTATAAGGAACCAACTTCTCCAATACCTGCTCCCAGTATTTGCGTTCTTTAGCATCCACCCGCAGCACTTTGCTGGCATCGATAGCATCGAGTAGAATTTCACGGACTACTGCATGTACGAAGGTTGCTCCCTGGTCTACCGGACCATGTTCAGGAGAAGTGGAAGGAGCCGCAGTATAGGTACCGTCGGGTTTATGCCATAAGTAATCTATGGCAAAGTTTGCACTACTTTTAATCAGTTCATAACCGATTTCTTTGAGAAACTTCACATCTCTGGTGTAGTCATAATACTCCCAAATGTGTGTTGCCAGCCATGGTCCTGCCATAGGGTTGAAATTCCACGACATATTCTCACTCTCCAACGGTGTAGTAAAACCAAAGATATTTCCAGAAATGGAAGCCGTCCAGCCACGAGCCCCAAAATATGCCTGAGCAGTCTTCTCACCAGGTTTTACCAAAGTACGGATGAAATCTATGAGCGGTTTCATGCATTCGCTCAGATTGGTAGAACACGCCGGCCAATAGTTCATCTGTAGATTGATATTGTTGTGATAGTCCACACGCCACGGACCATCTACATTATTATGCCATATACCTTGCAAATTGGCAGGAAGATTGCCGGGACGAGAACTGGCTATCAACAAGTAACGACCAAACTGATAGTACAATTGTTCTAAATAGAAATCTTTTTGACCTTCGCGATAACGACTCAAACGTTGAGTAATCGGCATATCACGAAAATCAGATGAATTTGTCAAGTTCAGTTTCACACGGTTGAACAATGCTGTATAATCTGCATAGTGAGCTTGATATAACGCTTCATAGCCTTGTTTTTCTGCCTCATTTATCCAATAAGTTGTCGTTTCTTCCGGATTTACTCCCACATACGTTTTCGGATTAGTGAAGTCAGGGTTGAAATTAATCAGATAGTCAGTATCAGCTGTAATCAGAAATACCACCTCATCCGCTCCTTCGATAAGGAGTTGGTCATGAGTATTCGTTACAGTTCCACCTTGCGTTAAAACCCGCATACGCACTACATACTCCATACTATTATTATCTAATCTGGCTCGAAAAACCAATCCATTTTTCCCTTCAGGTTGTAAAGAGCCTGCCGAAACCGGATTAGGAGCATAGCTGAATCTAAGGTTCTGTTTAGCAGGGCGGTCAGCACTATAACGCATCACCAAAACGTTTGCAGGATAAGATATAAATGAAGTACGCTTATATTTTACTCCATCTTTGCAAAATTGTACTATTGCACGGGCTGAATCGAGCGACAGTTCACGGCGATATCCGCTTATCCCAATAGTACTTAGTCCTGTTTCTATGTAGAATTCTCCCATCGTCGTAAAGTTACCGAACCGGAATGGGTCTTCTTTATAAGATTCATATGGAACTGTACTGTTGAAGTTCTGGCAGGTCAGACGTTCGGCCTTTTCTTGATTACCTTCAGTAAAGGCTTTACGAATCTCGTCAAGAAGATAAGCAGACTGCTTATTTACATTCCAATAATACGCCGCTCCCTTAGCGGTATTCGGTCCTCCTCTCCATAAGGCTTTCTCGTTAAAGGTAATACGTTCGGCTTCTATTGATCCTAAAATATTAGCACCTATACTGCCATTGCCCAAAGGCAAGGAAGCTGATTCCCATTCTGCATCCGGATTCTTAGCATGGTCTCCAGCTGAAATAGGTTTCTTATCCTTCCATAATTCCGGATTTCCACCATACCATACAGCATGACCGTTTAACGTCGTGGGAGTATCAAACCAGTAAGACAAGGGTGGTTGTATGCCCTGACCATAAACGCCAAGGCTCATTAACAATCCTATAAATATAATCCTGTTTCTTTTCATATTATCCATAAAGTACATACCAAGCAGCTCACACAAAAGAGAATCATAGCAATGAGTTGATTCCTGCGATAGCATTTCCGCATCCACTTCTTCCATCTCTGTTATTTCCGGATTTCCTCTACTACTGCACGCTGTAAAGAAAGTGAATTTTCATAATCACAGTCGGTGGCCAAATCCCATGACATCACACCACGCATGTGCTGGCCGAGCGGTTACCCAACTATGAATCGGCAACATACTGAAGAAAGTTTCGTCTAACTTATCTTTCAATTCAGTACCCAAATACATATTAAAATAGGCATTCATAAATGAATGATTTAAATTTCCGAATCAAAGAGACAGGAAAAAACATTAGAAACGTTCCCTCAGAACTGCTTGCACACTACATTTTTAATCTTTCCTTTAAAACCGTTCAAGCCATCCCCTATTTGTTGTAAGGGAAATATCAGTGTCTCCTGATACTCCATATACTCCATACGCTTATACTGCTGACGATAGACTTTCTTGGTGCGGCCTTCCAGACGTTCCTGCAACTTACCGTTCACATAAAGGGAAGTCCCCTTGTAATCACCTTCTATACGAATATCACTCCACACACCTTCGGGCAAATGATAGGAATGAAACACAAATGTATAGCCGTCACGACTGAAAGCCAGGCAGCCTTTGTTTTCCCAATTGGCATACACCACAGAATGAGGTCCCTTGAATAGTATGGAACTATTGGGAGCATTCTCATCGGGACAAATTTTGAAAGATACAGCATACGGATACCCCACTTCTTGTAACACAGTAGAAATAGAATCGGTTCCGCTTAGCACACAGACTTCCCCGGCAGGGGTAAGTTGCACTTCACCAGAAGCAGTCTGACATACACCTGACGGTATCCGGCCTAACAGATTCACGCCGGGAGCTTCGGGCATCTGACGACATAAATCCTCAAACTGTTCAAAAGAAACCTGACAATTGCTGCCTTTCCACATCTTTTCAGCCAATACCTGTAGGGCTGGGAAAGAACGCACATGCACGTCTTGTTCTGATATACCGTTGCCGCACTTATCATTCCACACGGCAAACATGCCTCCCAGTACTCCAACGGTACCTTCGGGCAATGTCAACTTTTTATTAATCAACCATGGTGACCAAGTTTCATACAACCATTGATGATCCAGAAAATCACGGTAATAACCTGCTGAGGGTACGATATAAAGATAAGTGTCACAAGAGTTAATCAACTTATATCCGTCTTTTAAAGATGCTTCCGGGTCTATCCAGTCATACGACCATGCATTGACAGTTACTCCTTCTGCCTGCACAGGTGTCTTTCCCGGAAGCCATTTCAAGCCACCCCACATACGGGGATTTTTACCGTATTTCGCAATGTATTTCAAATAACGGTCTGTGAAATAACGATACCGTTCAGCCTCCTTTTTATTATACTCGTCTGTTCCTATATGTACGTCCGGACCGATAAATACCGGTGAGTCTCCACAAAGATATTCGTCCAACAATGTATCCACAAAACGATAAGTCTCCTCTTTATAAAGGTCAAGATGATCCATACCATATTCTTGACTGGCTATTTCCGGCTTATAATGAGCAAAAGCCAGAGAGTGGGCGGGGATGTCTATTTCTGGAATAATGTTTACTCCATAAGCTTTCCCCATCTTCTGTAACTCTATAAACTCTTTTTTGGTGTATGCCCCGTCCTTGGATGTCAATCCAGGAAAACGTTCACTCTCTAACCGAAAAGCAGCATAGGTTTTATTCCAATCATTCTCAAAAAATTGCGGAAACCCATTATCATTCAAATGTATTTGAAACTCATTCATCTTGTAAAAAGACAATATCTTTACATATTGCTTCAGATAATCCATCGTGAAGAACTTTCTGGCAACATCCAGCATAAATCCTCGATTAGGGAATTGAGGATAATCGCGTGCAATACCTTTAGGAAGAGTACCTTGATGATTAAAAAGGATCTGCAGCAAACTGCGCGTACCCCAAAATACACCTTTTACGGCAGGAGCTTTTATACAAGCATAACCGGAAAAGTCAAGCACATACCCCTCTTCTCCCAACTCTTCATCAGGTGGAGTGAGGGACAAGCAAATATCGTTCTTACGAGGTTTTCCGGTACGCAAAGTATAATCCCACCCCATCAATTCCTTCAAGTCTGATATAAGAATACGAGCTGTGGACTCTAACGCAGCCTCATCGGTTGTGCGAATTACAATGCTGCCTCGTACAGGCAAGGAAAGAGTTCCACCTGTTCCACGCCATTGTTGCAAAGCCGGAATAACTTGCGGACAAGATTCTTGGGCAATAGCAAAAAGGCTTATACAAAACAATATGATAAAAAATAAAATTCTCTTCATAAACAATTGATACTATTTAAAATTTCGATATGTCAAAAGTGCCTCATCATTTTAAAGGACGTATTTCAAAACTAAACAGATACTCTTTTACAGGCACCAAATAAGGCGCCAGTACCCCCGGTCCGCAAGTAGCCGTTCCCACACCGCTTTGCAAAGCGTCAAGATGAACGGTCACCGTACCATTTCTTTTCAACTTGTTAATGTGCCCGGCAGCATCTATATTCTCATCAGTGAAAGGAGATACATTAAATTCAAATGGCTTCTCCCCCCACACAGACAATCCTTTTTCTAATTCATCGCTAACTTGCATCCAACGCACGTCTGTTCGATTACCGGTAGCCTGAGGACGCACATAATAATGAAACATTCGTTCTGCATCAGTATGATAAATACCGATACGCCCCGAAAGTTTTCGGTCAGCATAAGTCTCATGCTCTCCTCGGCCCAAATAAGTGACACGATTAAAACTGTGGGGCATTTCAAAAACCAGCCCGACACGAGCCAATGAACTGACAAACGTTGTATCCGGAACGAAACGGGTTTGTACAGACAATATTCCATCCTTGCGAATGGTGTATTCAAATGTAGCAGACCCTATTGTCTCATTTTTATCATTCAATAATTTCACTTCACTGTAAGTAGTGTGTCCTGATGTTTTTACAGATAATACACGTTGGACCAAATGATTTAGCCCTAATTTGCGCCAAACCTTTGCGCCTCCCTTCTTTTCACGGTTGTCATTGTCCGTTGCAGGGCGATATAAACTCAGCCGCACAGGCGAGGCAAGATATTCCTGTCCTTCATAGATGTATGATGTTAATGCTCCGGTTTTCGGATCAATCTGAATTTCCGGTTTTTCAGACAGTTTAGCCAATGTCGGACGATACTGACTATTGGCAGGCAAGACAAACTGATCATAAGCAACTTCATCATCAGTTCCGATGAAAGCACTTTTCTTCTTAGGCGTCCAGCTTAAATTCAGATAAGCCTCATGGATATTTCGGGGTAAGCGTACGCCCCCCAATAAAACTTCAGTAGTGGCATGTGGAGCCGCTTCTATAGACTGTTCCCCTTTCGCTAACATTTTACCATTATCTCCCACTATGCTCCACTTCAACACATAAGCATTCAGATTGGTAAAGTCATACCAGTTTTTGATAGCGATGGTTAAATTTTTAGGATCTTTGAGTGTGCATTTAATATATTGATAAGTTTTTTTTACCTCTTTTAAATGAGGATGCGGTTCACGTACAGCATTCACCAACCCATTACAGCAAAAGTTACCAAAACTTGGTATATTTTCCGGTCCGTAATCACCGCCATACGCCCAATACCATTTACCATGAGCATCCACCTCTCTGAATGACTGGTCGACCCAGTCCCAGATACAACCGCCTTGTACGACAGGTTCGCTCTCGAACACTTCCATATATTCCTTCAAACCGCCTCCACTGTTGCCCATTGTATGCAAATATTCCGTCATAATGAAAGGGCGGTATACTTTCGGACTTGTCTGATGGGCATAAGCCAACAACTCCTCCACACTACGATACATACGACAGTAAATATCAGTATTATATTGTTGTTCAGCACGTTCATACTGAACTGGACGACTTTGCTCTACTGATTTCATCCAATCGTAAGTGCGTTCAAAGTTAATACCATTACCTGCCTCATTTCCTAATGACCAGATTATGATGGCGGGATGATTTTTTGACCTTTCGTACATCCGTTGTACCCGATCCATATGGGCTGGAAGCCATGTGCTATCCTTAGCAAGCGAAGCTGCTCCATACCCCATGCCATGCGACTCAATGTTTGCTTCATCTATTATATACAGACCGTAAAGGTCACAGAGATGATACCAATACGGATGAGTGGGGTAATGCGAATTTCGCACTGTATTCAGATTATTCTGCTTCATCAGACGAATATCCTGCTCCATCAGTTCCTTACTGACTGTACGTCCCAATTGAGAATGTTCATGACGATTTGCCCCTTTTACCAATATGGGCACACCGTTTATGCAAAATCGTCCATCTTTGATTTCCGAGGTACGAAACCCTACGTTACACCCTGTCAGATGTATGATTTCTCCAGAAGTATCTTTTAGAGAAATAATCAATGTATAAAGATAAGGATGTTCCGCACTCCAATGTTTCACTTTTGGTAAAGTCTCTTTTTCAAAAAAAATGAAATTGCCGCTTCCCTTGCTTTGAACCGGACAATCCTTTTCCAAAATCGTTTTTCCGCAAGCATCTTCTAAACGATACGATAATGTGGCAGCCCCTTCAGCCTCCCCTCCTATGGTTGTTTCAAGAGCAAAAAGCCCATCCGTATACGTTTCTTTATCTAAAGTAGAAGTCACTTGATAGTCTGCAATATATTGCTTGGGAGTGCTATACAGATAGATATCACGTTCTATACCGCTCAATCGCCACATATCCTGACATTCCAGGTATGACCCCGCACTCCAACGATATACTTCCAGGGCAACTGTGTTCTCTCCCTCTTTTACATATGGAGTAATATCCCATTCAGCAGGAGTCTTCGAACCTTGATTATAGCCCAATAGATGCCCATTTACCCAAATATAATAGAATGAGGTAACACCCTCACAACAGATGACGGTCCGGCGATCTTTCCAACCCAATGGTAAAGTAAAGCTACGCCGATAAGAACCTACCTCATTTTCATCATATGGTACTAATGGTGGGTTCTTCTTAAAGTTAAATAGCGGGTCATCGAATTCGTAGGATTCATTCACATAAATAGCAGTTCCATAACCTTGACGTTCCCAGTTTCCAGGCACCTTGATGTCAGCCCATCCACCCGTATAATATCCAGGCTTATAAAAGTCTTTGGGCCGATTATCAGGATTCTTTACCCAAGAAAATTTCCATCTCCCGTTCAGACTCATATAATAGCGAGAATTTTCATAATCTCCCTGACGGATATTTGTAGCTTTGTCGTATGGCCATACATAAGTATGAGGCCGTAATTTATTTTTTCCAATAGCATATTGACTTTGCCATTCGGGAACAGTAACCTGAGCAGAAAGCCTACCGACTCCAAAGAATATTCCCACAATGAGGAAGTGTAGAAAAATTTTATAGATGTAATTCATCGTATAACAAAGGTATTAGTTATAATAAATAGATTTTTTGCAAAAGTATCCGTTCCACAGTGAATGGAAGGTATAGAAATATCATTTTTTTGCTCCAAAAATGACTATTTCACTCATTATCGTATAATCCTCCTATGCTCTATAAACAGCGTTAATTTATTGGTACAAATCTTGATATACAATAAATTACTGATACCAAACTTGACGGCGATTATACTTGTTAAAATAGCGGAATAAATTTATAAGATTATTTGCATTATTGAAGCAAAAACAATATTTTTGTTTTACTTTTTATACTTAGAAG
>ENA-OQDT01000880-OQDT01000880.1-human-gut-metagenome-genome-assembly--contig:-NODE-880-length-18970-cov-2.761662_pt1 | contig 18970 bp, 17 predicted proteins | sample MGYA00242786_ERZ504617 | MGnify/ENA primary metagenome ERZ504617 (study PRJEB26092, sample SAMD00036337) | human gut metagenome | host: Homo sapiens | study: EMG produced TPA metagenomics assembly of...
CCAACGGAAGACCCCCGCTGCCGACAACACAAATCCCAGCTTTCCTGAAAAGGTACTTTCGTTTGTTGTGATGTGTCTCCATAAGTTTCTCCTCCACTCGTATTTTTCTCTATTGTACTTTAAGCTCCTTTTTAAATCAACTTAAAATGAATTTTGAAAATCAATCCGGGCAGATTCAACACTTGACATTTTCCAGATTTTATTCTATGGTATAGGAGAAAAAGGCGAGTTTTAGACCGTATAATTTATGTTAAAGCGGGGTACCCGTTTCTTTTTTTGTATTTATAATATCGTACAAATAAAGCTTTTGATCGGAAGAATGACGCACGATCAATTTTGCCGTATCCTTTGAACCGGCATATTCATCGGGTAAATCTGCCCCTATATAAATAATATCCCCCGATTCTGTATTCTCAATAAATTCTCCAATATATCTCTTTATATATTTTTCCACTTCCGCCCACTCAATATTCTGACGCCCTTTAAATAAAATATCCTGGATAAGCACGGTTTTCTTCCCGTTTAAATCTGTTATTATATTTACTTTTCTCTCCATGAATCTCCTCAATTACACGCATTGCGTTTATTTCATGGTATAAGAAAATCCATGTTCTGTCAATACCCTCTTAAACAAAAAATCCGAAAACCAGCTATTTATTTCTGATTTTCGGATTTTCCATATTTTTTATTCCGCTGTCAGATCTTCAAAGAACAGCGGATATCTCTCCTGAAATTCTTTGAGGATCATACGGGTGATCTCGCGGATCTGGGGGTGGGCGGCTTTGGAACCGCGGAGGCGGATGAAATGTCTCCACTCACGGAGATCCATGGTCATAACAATCTCGGTTTTCAGGGAGTTCGGAAGGATGCTTCTGGCTTCCTCGGCCCGGGCTCCAAGCTCCAGCATCTTGAAATAATATTTCTCAGCAGATTCCATGGCTTCCTGCCAGAGAAGGTATTTCTGACGGTCTTCCTCTTTGTTTAAGTCATAGGAGAAGCCGTTGGCAATGTCGATGCAGGAAATCTGATTTTCAAATTATCCTTGGAATAGTTGCAGTAACGGGTGCTCTCCTGGCTGTAGCTGGCCAGACCGATGGCGGACGATCTCGTGAGTCACGCCCCGGTCACAGGTCACTTTCACGGTGATTCCCGTCATGCTCGATCACGGATTCGTGGCCTCTTTTCAGGATGTTTCGGATAAACAGCTCTGCTGGGAACCCATCCTCGATCTGCCCTCGCTCTTGTTAGCAGACACGGCCTGCCCTCTCTACTCTTTTTAACATCTCCTCGTAAAGGTTCTGTGCTGATGATCTCTATGCTTGCCGGTACGATCTTCATCTTCTGTTGCTCCTCTCTTATCTTCCGCCCTACTAGGCCTTTTCTATTTGGAACAGTCTGTCCAAATTTTCGTTTTTTTTATTTATGCCCCAAATCGGAGCATATTTGAAATGATTCCTACAAAATTGCTCCGCTGCAAAGCAGCTCTCGCAATTCTACAAACATGAATTATGTTATCATACTCTGCAAGTTTTTCCAGTTAAGCTTTCACAAACCTTAAAAATTTCTTTTTCCCAATCTTCAGCACGCTTCCCGCTGCCACTTCCTGTTCGAGGGCCTCCATGCCGATCTTCTCGCCGTCCAGCTGTACGCCGCCCTGTTTTAAGAGACGCGTAAACTCATTTCTGCTCTGGATCAGTCCCTGCTCTTTCAGCACCGGAATCACTTCCGCAAGGGTTGCTTTTTCTCCCGGCAGGGCGGTTTCCGGCACGTCATCGGGGATTGCTCCTTTGGAAAAGGCCTGATCATAGAAATTTCTCGCGGCCTTCATCTCCTCTTCTCCGTGGTAAAGAGCGGTGATGATGCCGGCCAGCTCGTACTTCACGTCTCTTGGATTTTTGCCCTGCTCCAGCTCTTTTCTGATCTCCTCCACCCGATCCGGATGCTCGTCGGTGGCCAGCTCAAAGTAGCGGATGATGAGTTCGTCGGGCACTTCCATGACCTTCTTAAACATCACGGAGGCATCCTCGCTGACGCCGATGTAGTTGCCCAGGCTCTTGCTCATCTTCTCCACACCATCCAGGCCTTCCAGAATCGGCATGAAAAGGGCGATCTGCTGCTCCTGGCCAAAGGCTTTCTGGAGATTTCGACCCATAAGCACGTTGAAGGTCTGGTCGGAACCGCCGAGCTCGAGCACGCAGTCGTAATGATCGTACAGGTACAGATAGTCGTTGCCCTGCAACACCTGGTAGCTGAATTCAGTGAAGGAGATGCCCTCTTCGGAATTCAAGCGACGGGCGACGATGTCCTTCGAGATCATCGTTCCCACGCGGAAGTTCTTGCCGATGTCACGCAGGAAGTCCAATACGTTCATCGTGGCGGTCCAATCGTAGTTCGAGACGAAGGTGACGGGATTGGAGCCCTCCTGTTCAAGGATGCCGCCAATCTGGATGCGCAAACGCTCACACCACTGTTCCACTATGTCCTTGGGGTTGAGGATGCGTTCGCCGGACTGACGCGGATCGCCGATCAGACCTGTGGCACCACCCACCAATGCGATCGGATGATGACCGGCTTCCTGAAGGTGGCGCATGATGATGAGCTGGACGAGGTTGCCGATGTGCAGCGATGGTGCTGTCGGATCGAAACCGCAATAATAGTGGACCGGCTCTCCGTTGAGTGTGTGCGCAAGCCGATCCCTATCTGTGGACTGAGAGATCAAGCCGCGCCATTCCAATTCATCGAGCACGGAATCAAATCCGGCTTCCTTGAAATCGATGACGTGAGCCATACCTATTCTCCTCGTGTGTTGTGATCCCGCGATTGACGGGCAGTCTTAGTGTGTCATAGGTTCACGACACCTGGAACCCTCTATTTGCTTAGGGTTTAGCGGCATGGAAACGGGAGGGCGACAGGGTCTCACGTATGGCGCACAGGGTGTCGGCGATGTTGACGATGACTCCTTCGAGGTATTTCGGAGGAATGGGTGTGAGGGGGAACATGTGGGTGCGAATCGAGTTGGACACGATGTCGTCGAGTTCGAAGTCGGCACGGGCGTTGCGTTCGGCAGTATACGGATGCCGGAAACCATGCAGCCTGTGCGACCCGTTGTCTTTCTCATGCCAATCGTACAGGAAGTAATCGTGGAGCAGCGCTGCCCGGACAAGCGAACGCAGGTTCACATGATGCCAAAGGTGGAGGCGATCTGCGATTTTCACACTCAGACAGGCCACGGCGATGGAATGCTCATAGGTGGTCACGGCACCATGCTGCAACGAGTCCCTCTCGATCTGCATCTGCTCATGGGAGAGAATATCGGCACCATATGCGTTTACGATGGCATGGATTCCGCCGTCATCAAGCATGCCGCCTCCTTCGCCCTGGTATGTGCCGGCATATGCGGCGAGTTGCATATGCGATGCATGCGCTTTTCCAATATAATCGGATTCGATGTAGGTCGGCGGCATGTTCGTTCGCAGACAACGGTGTCTGCACATGCTTCCGGACGGAAAGGACGCTATGACTGACATCAGGGTTGCAATCGTGACTGGGGCGGCGCGCGGCATCGGACGCGGCATCGCCGTCAAACTCGCTAAGGACGGCTTCGACGTCGCCGTGGCTGACCTCGAGGGTCAGCGGCAGGAGGCCGAGGAGACGATCCACCGGATCGAACAGGAGGGACGCCGGGCATTCTTCCGCCCCACCGATGTATCACAGCGTGATCAGGTATTCGGTTTGGTTGACGATACCGTAAATGAGCTCGGCACGCTGGATGCCATGATCAACAACGCCGGCATATGCCAGATCAAGCCGATGCTCGACGTGACGCAAGAGGAGCTTGAGACGATTTACCGCATCAACCTGTTCGGCATGGTCTATGGTGTGCAGGCGGCGGCAAAGAAGATGATCAAGCTCGGCAAGAAGACCGGGCACATCGTCTCCGCATCCTCGATCGCCGGGTTCGAGGGCTTCCCCATCCTGTCGGCATACAGCTCGACGAAGTTCGCGGTGCGCGGGTTCACGCAAGCCGCAGCGCAGGAGCTCGCCCCGTACAACATCACAGTCAACGGGTATGCTCCGGGCATTGTGGACACACCGATGTGGACGTTCATCGACGAGGAGATGAGCAAGCTCAACGGCAAACCGCTCGGACAGAATTTCAAGGACATGGTCGACACCATCGCATTGAAGCGCTGTGAGACTCCGGATGACGTGGCGGGTGTGGTTTCATTCCTCGTCAGTGATAATGCCCGCTATGTGACAGGTCAGACCGTCATTGTCGATGGCGGCATGCAGTACCGCTAGCCGGTTCAGCACTGCATACGGCGATGGGGTGCGACCGGCAATCCGGCCCGCACCCCATCGCCGCTTCATATGCTATCGGTCACTCATTGCTTATTGAGCGAGCCGCAGGCCTTGTAGGCCATGCCGTCGCTCTTCACCTGGAAGAAGCTGCGAAGCTGCTCGATGAGCGTCTTGGCGCTCATGATCTGCTCGCGAACACGATTCGGCGCGGTGCCGCCCTTGCCGGCTCGGGCCGATACCGATCCTTCGGTGGAGAGCACTTCCCGAACCTCCACCGCGACATCCGGTTCGACGAAGCCACGGAAAATCTCAATGAAATCGTCATCGGAAAGATCCCATAGCTCCACCCCCCCTGTTTTCCGCCACCTTGACGCACGCACCGGAAAGCTCATGGGCATGGCGGAAGGGCACACCGTTCTTCACCAACCATTCCGCAATGTCGGTGGCCAACGCGAATCCGGTGGGGGCCTCCTTCTCCAGCCGCTGCTCATCAAAGCGCATCGTACGAATCATGCCCGTGAATGCGGGCAGCAGCACTTCGAGCGTGTCGACCTGATCGAACACGGCTTCCTTGTCTTCCTGAAGGTCGCGCGTATAGGCTGTGGGCAGACCTTTGAGCGTGGCAAGCAGGCCAGTGAGGTCGCCTATGAGACGGCCGGCCTTGCCTCGGGCGAGTTCGGCGATGTCTGGATTCTTCTTCTGAGGCATGATCGACGAGCCAGTGGAATAGGCATCGTCAAGCTTCACGAAACCGAACTCCTGGGTATTCCAGATGATGATCTCCTCTGACAGACGCGAGATGTCGACACCTGCCATGGCCATGACAAATGAGAACTCGGCAACGAGATCGCGACTTGCGGTGCCATCGATCGAATTCTCCGTCACGTTGGTGAAACCGAGCTCCCGGGCCACGGCCACGGGTTCCAATCCCAACGTGTTACCGGCGAGGGCTCCCGAACCGTATGGGCTGGCGTCCACGCGCTGATCCCAGTCGCGTAGACGCTCCACGTCACGCAGCAACGGCCAGACATGGGCTATGAGCTGATGTGCAAGCAGCACGGGCTGGGCATGCTGCATATGGGTGCGGCCCGGCATCACCGTATGGCCGGCGTCCTTGGCCTGCACAATAAGCGCATCGGCAAGGTTGAGCAGCTGGTTTGCGACCACGCGGGCATGACGGCGCATCCACATGCGGATGAGCGTGGCGATCTGGTCGTTGCGCGAGCGACCGGCACGAAGCTTGCCGCCCAATTCGTCACCGGCAATCTGCAGCAGGCCGCGCTCCAATGCGGTGGCTTCGTCCTCGTCGTCGTCAATCGGCGTGAATTCACCGGAATCCACCTGACGCTGCAGTTCATCCAATGCGGCTTCCATGCGCTGCAACTCATCTGCGGTGAGCAGGCCTGCACGCCCCAGAGCGCGGGCATGGGCACGGGAACCGGCTATGTCATCGTCAGCGAGACGCCAATCGAACTGAGTCGACTTGCTCAGCAATGCGAGCTCGGGCGAGGGGCCGGACGAGAATCGCCCTCCCCACAAAGCCAGGTGATCCTGGGATTCGGGCTTGTGATCGTCGCTCATATCTCTCCTTTTGCGAAGACGGCCATGCCGTCCGTGTTGGCTTGGAATACGAAAGAAGAGGCGTTTTCACGCCTCTTCCCCGCATAAGCATTCCATGGGAACTGCGCCGTGAGACTACTCTACGTCGTTCTGCGGAACTTCGATGCCGTTGCCGAAGCGAACATCCCGGGCTGCAGCGACCTTCGTCGGCAGTCCGTAGATCTCGATGAAACCGTTCGAGGCATTCTGGTCGAAGGTGTCACCGGAATCGTAGGTGGCGAGGTTGTAGTCATACAACGAGCTGTCGGAACGGCGTCCCACCACCACGGCACGGCCGCCGTGCATGACCATGCGAATCTCACCGGACACATACCGCTGGGTGTCATTGATGAACGCGTTGAGCGAATGCACGGCCGGGGAGAACCATTGCGCATCATAGACCAGTTCGGCCCAGCGCTTATCGATGCCGCGCTTGATGCGATGCTGCTCACGTTCGAGACACATGTTCTCGAGTTCCTCGTGGGCCGTGATGAGGGCGATGGCACCAGGTGCCTCGTAGAGCTCACGGGACTTGATGCCCACCAGGCGATCCTCGATCAGATCGACACGGCCGATGCCCTGAGCACCGGCGCGGCGGTTCATCTCCTCGATGGCCTGCAACGGCGTCACCTCGCGACCATCGATCTTGACCGGCACACCTTCCTTGAATTCGATGACCACTTCGTCTTCGACAGGCGGGAAGTCCGGATCATCGGTGTAGGAATAGCAATCCTTGGTGGGCGCATTCCACGGGTCCTCAAGGAAACCGGTCTCGATGGCGCGACCCCACACATTCTGGTCAATCGAGAACGGGCTCTTCTCGGTCTGCACAATCGGCAGGTCATGCTCATTCGCATAGGCGATCTCGACATCACGGGTGAGCGAAAGATCGCGAATCGGGCTGATGGCCTTGAGCTCCGGGTCTATGGACTGAATCGACACCTCGAAACGAACCTGATCGTTGCCCTTGCCCGTGCAGCCATGGGCGATCGTGTCTGCACCGAACTGGTGCGCCGCACGAACCAGATGCTTGGTGATCAACGGGCGGGAGATGGCGGAGACCAGCGGATAGACGCCCTCATACATGGCATTGGCCTTCAGGGCCTGCATGCAGTATTCATTGGCGAATTCGTCGCGGGCATCGACAATATATGCCTCGACGGCACCGCATGCCAGAGCGCGCTCCTTGATCGTCTCAAGACTCTCACCACCCTGTCCGACGTCCAGAGACACTGCCACTACATCTTTGCCTGTGCGGTCTTTGAGGTATGGGATTGCCACGGAGGTGTCGAGACCTCCCGAATATGCCAGCACAATACGGTTCTTGTCGCTCATATTCAGCCTTTCACGATTGCAGTTGATATTACAACTATATACGGTCTACTGTATATTTATTCATTTTCGACACGCAATCTCACGATCGAGATGAGATTCTGAGCATCCATTCGGCTCGGCGACCAGCTGTGGTGTCATCCGAACAGATGATGAGTATCGTATCGTCGCCGGCGATCGTTCCCAGCACCCCGTCAATCGAATGCTTGTCGATGCCGCTGGCCACATACTGTGCTGCGCCGGCCGGCGTGTGCACGATCACGAAATTCGAGGCGTGGGCCACGGAGACGACAAGACCGGTGAGAATCTTGGCAAGCTGTTGCTCACCCCGTCCCTGACCATTCGATTCAGGCACGGTGGCCAGGGGGACCTGATCGGCCACAGCGTAGGCAATGGTACCGTCGGCGAGTCTGGTCTTGGCGGCGTTCACCTCATCGAGATCACGGCTCATTGTCGCCTGTGTGACGGGGAAGCCCTCCCGTGCAAGCAGTTCCGACAACTGCGCCTGTGACGTCACCACATTGTCGGCCAAAAGCTGACGCACCATCTGCAGACGCGCTGCACGCGTGCTCGGTCGGCCGACACCACTTGCGCCGTTGCTTGACTCCGATCCGGTCTGTTCACTCAACTGCGTACTCCTTAATCTTTCAGCTCAGCAGACTCTCATCACCACGCTGCTTGCCGATGAGCCATGTCAGCAGTGCTTTCTGCGCATGCAGACGGTTTTCCGCCTCATCCCAGACCACCGACTGCGGTCCGTCGATGACACCAGTGGTGACCTCCTTGCCGCGATATGCAGGCAGGCAGTGCTGGAAGAGCGCATCCGGCTTGGCCAGACCCATGAGACGTTCGTTCACCTGATATGGCCAGAACGGCTTCGAGCGAATCGCGTATTCGGCTTCCTCTCCCATCGAGACCCAGGTATCGGTGAAGATGCAATCCACACCGTCGACCGCCTGCTCTGGATCCACGGTCACCATGATGCTGCCACCCGTGGTCTCGGCGATGGCCTGGGCATCCTCGACGATCTTCTGGTCCGGCAGGTAGCCGTTCGGCCCTGCGACACGCACATCCATGCCGGCGACCGCGCCCGCAAGCAGGTATGAATTCGACATGTTATTCGCGGCATCGCCCACATAGGCGATCTTCAGATTCTCCAGATTGTCCACGCCGCCCTTGAACTGCGCCAGCGTGAGGAAATCCGCGAGCACCTGGCAGGGATGGAACTCGTCGGTCAGCGCATTCACCACCGGCACAGTGGCGACACGTGCCATCTGTTCGACACGGGACTGCTCGAACGTGCGCCACACGATGCCGTAGGCCATGCGTGTCAGCACTTCGGCGGTGTCGGCAACCGGCTCTCCGCGGCCAAGTTGCGAACCGGACTTGTCGATGACCAGGGGGTAACCACCCAACTCAGCCACGCCGATGGAGAAGCTGGAACGCGTACGGGTGCTTGGCTTGTCGAAGATCACCGCCACACCCTGAGGGCCCTCGAAGGGTCGATGGTAGAACCGATCGGCACGGAATTTCATGCCGAGTTCGAGAATCTGCTTCTGCTCCTCATGGTTCACGTCGTCGTCGCGCAGCATATGACGCAGTTCGCCCATTGCAACACTTCCTTTGCTATAGAGATTGGTTACCGATGCTCAGATAATCGTATGCGCCCACTGGCGTGGGTCGCTAGCGTATTTCAGTCATTGGGCAGGTCGGAGGGGATCGCAGCCAGTACGTGGACCGCCTCGTCAACATCGTTCTCGCTCACCACGAGCGGCGGTGCGAGACGTAGGGCGTTAGGTGCCACGGCATTGATGATGAGCCCGTGCTCCAGTGCCCAATCCATTGCCGCATGCGCGCAGGGATGTGTGAGCACGATCGCGTTGAGCAGCCCACGGCCACGCACGGATTCGAACAGCGGATTGCCGCATGCGCGAATCTGCCGCCGCAACTGTTCCCCGCGCGCCTCGGCGTTGACGAGCAAATCCTCACGTTCGATTACACCGATCGTCGCCAGTCCGGCAGCTGCCCCCAACGGATTGCCCGCGAAGGTGGAACCGTGGGTGCCTGGCGAGAACAGGTTGCTGAGCTCCTCGCCAAAGGCAATCATGCCTCCCATCGGGAATCCGCCGGCCACACCTTTCGCGAACGTGACCATGTCCGGCGTAATGCCTCCGAGATCGTCGCGTTGGAAGGCGAACCACTTGCCGGTGCGCCCCATGCCGGTCTGGACTTCATCCACGATAAGCTTGGCGTGATGTTCATCGCACAGACTCCTCACACCGCGTACGAATTCAGGATCCAGCGGCAGCACGCCGGCCTCGCCTTGAATGAGCTCCATGATCACGGACGCCACCGGACCCGAATCTGTCGCCTCGAACGCAGCACGCATCGCATCGAGATCATTGGCCGGCACGAATTCGAAATTTGGCACCAACGGTTGGAACGGTCTCGAATCGCCGGCTTCCAGGTCGCCGAAAGCGCGCCCATGGTGCGCCCATGGAATCCGTGTTCCAGGGCGATAATACGGTACGGCTTATCGGCACCCAGACTGCGGCCATAGAGCTTGGCGAGCTTCAACGCCGCTCATTCGCTCCGCCCCGAATTGCCGAATACACATGGGAGCCCTGTGGCGCACCGGCGAGTTCGACAAGCTTGGCAGCCAAGGAGATTGTGGTCTCGTGGCGAAATAGTTGCTCACATGGGCGACCTGGGCGGCCTGAGCGGACACGGCCTCGATCCACGCGGGGTGTGCGTACCCAATGGAGTTGACGGCTATTCCGGCAAGGAAATCAAGGTACTCGTTGCCATCGACGTCCCAAACATGGGTGCCCTGGCCATGATCGAGCACTCGAAGCGGCGTGCCGAACACATGCATATGCACTTGCTCGTATTCGCCGATCAGTTCGGTGTCATGCGTCAGATCAATTTGTTCAGAGGTCATAGGAGCTCCTTAATTCCATGCCCTCGCCGGGCTCCACCATGGTGCCCACACCGGCGGTGGTGAAAATCTCATTGAGAATGGAGTGCGGCTTACGGCCGTCGATGATATGGGCCTGCTGCACGCCTCCATCGATGGCCCGTACACAGGCCTCCATCTTGGGACGCATGCCGGATTCTAATTCCGGCAGCAGATCCCGTAGGTCCTCGACGCCGATACGTCCGACCAGCGAGTTCTTGTCGGGCCAGTCGGCATACAGGCCGTCCACATCGGTGAGGATCACGAGCTTATGGGCACCCAGAGCCGAGGCCAGCGCGGCTGCCGCTGAATCGGCGTTCACATTCAGCACCTCGGTGGCATCGTCCTCGTTGGGGGCCACGGAGGAAACGACGGGGATGCGACCGGCATGGATGAGGTCGACGACGGCGGAGGCATCGACCCCCACCACATCGCCCACCAAACCGATGTCGGTGGGTTCGCCGTCGATGATCGGCTTGCGCTGGCTGGCCGAGAACAGGGCCGCATCCTCACCCGAAAGACCCACCGCCAAAGGTCCGTGGGCATTGATGAGCCCGACGAGCTCGCGTGACACCTTGCCGGTGAGCACCATGCGAACCACATCCATCGCCTCCGGAGTGGTCACGCGCAGGCCGCCCTTGAATTCCGAATGAATGCCCAACGCCTTGAGCATCTGGGAGATCTGGGGGCCTCCACCGTGCACGACCACGGGGTGGATGCCCACCTGACGCAGGAACACCATGTCTTCGGCGAAGCACTCCTTCAAGTGGTCGTTCACCATGGCATTGCCGCCGTACTTGATCACAATGGTCTTGCCGAAGAACTCCTCCAGCCATGGGAGTGCCTCAATGAGTACCTCCGCTTTCTGATCGGGCCCCAGATCGGTATGCACATCGAGATGATACCCGGGTCCGCGCAACGGGCTTGCCATGAGTCACACTCAGCTTTCGTAATCCGCGTTGATATGTACATATTCGTGGGTAAGGTCGTCGGTCCACACGCAAGCTTCGCTCTCCCCGGCGTTCAGGTCGATGTCTATGTCGATCTCGCGCAGCGTCATGTCCACCTCGCTCCGGTCCCGGTCCGGACCGCCATTGGCGCAGATTCTCACGCCATTGATGGTGACTGAGACCTCGTTCGGATCGTACGGGGCCACATCGGCGGGAACGGTGCCGAGGGAACTGACCACACGACCCCAGTTCGGGTCATTGCCGCTGATGGCGCACTTGAGCAGGTTCGATGCGGCAACCGCTCGCCCGCACGCCAATGCGGCATCCTCACTGGTCGCACCGGTGACCCGGATTCGAATGTCATGGCTGGCGCCCTCTCCGTCACCGATGATCTGCCTCGCGAGACTGGAGCAACAATCGGCCACCAAGCCGTTGAATTCGTCGGGGTCCGGAGTGATTCCCGAGGCACCCGATGCCAGCAGCAGCACGGTGTCGTTGGTCGACATGCAACCGTCCACATCGATGCGGTTGAAACTACGATCGACGGCGGCGGTGAGGGCGGCCTGCAGCTGACCTGCCGAGACGACGGCATCGGTGGTGATCACGCATAGCATTGTGGCCAGCTGCGGGGCGATCATGCCGGATCCCTTCACCATGCCGCCGATGCGGAATTCATTCGACCCCAGACGATTCACCGTTTTAGGCTTCGTGTCGGTGGTCATGATCGCATGAGCCGCATCACTGCCTGCCTGGGCGCTGGAATCCAATGAGTCAAAGGCCTTCTGCGCGCCTTCGATCACTTTGTCGAGAGGCAGCAGTTCACCGATAAGGCCAGTGGAACACACGGCTATCTCCGACGGCTCCACATGCATCATCAACGCGACGGCTTCCGCGGTGCGCACCGTCTGCTGGTACCCTTCCTCTCCCGTGCAGGCGTTGGCGCCTCCGGAATTGAGAATGACCGCCTTGAGCTCTCCGTCTGAAACCTGCTTGCGGGACCACTGCACGGGTGCCGCACAGAAACGGTTCGAGGTGAATACGCCTGCCGCGGCATTGAGCGGCCCGTTGTTGACCACCAATGCGACGTCCTGCTTGCCTGTCTGCGAGGAGATGCCGGCAACCACACCAGCCGCCTCGAATCCCTTTGCGAATGTAACGCTCACGGTGCCACTCCAATCTTGCTCAATCCTGTTGCATCATTCAGTCCGAATGCGATGTTCAACGATTCAATGGCCTGCCCCGCCGTCCCCCGGTTGAGGTTGTCGATGGCGGTGAAGGCATGCAGTGTGCCGGATCGTCGATCGACAGCGACCTGCACATGGGCCGCGTTCGACCCGAGTACGTTCTGGGTGGCCGGCATGACGCCGGGATCCAGCACGAAGATGAATTCCTGACCTTCATAGGCCTGCACCCAGATGTCATGGATCTGTTCATCGGTGAGCGCGAGGGCCTCATCGGTGAGCTTTGCGCTCACCGAGGCCAGGATTCCACGTGACATCGGCACGAGAATGGGGGTGAACGCAAGCGAGAACATATCGGCCTGTGACGCACCAAGTCCGGCTGCATGGGCGAAATTCTGCAGTATCTCCGGAATATGCCGGTGTGTTCCGCCCACCGAATACGGCGACGCCGACCCCATGGCCTCCGAAGCGAGCAGATTGGTGCGCTTGAGGTTCTTGCCCGCGCCGGAATACCCCACGGCCAGATCGGCGACAATGCTCTTCGTATCGACGAGCCCTTGGGCAATCGCAGGCTGCAATGCCAGCGTGGTAGCCGTCACGTTGCACCCTGGACCGGCGATGCGCTTGGCTCCGGTGAGTTCGTCGCGCTGGCGAACATACTTGCCGTCGGAACCGATTCCAAGAATGAGCTCAGGCATGCCATAGGTCCAATGCTGGTAGAAATCTCCCCCATAATAGTCGTCCCACGCCTGCTGCCGCTCAAGTCTATGGTCCGCACCCAGATCGACCACCACCGCGTCATCGTCAAGCTGCGCCGCCAAGGCTCCTGAGGCTCCGTGAGGCAGCGCGAGGACGATCACGTCATGGCCGTCGAGCACGGCTGGCGTAGTGTCCTCCACAATGAGATCCGCGAGTTGCGGAATATGTGGCTGGTATTCCCCCAGTCGATGCCCTATGGACGAATGGCCAGCCACCGCCGTGACCTCGAAGGCCGGATGGGCGGCCAGGATCCGCAACGCCTCCCCTCCGGCATAGCCCGTAGCCCCTGCCACGGCAACCGTGTATTTCGTCATATGCTCTTCTCCCATGCCGACGTCATTACAACTTTGCCCATATCCTAACAAATATACAGTACATTGCATAAACATGCATGTCTGAATGAAGTCAGAATATGGGCAAAGTTGATTTAACCACTGGAATACTAGGCTTTTACGGAATCAGATCCACCGGAACCATTATTCAAAGTATTCAACATTTGGTTGAGATATTCAGTTGGTGAGACACCTGAGACAAGGAAGTACAGCCACATGATCGTATAGAGCACGTTGATCACCAGCGCCGCCACAGCCAATCCATAGCCTTTCATATGGTAGATTTTCGTGCGACGCATGCTGAACCATCCGAAGAGCGCCGGCAGCACCGGTAACGGGAGAATCAGCGCGAACACGAACGCGATGATGGCGCCCGGATCCCAGTGCCCATACAGCGGATTCTGATTGGGGTCGTCCGGGTTCATCTGGTTCATGCTGTTGATGAAGCTTGGGTCGTTCAGATTGAATGGCGGCTGGTTTCGTCCTCCATTGCCCTGACGTCCGGAACCGGGCTGGTTCTGGGTCTGGTACGGCAGTCCGGCCTGCTGTCCGTAGGCATTCTGTTGGGACGGCTGGCCATACTCGTTCCCCCGCTGGGCCTGGGCTCGCGCAGCGGCTGCCCCCAAAGCATCGTCAGTGTCCGGATGCCCGTAGATATACGGATCATAGGTGGCAGGGAACTGGCTGTCCAAAGCGCCGTACTCCAGGCCATTGGAGGAACCGACGCTCGGCGGGTCGTCGTCGAAACGCCCATCGAGCACCAGCCCCCTCACATCGTCCTGTGCGGCATCCGGATTGATTGCATGGCGTTCGCCGTGGGCGGTCGGAGCAGCATGATGCTGGTCGTTCGGCTCGTTCGGAACACCGTTGGAGGTGTCATGCTGCTCTTGTTCGCTCATTTCCCTACCTCATTTCATATGCTGGGATGCCTGCCGACGCTAAGCACGCAACTGCGCACCAAGTGTAGCCGTCTTCTCAACAATACGCTGTCGGATTTCCTCACTGTCTTGCGACGTGAGCGTGCGATCCGGTGCACGGAATGTGACGGCATAGGCCAGTGACTTCTTGCCGTCCCCCACCTGATCGCCCGTGTACACATCGAAGAGCTCGATGGATTCCAGCACATCGCCCGCCGCCTGACGAATCGTCTCGGTGAGTTCGTGCGCCGTGACCGAGGTCGGCACCGTGAACGCCAAATCCTGCTTGACCGGCGGGAAGGTGGAGATCGGCTTCGCCTGAACCGGCTTGTTGCTCAGAGTGGAGAACAGAGCGGTCAGATCGATTTCGAATGCGGCGCTATGGCGTGGGAAACCGAGTGCATCGTCCACCTTCGGGTGAAGCTCACCTACAACACCGACCGGGGTGTCGCCGGACATGATGCGCGCGACGCGACCCGGATGCCATTGGGCACCTGCCTTGTCACCGTCCGACTGGTCGAGCACGATCTTCGCACCCAAACGATCGGCGATGCGATGCACAGCCTCGACGGCATCCGTCCAATCCACAGGACGCTTGTCGCCCAACCATCCATCGTCCTCGGCATTGCCGGTGAGAATGGCCGCAACGTGCAGCGGCTGCTCGGGCAACCCTGCATCAAGAGCCGAGAGCTGATCGTCGCTGGGGCGCTGTGCGCCGGGGAGAGCCGGAACGGCAGGAGCTTCAGGATCTGCCAGATATACATGCCCAAGTTCATAGCAACAGATGTTCTCGAGACCGCGGTGCAGGTTTCGTTGCACCGTAGTCGCCAGCGTGAGCAGAACCTGCCGACGCAGGAACGGGCGATCGCCTGCGAGGGGGATTGACTATCTCGACGCTCACCTTTTCGACCTCTTCCGAGTCGATCTGGAAGTTCTTGAAGTCCGCTTTGCCCACGAACGGATAGCTGAGCACTTCCACCAGACCATATTCGGCAAGCTCGTCGGCCACCTGACGCTTGTGCAGCTGATCGTCGGTGAGTCCGACATGGCCTTCCACCGGGGCATGCGGGACTCGTACAGGAATACGGTCGTACCCATAGATACGGGCCACTTCCTCCACCAGATCGCAGGCTGCGGTGAGATCGGGGCGCCAACTGGGGGCCGTCACCGAGAATTCGCCATTGCCACCTCCGGCGACACTGCATCCGATATCGGTGAGGATATCGCTGATCTTGTTGATGTCAAGATCGAGCGAGGTCAGTCGCTTCACCTCTCCGGCCTTGAAGGCGATCGGATGGCCACGCTTGACGTTGTTCACGTCTCGCGGGGTGTCGCTGGCCTTCGCGTCACCGTATTTGGTGAGCAAGTCGACGGCCATCTGAGCCGCAGCGGGTTGGATCTGGGTGTCCACCCCGCGTTCAAAGCGGCGGGAGGCTTCTGAGGGAATCTTATGGCGGCGTGCAGAGCGTGCCACGGTGATCGGGTCGAAATGCGCTGCCTCAAGCAGAATGTTCGTGGTCTCGTCCGTCACCTCGCCATATTCTCCACCCATGACACCGGCGATGCCGAGAATGCGCGATCCCTGCTCACCATTCGGGGAATCGGTGATGAGCAGATCCTCGGGATCTAGGTCATGCTTCTTGCCATCCAATGTGACCAGCGTCTCACCAGCCTTGGCGCGACGCACGACGATCGGCCCGCTGATCTTGTCGAGGTCGTACGCATGCATGGGCTGCCCCAGATCGAGCATGACGTAGTTCGTCACATCGACCGGCAGGCTCAACGAACGCATCCCCGCTCGCGACAGACGGTGACGCATCCAATTCGGCGTCGGGCTGCCCGGCTTGTAGTCATGAACCGCACGAACATAGAAACGGTCGCATCCGACCACACCATGGATCGGATTGTCGTCATCGATGATCACATCGATGTCGTGCGTCTGACCGTTCTGGTCCTCAAGTTGTGGCGCACGCTCTTCAAAGGCGGCCACCGGATCGGTGAACTCCGCCCCGGTGGAGTTGTGGAACTCGCGTGCGATGCCGCGATACGAGAAGGCATAGCCGCGGTCGGGGGTCACATTGATCTCAAGAATCGGCTCGTCGAGATGCAGCAGGTGCATGGCATCGTCGCCAGGTTGCAACGCCTCGTATTCCTCAGGCGTGAAGCCATAATCGCGCAGCAGTATGATGCCGTCATGGCTGTCGCCCAAACCAAGCTCACGTTCCGAAGCGCACATGCCGTCGGAGATATGCCCATAGGTCTTGCGTGGCTCAATCTTGAAATTACCTGGCAGCACTGCGCCAGGCAGTGTGACGACGACCTTCTCGCCGGCCTTCATGTTCGGCGCGCCGCAGATGATGCCACGTGGCACCTTATTGCCATGCTCGTCGACGTCGTTGTATTCCTCCCCGACATCCACATGGCACCAGTTGATGACCTTGCCGTTCTTCTGCGGTTCAGGGGTGGCGTCCACCACATAGCCGACGACGATGGGACCCGTCACGTTGCTGGTGTGGATCTCCTCCTCCTCAAGGCCGACCCGCACCAGGTCACGGGCGAGTTCCTCATAGGTCTCGTTCTCCGGCACGGCCACATGCTCACGCAGCCAGCCCATATCTACCATTGGCATATTCTCACTCCCCCATCACGAACTGTTCACTGAAACGCACATCACCCTCGACGAGATCGTGCATATCGTTGATGTCATGGCGCAGCAGCAACGTGCGCTCCACGCCCACACCGAAAGCGAATCCGGTATATATGTCCGGGTCGATGCCGGCTGAACGCAGCACATTCGGGTTGACCATGCCGCAGCCGCCCCATTCGATCCACCCGGGGCCGCCCTTCTTGTCGGGGAACCACAGATCGAGTTCGGCGCTCGGCTCGGTGAATGGGAAGTAGCTCGGGCGCAGGCGGCTCTTGGCCTCCGGACCGAACATCGCGACGGCGAGCTTGTCGAGCACGCCCTTGAGATCTGCCATGGTGAGGTTCTTGTCCACCGCCAGCGCCTCGACCTGATGGAACACCGGGGTGTGCGTGGCATCGAGTTCATCCGTGCGGAACACTCGTCCCGGGCATGCGATGTACAGCGGCACGCCATGGGAGATCAGCCCGCGCACCTGATCCGACGACGTCTGCGTGCGCAGCACCATGTTGGAGCCGACAAAACCGGCGGCATCCTTGGACTGGTTGCCCTTCACATAGAAGGTGTCCTGCATCTGGCGCGCCGGATGGTCCGGACCGAAGTTCAGCGCATCGAAGTCGAACCATTCGGTCTCCACCTCAGGGCCGTCCGAAATCTGCCATCCCATGCCCACGAAGAAGTCCTCGACGTCCTCCATGAGCTTGGGCAGCGGATGGCGGGCACCAAGCGGCTTGCGGCGAATCGGCAACGTCATGTCGACGGTTTCAGCGGCCAGCTCGGCAGCCTCCTGGGCCGCCTTCACGCTGGCCTCCTTCGTGCCATAGGCACGGCCGAAATCGGCACGCAGCTTGCCCATGACCTTGCCGGCTTCCTTCTTCTCGTTCTTCGCCAACGAGCCGATCGCCTTGCTGGCCCTCGTCATCGCGGAATTTGCACCCGCGTACTTCGCTTTGATGGCTTTCAGTTCCTCCATCGTGGAGGCCTGTTGTATCGCGGCGATGCCTTCGGCGATGTCTTTGGACACCGCATCGGCGTCGAATACTATGCCTTCTGCCACAAGAACCCTTTCCTACATCGTGCACACATATGCAAAACCCTGTTGCGACAATAGAGAAAGTCGCATCATTCCAACGGTTTACCGACTTCCCATTGTTTCAATACGACTCGACATGGCCAACGTGGTGAGCATCACCGCCGCACTGGTTCCCAGATTGAGCGATTCGGCTTTCCCGTAGATCGGAATGGAGACGCTCATCGCGCATTCGTCAAGCAGTTCCGTGGTGAGGCCACGGGCCTCATTGCCGAACAACACGGCCTTGGACCCCTCGACCAACTCTCTGTTGCGCAGCAGATCCGGCAGACTCACCGGAGGCTTGCCCTCGGTGCCGTACACGTCTGCGGCCAGCACGGTGGTATCGCGCTCCCTGCACAGGTCGAAGAACGCCCGCTCATCCATAGCAAGCACCGGCAGATGGAACAACGAGCCGGTGGTGGCACGAATCACTTTCGGATTGAATATGTCCACGCAATCGCCCACCAGAACGACGGCGTCACAACCAGCGGCGTCGGCACTGCGGATCACGGTGCCTGCATTGCCGGGGTCGCGCATCTGCCAGAATGCGGCAAGGAACGGATGGGGAGTCTGCGGAACCCGTCCAAGCAGGTCACGGCAGGAATTCAGGTCGGCAACCGCAAACACCCCCTGGGCATCATGGGAAACCCTGTGCTCCACCTCCTGCGTCATCTTGTGCACATGGATCCGCTCCTCCATCGCCTCACCGGCAAGCTTGCCCAACGCGGTCGAGGCGATCGGGGAATCCGGATCCGCCCCATCGGTGCGCACATAGACATCTTGAATGATCTGTGGCTGCCATGTGAGCGCCTCGCGAACGCACTGCGGCCCTTCGATGAGGCAAACTTCCCCGCCTTCTGACGGTGCTTTCGGTTGTGAGTTCGGATATGCGACGGATACGTTCCGCCTTGGTGTTCGTGAGTACC
>ENA-OQDT01000882-OQDT01000882.1-human-gut-metagenome-genome-assembly--contig:-NODE-882-length-18966-cov-8.303785_pt1 | contig 18966 bp, 16 predicted proteins | sample MGYA00242786_ERZ504617 | MGnify/ENA primary metagenome ERZ504617 (study PRJEB26092, sample SAMD00036337) | human gut metagenome | host: Homo sapiens | study: EMG produced TPA metagenomics assembly of...
CTCTTATTTGCTTAAGGAAATCGAGAAAAGAACGGACTATCCAGTAGAATTAATCTTATCTCATATGTCGGATATGAGTTTACCAACACCACCTTATTTACTTGATCGCAAAGTTATTGAGAAAAGTTCACAGACATATTCAGACACTAAAAAAATTTGCTGTACATCTTCATACCTACTATGTTGACTTATTAGAAGACTTTTTAAAGCAATTTGAGAATTTTCACTTTACTTATGACCTCTTCCTAACTACGGACTCAGAAGAGAAAAAAGCAGAAATTCAGTCTATTCTGGATAAGAATGGAAAATGTTGCTCGAATCTTTATTACTGGGAATCGAGGACGTGATGTTATTCCAATGCTTAAGTTGAAAGATGAGCTTTCTGCTTATGATTATATTGGACATTTCCATACGAAAAAAATCACCAGAATACCCTTATTGGGTTGGAGATTCATGGCGAAATGAACTTTTCTCAATGTTGATTCAGCCTGCTGATAATATTATCGCAAATCTTGAACGTAATGATAGATTGGGGCTTGTAATCGCTGATATTCCGAGTTTCTTCCGATATACTAAAATTGTAGATCCTTGGAATGAGAATCGTTTTGCCGAAGGAATGAATGATTTATGGGAGCGGATGGATCTTGGTCGAGGTATCGACTTTGATAAAATGAATACTTTTATCATGAGTTATGGGACATTCATTTGGTTCAAATACGATGCTTTGAAACCGTTGTTCGATTTGGACTTACAAGATGAAGAGATTCCAGCAGAACCAATTCCTCAACATACTATTTTGCATTCAATTGAGCGTATTCTAGTGTATCTAGCTTGGGCAAGACGTTATGATTATGCTATTGCAAAAAATTGATATCTATATCACGCCATTTGTAGATAACGTTGTATTGAATATTCGCCCTGATACTTTACCAAATACCTATATTAATTTTGATAATATCGGTGGAATTAAAGGTGCTCTCAAATATATTATTGTAGGTCCAGGAACCGCTGTGAAGTATATTTTTAGAAGAATAAAACGTAAATTTAAATCAAATGAGTAGTAAAAACTACTTTGAAATAGTAACATTCCCCCTCCCACTTACGAATAAGTAAGTAGGAGGTTTTTTCTTATGTATAGTATTGTAGCTGAGGAGTCGGGGCTTTTGCCTCGTGAGCGTCTCTTACAAAAGGGTGCAGAGGTCTTGTCTGACCAGGAACTGTTGGCGATAGTGCTGCGAACGGGGACTAGGTCTGAGTCGGTCCTATCCATGGCCAACCGTATTTTAAAAGGAATTGACGAGTTTGGCGGATTTGTCTCGCTTGTCTCTGAATGAGCTTCAGGAGATTCCTGGTATTGGGCGTGTGAAATCCATTGAGCTGAAGGCTATGGTGGAGTTGGCTAAGCGGATTGAGAAGGCTGAGTTGGCTCGTTCTGAGCAGATTATGTCTAGTCAGCAGGTGGCACGTCGCATGATGTTAGATCTTGGTGACAAGCCTCAGGAGCATCTGGTGGCCATCTACCTTGATACGCAGAATCGTATTATTCAGCAAAAGACGGTCTTTATTGGTGGGGTTCGCCGTTCGATTGCCGAGCCGCGTGAGATTTTGTATTATGCTTGTCATCTGATGGCAACGTCCCTGATTGTGGTTCACAATCATCCATCGGGTGAGGCCTATCCGAGTCGAAATGATATTGATTTTACGCAAAAGATTAAGCGGTCTTGCGATGATTTGGGGATTTGTCTGCTTGATCATCTGATTGTTGGCAAATCGACCTATTATTCTTTTCGTGAGGAGAGGGAGGATTTTGAGCTTTAGATTGAGGCGATGTGATAAAGACAAGAGAAAAGCAACTGAGTGCAGTCTCAGTTGCTTTTAAAGTTCGTTAACAACGTATTCAAAGAGTTTGAGGTCTTCTTCACGTTTGTCTAGGAGAAGCTCTGGGTGCCACTGGACACCAAGGAAGCGAAGGTCTGGTGTATTTGACTCAACGGCTTCGACAGTGTTGTCCTCAGGATCACGCGCAATGACACGGAGGTCAGAGGCCAAGTGTTTAATACTTTGATGGTGGAAGGAGTTGATAGAGGTTTCACGTCCGTAAATTTCTGCCAACTTACTGTCCTCTTCAACAATCATCTCATGGTAGAGGTAATCAGAAGGCTTGTCCTGCCAGTGATTCTCGATGTCTTGGTGGAGACTACCACCTAGTGCGACGTTCATGAGTTGAGTTCCACGACAGATTGAAAAAATGGGTTTCTTTTGCTTAGTGGCTTCTTCGATAAGTGCCATTTCAAAGATATCACGTTCGAGGAAGAAGTCATCTTCACTGGCATGGTTCTTTTCGTTGTAGAATTTAGGGTCAACGTTTTGCCCACCGATAAGGATGAGCTTGTCAATCATGGAGATATAGGTCTTGGCTTCCGATGGATCGGATACGGGTAGTAGGATTGCTAGGCCACCGGCTCTTTGAACTCCTTCTACAAAGCCAGATGGGGCATAGGACCAGTTGATGTCTTCATGGGCTGGATTAGGCCTTACATTGGCTGTGATTCCGATAATTGGTTTAGTCATTGTTTCTCCTTGATTTTTTCTTCTTCTTTCATGAAATAGAGTAGGGTTTGTAGTTCGCTAGTCAAGTCTACATATTGGACCACCACATGGCGTGGAAGATTGAGGTTGACCGGAGAGAAGCAGAGAATGCCTTCAATTCCAGCCTCAACCAAAAGATCAGCCACCTCCTGGGCCTTAACTGATGGCACTGTAAGGATGGCTGTTTTGATATCTTCTTGGGCAATCTTGTCCTTAATCTGGGAAATCCCATAGATAGGAATCTTGTCTTCGGTTTGAGTTCCAACCAGTTCGTTATCGTCTGTATCAAAAGCCATGACTAGCTGCATGCGGTTACGCTCTTGAAAACGGTAGTGGAGGAGGGCACGCCCGACATTACCAACACCTACGAGGAGTACCTTTGTTGTCGCATTGTCATTAAGGAGTTCAGCGAAAAATGTCATTAGTTTGTTCACGTCATAACCAAAGCCACGACGACCTAGCTCACCAAAGTAGGAGAAGTCTCGACGAACAGTGGCAGGGTCAATCCCAATCGCTTCAGCAATTTGTTTAGAGCTTGCTTTCTCGATATTTTCACGATGGAATCGCTTGAAAATACGATAGTAGAGAGAGAGACGTTTGGCAGTGGCGTTTGGGATGTTTTTCTCAAATGTCATTGATCGCTTTCCTTTCTTCAATTAGTATGATTCTCTTATATTTTAAGAAAAGTTTGTGAAGATTGCAACAAAATAGTGTAGAAGAGGCGATATAAAAAACCTATCACAAGGATAGGCTATTTCTATGTAGTAAGAAAGAAGTTTAGACTTCTTCTTGTTCGAAAACGTTACGGTCAACCAAACTCTGCATCAAGAAATAGAATTTCTCTTGCAAGATGTGATGATTTTCATTTTTAAAGATATTAACGTTACGAAGGCCAGATTTGTCTGTAATTGACAATTTGAAACCAGTCAAGTCTTTGTTAATAGTGATTTTAAGTGGGAAACCTTCACCTGAGTTAGGCACTTTTTCGAGAAGGCGGTGCAACTCGTAGTTTCCGACTTTATTTTGCACAAAAGTCGTATCACGTAGGGTGAATTTTTTGACATTAGGACTGATGGTGTAACGGTATTTACAGTCAGTCAAATGAATGCTTTTTTCAAATGCCATGTTGGTCTCCTATGATTTGATTAAGTTTTTCTGCTAGGGCTTGGAGTTCTTCAGCAGTATTTTCCTCTGATAAACTAATGCGGATAGCTGTTTTTAGTTTGTCAGAATCCTTGCCATAGAGGGCCTGGATGACGTGGCTAGGGTCAACAGTTCCAGCAGTACAAGCAGAACCCGTTGAGACGGCAAAGCCAGCTAGGTCTAACAAGGTTAAGAGAGGGCCATTTTCCTTACCAGGAAAACTGATGTTGATGACGTGAGGTAGACTAGATCCTCCACCATTAATTTCATAAGGAACGGTAAGGGTATCTAGAAAGGCCTGACGAATCTTTTCAACATGCTGGTAATTGGCTTGGTAATTCTCGCTAGCATTCTTATAAGCAGCGGTCATACCTGCAATACCGACCAGATTTTCAGTACTGGCACGACGTTTTTCCTCTTGCTCTCCACCATGGAGTAGGTTGTCAAAATGCAAATCGTTATGATAGAGCAGGCCGACACCTTTAGGTCCGTGGAATTTATGGGCACTAATAGAGAGAAAATCAGCTCCAAGTTGCTCTGGGTGAATAGGAAGTTTTCCTGCTACCTGCACGGCATCAACGTGGAAGGCAGCTTGGTGATTGGCAAGCAAGTCACCAAGTTCCTTGATAGGAAGCAATTGGCCGGTCTCATTATTGGCATACATAACAGAAACTAGAATAGTATCGTCACGTAAGGCATCAGCGATTTGTTGGGCAGTAATGACTTGATTTTCTGGTTGAATATAGGTTACTTCAAAACCAAAACGCTCTTCCAAGTAGGCCATGGTGTGAAGGACAGAGTGGTGTTCAATAGCAGTTGTAATCAGGTGCTTACCTTTAGCTTGATTGGCTAGGGCGTAACCTTTGATAGCTGTATTGTTTCCTTCGGTCCCCCCAGAAGTGAAAATGAGCTTACGAGTAGGGACTTCAAATTGTTTGGCCATTTCTTCACGGGACTTCACGAAGTTCCTTGGAAGCTTGACGACCATAAGCATGGAGGCTGGATGGATTTCCAAAGGTTTCAGTCATGACATGTGTCATAGCTGAAATAGCAGCAGTATTTAAAGGAGTTGTTGCTGCATTGTCCAAATAAACCATAGCTTAGTCCTCGTGTGCTGTATATGCAAAGAGTGGACTAAGTGGTTGACGTTCGAAGATACGAGTAGTAGCGTTAGCGATTAGCTCACTTGCTGAAATGTATTTAACGTTTGTAGGCACTTTTTCTTTAGTCGCAACTGAATCTGTACCAAGATTTCTTTGATTGGAGCAGCGTTGAGGACTTCGGCAGCACCTCCTGCAAAGAGACCGTGACTAGCAACTGCATAGATGTCTTTAACGCCACCACGTTCAAGGATTTTAGCTGCTTCAGCAAATGTTTTACCAGTATTAAGGATATCATCAACCAAGATCGCAGTTTTACCTTCAACCTCACCGATGATGTAGCCTTCTTCACGTTCTGAATCATCTTGAGCGTAGTCAATGATAGCGATTGGTGCATCAAGGTATTCCGCCAAGCTACGAGCACGTTTAACACCTGAGTTTTTAGGGCTAACAACGACAACATCACTTCCTGTGAATCCTTTTTCGTTGTAGTATTCAGCAAACAATGGCATTGTGAAGAGGTTATCTACTGGGATATCGAAGAAACCTTGAACTTGGACAGCGTGAAGGTCAAGTGTCAAGACACGATTGACACCAGCTTTAACCAGCATATTGGCAATCAATTTAGCAGTGATTGGTTCACGTGACGCAGCGATACGGTCTTGACGTGCATAACCAAAGTAAGGCATAACCACGTTGACAGAGTTAGCACTGGCACGTTTGCAGGCATCAATCATGATGAGCAATTCCCAAAGGTGGTCGTTAACAGGGTTGCTAGTAGATTGGATGATATAGATGTCGTCCCCACGAACAGACTCTTCAATGTTGATCATGATTTCACCGTCAGAAAATTGACGTGAAGATACTTTACCAAGTGGCAATCCAGTAGCCTCAGCAATTTTTTCAGCAATTTCTGGGTTTGAGCTGAGCGAGAACAATTTCAATTGTGGGTTTGCTTTTTGATGTACCATGACGATGGTGACTCCTTTAAAAAAATAAGATGCTAAGCCCAGTTAGGGCTATTGTAATAAAACTACAGATAGTTCTATTTATATTAGAAACGTTTTAAACCATATAACACAAGTAAAACTGATTCCACCGCAATGGATCAGTTTTCTTTAAATAATGGCTACTTCATTTTTCTCTTTTTATATAATCCTACAATCAAACCAAGACTAACAATCGCTATTAAAAACCATGCAACTATATTGGTTGTATCTCCAGTTTTTACCGTATTTATTATTTTCTGAATAGTATTTGGCTTATCAGGTTTTGAAGGTACCGGATCCTTTGGCTTATCTGGATTGTTCGGTGGTGTTTCTGGTGAAACCCATTCAGCTTTTGGCTCTATCGTTACATTATATTCTACACTCCCATTGATTTCAGATGGAATATTAACAAGGAATGGAGCAGATTCAAATTTATCTGTACCACTTTCCACATTTTCAATCTGTGCAATCAGATAAATTCCTTCATCCAATTCTCCAAAACTCGTGCGTCCCGAACTATCCGTTTCTTGCATTAAGCCGGAAATATCATTTTCCTTCGCAAATGCAAACAATTGTTTTGCCTGTTTTTCTCTTGCTTCTGCACTGGTATCTTGTAATGATATACCTGAATCTTTAAAACCATCTTCCCAGACCAGCTCATCATTTTTCATATATTGAATTGGAAATATCGAGAACTCTGCTCCGGAAAGAGTCACTTCTTTATCTGAGCTATTTCTCCCCTTGTAAATAATTTGAATGCTTCCTGTTCTGCTTCCTGCTTCAGCATGGATTGTTGAAATATCTATAAAACTACCGACAAGAAAAAGCAAAACGAATAAAATAATGTGAATACTTCTTATCTTCTTTCTCACCTTACTTTCCTCCTTTTTCTATCTCGTATACTATAAATTATAGCTATCATCAGCCCTATAAAAATTACTATAATTGTTACAATCAGCACTTTAGCAGTAAAAGATAACTCTGGTTTTATATTTGTATCAGGTTCTTGCTTTGTTGCCTCTTCATAAGGTATTCTCTCTCCACGAACTAAAAGTCTATGTGTGTTGATTGCAAATGGTGTACAAGTAACAAGTGTTGCATAATCCTTACCTGGTTCAATGGACAAGCTATCTGTCTCTTGTGGCAAAACCGTTAATATCTGATCAATCTGATATGCCAGTGTTTCATCTAAGACTTTAATGTAAAAAATATCCCCTACTTCCAGTTTATCCATATTGGTAAATAGTGTTTTTGTCGGAAGACCTCTATGTCCAGTCAGAACTGTATGTGTACTTTCTCCACCAACCGGAAGAGATGTACCCCAGAAATGTCCGACACCTGCCTGTAACACAGCTTCACTTGTTCCATGATAGATTGGAAGTTCTACATTAATCTTAGGAATGCGAATGTATCCCATCATTCCAGAACCATCTACGTTTAACAGGCTCTCATAGCGAGCATCTATTTCCACATCTTCTTGCGAAAATGGATCAATCAAATCAATATTTCCCAGCATTTCCTTATTATATGCCCTCGCCTCTTCCAACATCTGCTCTTTTTCTGCCTTACTTAACTTTACACTTTCCTCATCATAATAGGATACAACTTTGGAACCATTCTTTTCGTTCAGATAACTACTAAACGTTGGATATAACAATACGGAGAATGCAACCAAAAGTACGATCAGACGAATAATATCTTTTATTGTTATCTTCTTTTTTTTCTTCTTACCCTTCATTCCATTCTCCCTGTTGTTATACTTGGAATTGCGGTTACCTTCCGTGGAAGATAACCGCCCATTCCTTAAATATTATCTTGTATCTCTAGTGAAATTATTATGCTTGTTTTCTTTTGTCACGAATGAAGCTTACTGCTACACCAAATACAAGGATAGCTGCGATTACAGCAAATGCGATTGCTCCACGTCCACCAGTGGATGGAAGGAGGGAACCTGAGCTGTTTTCAACATCAATAATCTTGTCATCTTCTGCTGTATCGTTTTTCTTAACAGTCCAATTTGTATCGTCATCTTTTGTAATTGTAACTTTAATTGGATCTGTCAACTTGTTGAATCCTTCTGGAGCCTGTGTCTCTACTAAATAGTATGTTCCTGCTGCAAGACCATTGACACGGAGGTTGTAACCTTGTTCCTCAATATTTCCAACTGATTCAAATTCTGTAGTAGCAGAGGTTGGATCTACAACATAGCTCCCTTTAACTGCTGTCTCAGATACCTTAATTACATTTGTATCATCAACGCTATCTTTGTATAACTTAAATTTTGCACCTGCTAACTTTTCTAATGCAACCTCTCCTGTACCCGTACCTGCTTTTTTCTTTAAGATATCAAGTGGGTATGTAGGTGTCTTTGCTTCACTTGGTGTTGTTTTTGTTGTTTCACTTAGTTTATTACCATATTCCAATGTAGCACTGTTCTTTTCTGTTACAACTGCGTTAGCATTAACTTTTGCATAATATGTAACAGTAAATTCTTTTCCCTTGTTTGTCTGGCTAGCTCTTACCCATTCAGAAAGGTCAAGACTCATTTTTTTGCTGTTTTCTGTGTCAATTACTGCTTCTGTTGGTGCTGTACTAGCATCTGTTGCATCTGTAAATGCTACTGTAACTTTTACACTGTTTCCTTCACAAGCTATTCCATTTGCATCATTTACAAAATCAAGACCTCTTGATAATTCATCGTGGATAATGTACTGATACTGGTTATATCCTGTTGTATCCGGAATAGAACCTGTTACGGTATATTTCACTACCTGTCCGATACTTACAGTCTCTTTGTCAGCTTTTTTCTCAATGCTTGGTGCTTCTGTTTTTAAGTCTACTCTAGTTGTATCAGCATCTACAGTAACTAAAGAAGACTGAATCTCTTTTCCACCTGTTACATATACAAGATAGTAACCAGCATCTAATCCTGTAAATTCATAAGATGTTTTGCTCCCTGTGATTTTATTAGAAGTAGCAGTTTCTGCCAAACTGTTCTTCAATGCATATGCTGTAAAATCATTTGCAAACTGCTGAATAGTAGTTGCTTTATCTGCAACTTCCTTTGCAAACTCTTCATCCTTAGAATTTTCACTAATGTTTAATACGGATGCAAGTGCAGTCTTATAAGCATTATTTACGGTATATGCGTAGTTTGTTGTTTCTCCGCTTTTTGACTCTGTCACATCAAATAATTTGTACAGATTGATTGTCTGACCTTTCAGATCCTGTCCACCTTTTGCATTCACAGTGAGTGAACATGTTGTTCCTGCGGCAAATACTGTGACAGACATAGCCATCATCATAATCGCTGCCAGCATTAATGCCATGATTTTTTTCATTCTCTTCATGTCCTTTATCTCCTTTTCTTGAGAATTTTTCTTTTATAGTTTTTCTGCTTTTTTATTTTCCTTGCATTTTTTATATCTCATTACGAAATATATCAGGAAAAGCAGAACAGCTATCAGGTAAATCAAATAACTTCCGTATCCTCCGGTATCCGGAAGACCTGGGAAATGTCTATTAGTTATTGTGAAGGTAAATCCATCTTGCGATTTATCTATCGTTGTTGTATAACCATCCACCTTTGCTTCTGTGATGGAATACGTGTAATAATAAATTTCATCTCCATCTGTCTTGTATGCCGGGAGTTCCTTTATCACCTCCTGCCATTTAGATTTATCGATAGAACCTTCTATTTTGTAACTCTCGTAACCTGGTACTGGTTCTGTCATTTCATTTCCTGCCTTATCTTTCCAAGTACGTGATATTGTTACCGTAATACTGTTTGGTCTTGAATGATCAAAATTGTTTAAATCTTTCCAAACTTTATTGATCGTCAGCTTGATGTTCTCATCACATGGATCCTGTGACTCGGATGGTTCCGGTGTATCACTATCTCCCGTGTTCAATGTTGTTTTAGTATCTGCCATCAATACTGCTTTTGCTGGTGATTCATATGCTTTAAGCTCTGCTGTCGTAGACGAAGTATCATCTGTCAGCTTTGCATTTTGCAAAGTTTCATAGCTTTTTATCGAATTCATATGACCCAGCGTGTAAATATCCCATCCACTGGAAGTATCTTTTTCATAGCTTAGATTCAGCCTGTCTGAACCCTTTTTGATTTGATCCAGCGCTACATCCAGCTTTCTGTAAATACGGTAATTGTTATTCTCGCCTTCCACCTTCTCCTGTGTGTTAGCTTCATATACAGAATCCAACTTACTCTTTCCGCTAAATGGTCCAACAAGATCTTTTGTTCCCCGAACCACATCACAGTAATACATGTTGTTGTTCTTCAAAAGTCCTTCATCGTTGAATCCAACAAATCCACCACTTCGTCCGTCTTTAGCATCACCATCATTGTTATTTCCGGCACCACCGGCATAGACATCATATCCATGACTGACACCGTAGACATTACTATCTGTAATTCTTGTTCGATTGGCCTTGATCAGACTCACACTGATATTGGATTTGGCATCATTATCATTCAAAAGTCCATTTTCATTACATGGAAGTTTGATGGATGAATCTCCAATCGTAATAATTGCAAGATCTGTCTCCTGTTTGTTATCTGTTGACTTCTTCGAAAGTCCTACAGAGATATCCAATCCAAGCAGATTTACGTGAATCAAATTTCCTTCGTAAAGAGCCTCCACTTTAATAATTCCAAGATTAATTTTCAGAAGATCTAAAGCCTGAGCTTTATCCAAATATAATGCTTTTACAAGTTGATTAACAACCGAGAATATTACATTCACTGCTCCTGAATCCAATTTTAAATCTGCAAGATAAGCGAAACTTGTTCGTCCTGCAAATCCACCGGCTGTTCCACCTGACGCTACCTGTTTCAGTCCAATTTTCTGGTTCGTTTTGTCACCTGCTGTACAATTCGACATTCTTGCAAGATTTGCATATCCGATAAATCCTCCGGCAATCTGCTCATCTCCATTTGTACTCTGCACAGTGTAACCATCATCAGTTCCTGTAACTGCACAGTCATCAATGTGAGAACCAAAAATGTCCATAACTCCAAGAGCACCACCAAGCAACTGTCCTGTATTGTCTCCAATAACGTCTATCTTGTCTGCCTTAACTACTCCGCTCTTTCCAGAATAGCCGACAAATCCTCCGACACTATTCAAACCTCTTACATTACTTAATTCTGTTACTTTACTGTTTTTCACAGAACCATTTAGCAATGAGCCGCCAAAACCTCCGGCTGTTCCGCTATATGTAACCTGGTTGTTCTGTCCGGATTTTATCGCTGTGTTTGCGCTGACACTTAAACCAGCATCCTTACTTCCGCTTACAGTTCCGTAATATACATAACTTCTAAACGCATCCAGCACATCGGTTCTTCCAAGCTTTAATAATTTATCAAGAAGCGAGGTTTCATTTCCTGCACTGATATTGGCAACTCCGGCTACGTCAGCAACACCGAAGCATCCTCCGGCATATTCACCTGCGACTACGGAACGGATATTCTGTACAGAAACTCCTGCCTCTTCCGTATCCTTCTTACCGAGTACAGTTCCTTCCAGATTTCCGGCAAATCCTCCTGCCGCTTTTGCATAAGAAGTGTTATTACTTTCACTTGCATAAGCACCATTTACGATGATTCCCCAGTCATCCCAGGATTCCACATCTGCATAACGGATAGTTGCGACTGTGGCATTTAATACTTTTATCAAATCTGCCGGTGTACTTAACAGTTTATTCAAGAGCTGACTGAGTAATCCTTCCCCAGCGGTTGGATCCACTGTTGCAACACTTCCTGGTCTGGAGCTTCCGACAAATCCTCCAACATAGCTTCTTCCGTCAACTCGTCTCAGCTTTGTGACCTTACAGCGTGCATCATTTTCGCCCCAGATCTGCCCACCGATCAGTTTTCCTACATAACCTCCGGCATAACCACAAGTATCTTTGTCATCTACACCTTCTGACTGGACAATCAGTCCGCTCTGATAACCCTCTACCGAGGATTTCTTGATTACTGGCACAAAGACATTAAGTACCTGCAGCATTTGTCCTAATTGCAGATTAAGACCGAGGATATCAACTCCTCCAAGCTTTGCTGCTCCGCCGTTTATCATTTCTCCTGCAAAACCTCCGACGCATCGAAGCCCTTTAATTGTCTTCGCCTGATAAGCCTGTCCATTTGTAATCGTACCTGTCTGCATCGAACCAACATAGCCTCCGGCTGCTCCGCCATTTGCCAGTTTTATCTCATCCCGGTAGTTTACTCTTCCTGCAACGACATTGTATCCGTAAGCATATTTACCAATAATCGCATCAAGTTCTTCCTGACTATTTACTGTTCCATGCTCAGCAAGATCACTTCCATAACCTTTGTATTTACCAACGAATTTCACCCAATCATTCCAGTCTTTATAACCCATCAGGGCAAGTGGCCCGTAAACTGCCGTATTTTCTTCTGTCGGATAAACAACGCTAAGTGCTCCCAGGATGTTATCTACCTTTACCAATCCCCATAATAAGGACAGGTTTCCGGTGCTTGCAGTATCTGCTGACTCCATAAGTCCTGTAAAACCACCGGCAATTTCTTCTCCGTATACAGATCGGATCCGGACTGCTTTGCAGACACTTGTTGGTCCAGTATAAGCTTTACCTTTCCAATTCTTTGTATTGTTTCCCCAGATATGACCACCTTCATTATGTCCTGCATAACCTCCGGCCATACCTCGTTGTACCTGTGTTGTGGAATCAGCATCTGCACGAACTGCACCACCACAAGGAATACAAGTCGTAGAGCTGTTTCTGATCGTCGGTACAAAGTCCTCCGCTAATGATGCCAATGTATCTGACACATTAACAAGACCATCTAAGATACCAGTATCGCCAAGGACATTTGCCACATTTCCTGGCTGCAAGTCTCCCACATAACCACCGGCTGTAATCTGGCCAATGATATAAGAAAAGTTATTTGCATTGGAATCCTGAATGTGCCCACCAGAAATCTTTCCGGCAAAACCACCTGCATCACCAAGTATGTCATTTGCTGATGCATCGGATGCTGTATTTTTCCAAGTTGCTTTTACTGCAAAACCTCCAACATCTCCTGTAACATTCGAATGTTCTATTGTAGAAACAACGACATTCAATGCATCCAGCACATTATTGATTCCTATCGATTTACCAAGTACGCTCAAACCTTTTCCAACGGAAGCTGCAGAACCAATATCCATATATCCGATATATCCACCAGCATATCTAGCACCTGTTACCGCATATGTGCTTTTGTTTTCATCATAGTATGTTGGCGCTTCATTTGCTTCTAAATCCTTCGGAGCCTTCACCTCTGTATGCTTCAGGTTCGTAACATCACAGTAGCTTACCTGAACACCGCTTCCGTAACCGATAAATCCTCCGGCACTTCCGGAATTGCTGTCGTCTGTTTTCGTTTTGTTGGCAGTAACCGTAAATCCGTTGTCTGACTTGACTCCGGCATACTGCACATATGGAATGTAGGCATTGATCAGATTAAGCAGATCTCCAACATTTATATGCAGACCTGTGATTCCGCCCAGAATGCTGATTCCACCTCCAGCCTCTGCCAAAGCTCCGGAGTAAACATTTCCGCCAAAGCCTCCGGCATAAGACTGTCCGTTTACATGATCCAGATTATATACAGAATAATAGTTACCTTCTCCTGCGCCCTGATTGTTAACCGTTCCACTCTGGAAGTTTCCGGCAAAACCGCCTGCTGTATCTGCAGCAACTCCGCCTTTATCAACATAAGTAACCGTGCACTCTGTATAAGAAGGAAGCAAGTACGTGACAGCACCTAACAACTTATTTGCATTTAGCAAAGCCTTGACATCCGCTTCACCAGCTACATCTGCAAGACCTCCGGTCTGTGAAGAACCTACAAATCCTCCTGCAAAACCATCTGTATCATTTGCTGTTACTTCTTTTAAATTTTTCACATCAGACTTAATGATCTCACAGCTGTTACTCTTTCCGATGAAACCACCGGCTGTATAATCCACTACTTCGCCGTTGGAATTTGCACCTGTTGCTTCTACAGTCATGCCTCCTGCGATGCCATTTACATGAGCTTCATTGATTTTAACTCTGACACCTTCTGCCACAGAAAGCAGATTTTCTACTTTCAGCAAGTTGTTTAGTCCTAACAGATTCAAAGTCAGTCCGTTTCCACCAGCCAGATCTCCCGGACCTGCACAACCGATAAAACCACCTACTCTGTTTTTTGCCGAAACAGATTTTACCTGATTCAATGTTACAGTATCCACATCTCCACCAACAGCCTCACCAAGTGCTCCGCCGGCATAATTTTCTTTTGCTTCTACTGTATATCCATCACTTACTCCCGTCACCGTTACATGATGCACAGTAAATCCAAGGAAGTTTCCGATTCCAAGCGTATTATTTAAAAGTCCTGTGACATTTGCTGTTGTTACACTTCCTGCAATACCTCCGGCACGATTTTCACTTGCCGTAACTGTTTTTAATCCTGTGAGCACATTATCTCTTTGGGCTACACTGCTCGCATTCCCTCCGCCATGTTTCCAGTACGGAAGTTTATTTAAATATTCTGGACTGGATTCTGCAATATAGACGCCATCACCACCACCAAGAATACCACCGGAATAACTCTTGCCAGCCTCAACTGAAACTGCTGAACACTCCATGTTACATCCTAGTATTGCTGATGGTGCAATTCCTACGAGTGACAAGAGCATACCTGCTTTTTCCGGATCACTGGACAAGAGTCCTGTCAATAAGTCTTTCACTGTTGTTAAAAGGCTTGCATCCTTGACTTCTTTATTTCCAAGGTTTGTAATCCATCCAACTGTTGAAATACCGCTCACACCGCCGGCATAACTTCCACTTGCTTTAACTGCGATGCTTCCATTCGCTCCGCAGTTGACCGCATAACTGTTTGCCTGTGCTCCTACGATACCGCCTTGATAATTTTCACCAGATACTGAGACATTGCATCCTGTCAGATTGCAATTTAACAAGATACTCTGTGGCTGCATTACTCGGATAAGTTCAACACCTACATCACTTAACAATCCACGGATTTCCGCATCTCTGCTGATTCCTGCAAAACCTCCGCCGTATTCTTTTGCGGTTACAGAATAACTACTGTTTTTCACGGAACAGTCAAAAATTCTTGTTCCTACCTGCTGTCCTACGAAACCACCCGCATAATCTTTATCAGTAGCTCCGATAGTTCCTGCCAAATTCTCTACATGACAGTTTTTGATATTTACATTTTTGTATCCAGTAGGAATTAAGCTGCCTACCGGTAATGCATTGTCTAGAAGAATTGTAATCAAATCTCCAAGTCCAAGTCCCGGAATTACATTTAACAATGATGATAATGCATCCACCGTTATTCCAAGAGCTTTTGACAATCCGTCATACTCTGTTACACCTTCTGTATAACCAACAAACCCACCAGTACGATCATTAATGTTCGAAACACTGACCTTTCCTGTCACATCACAGTTTTCAATGGAAACATCTCCCACCAGCCTTCCGGCAAATGCACCTGTTGCATAAATCGTCGGATCCTTTGCCCTTGCATTTAAAAGTGCTGATAATGTATCTTTTAAATTCAGGTTTACGTTTCCAAATGTTAAAACTCCTACTAATAAATCAACTACACCACCTACAAGCCATCCAAGCCCTGATGTAAGTCCACTTATTATGGTCTGAGTGTTTTTATGTTTATTCGTGTTATTTTGTACATTTATATTTTGTAATTCCAGATTTGATACGGAGACTGTTCCGGCGCTGACACCAATATTTTTTACATTAACCTCATTCGTAATTGTTCCAAAAAATCCAATTCCTATATACTTAGAACCATCCATTGCTTCTGTCTGGTTCACATTCACATTAGAAATCACAGGTCTTCCAGTTGCCAGAATCGTGTTTCCATCCGTAATCTTTGTTTGTCCATCTGCTAACTTTGCACCTTTGATATCTCCCGATACCATAAGTGGTGTCCACAGATCATCTTCTTGATTTGAATTCACACCATCCTTTGATAAGTCAATATCCCGGAAAATAATATAATTTGCATTGGATGAATATTTTAAACCACCATATTCTTTCTTTAACTTCATCAGACTCGCTGTTTTATTGTCAGGTAACCCTTGGTCGTTAATGCCACATAAACTACCAGTTCCTACTGTAAGACTACCCAATAATGTCCCTACCAGTCCGCCTACTCCCTTCAACAGACCCGTAACAATATCATCGCTTGTCAAATCGACATCTGCCAGCTTATACTTACCATTATCTTTATAATATAGATACGAGTTATCACCTTTCACTGTATCTGGCTTTTGTTGGAATCCAGAAAGATGGGTAGTTGCCCCTTCTGCAGCAACAGCATCAAGTCCAAGATCCGCATCGCCTGGATAGTATGGTGTGTAGAAAGGCTTTCCGCCAAGTAATCCGCTTACTAACCCCTGACTGTAATAAACATACAGTCTCGGAGTTACGCTCTTATTGCTTCCAATCGCCCGCAGCTGTGACTCATTTCCGATCAGAATATATTTCTTCCCGGAAACTTCTACATATAGCTGTCCCGGTTTTGTTCTTCCATCTGCATGTTCACCATCTAGCCACTGAACTCCATTCGCTGATTTTTCTGTCAATTGATCTGCAACCAGTTCTGGCTTATCCGAATTAAACTTCTGCGATAACACATAATTATGAGACTTGCTATAAGTCAGATACTCCTGATCTTCTCCATCCGGATAAATCATCTGTCCCATACCAAACTGTGGTGCATCATAATCCATCGACATAACTGGTTCTGTTTCAGATTCTTCCTGTGCAAGTACCATTAACTGATATGGATTATATATGTAGATTGTATCCGTTTCCTTATCATACAGCGTTGGTGTTTCGTTTTCTTCTATTTCCGTACCTGTGATAGTTCCGGTAAAGGAATCCGGTACTGACCACATCTGTTCCGAGTTCATCTGGATGTCATTCATCAAAATGTACTGAGCATCTGCACCGTATTTCAGCTCTGTGCCTTCACTCTTTACTACTTCTCCAGAACCAATCTGTCCTTCCTTATCGCCTGTGTAAATATAAGCATCTGAACCAATCTGTTTTAATTGTTCATAATTATAAATGCATATTTTACTATCCTTATAATAAGCATCTATATTATCTGTTGATTCCGCTTTAACATTTCCACCGGACGATTCCGATTCGTCATTTTTCGAGTTTTCACTTGTTTCCTCCGATATCTTAGATTCGGATTCCGTGGTGCCATTTATTTCATCTGAAACTGTGGACTCGGTTGATACTTCACCATTACTCTTATTGGCATCATCAGAAAGTGTCACTTGACCAGTGTTGGTACCCGATGGATTTATATCTGCTGCATCCGCAATATTCACTTGAGAAAATAAGATAGCCATACATAGTATTACTGCGATAATTCTGTTCTCTATCCTTCTTTTTTTCTTCATATCTGGACCTCTAATCTTTTGCCTTCACTTGTTACTTTAATTTTGCCTTTTTAACCAGTTTTGCTGCTTTGCTGCCGCCCGAAAGCATTGCATCAGCTGATTGGAAAACGCTCCACATTCACCATTTGAAATCATCTGTATTGCCTCTTCAGGTTCATATTTCCTTTTGTATGGACGATCATTGATCAATGCATCGTAAGCATCCACAATCCCAACGACCTGTGCACACATTGGAATCGCATTCCCTTTCAAACCATCCGGGTATCCTGATCCATCATATCTTTCGTGGTGATGTCTGCATATTTCATAGCTATATTGATTCAGCTTTTCCGTTGTTATCCCTTCTGGGAATCTCTGGGTCATCGCTGCACCTACTAATGGATGTTGCTTTACTACATTCATTTCTTCATCCGTCAATTTTCCATTTTTATTTAAAATTTCAATTGGTACTTTTATCTTTCCAATATCATGAATCGGTGCCAAATGAGCTACTGACGCAATTTCTTCATCCGTAATCCCGTATTCCGGATAATTCTTCTGCAATTGAAGATATACCTGTTTCGTATAGAAACTGATGTCATCTTGGTACCCTACTTCAACTAAATGATTATGATTCAATACAGTAGTTAAAAGTGATACCATATCCCAATACTGCTTTGCCATATCCTGTTCTTTTTTTATGAGCTCTCGTTCCATCTTTATAACTGTGTTCTGGACAATCTTCTCATTATGTAAGGTGATAATTGCAGTATTCTCATTTGCATCTATATATTTTTTTGCTTCCATCCAAACATACGCATTCTTATCTTTTTCCAGTAATTTCTGCGATATGAAAGATCTTTTTCCATACATCCATTCAACTAGTCTTTCTTCTAATCCTTCACTTGATAAGAAGTCATGAACCATTTTTTTGTCGGAAGCTATACACGTATCTTTCTACATATTGGCTTATGAACTCTTCATAGCTTTCTGTTTTTCTTACTTTCTCGTACACTTCACGGATATGTGAATACACGCACTCGTAGCTTTTTTCCTTTAAGTTCAGTTTTAATACAACATAAAATCTGTCCAAAATATTCAATCTTCTCCAGGGCGGATAACGTCTGAAACCTTTACACTCTCTAATTTATTATTGTACGTATTTTGCAAACTCAACAATATTTTATGTATCTTGCAGGTATCTTCTAAATTTCTGGAACAAAAGCGATCTTCTTCCAAACAACGATTAATTGCCATTGTTTCCTCTACACACGATATGATATCCATTAAAGAAATGTTCTCCGGTTGTTTTGCCAGCATGTAGCCACCATTTGTACCTTCACAGGCAGTGACAATTTTTGCATTTTTCAGTTTTTTAGCTATTTTAGGAACATAATTAGCAGAAATATTTAGCTTCCGTGACAATTCTGATGTAGATACCATCCGTTCCTGTGCTGCTAAGTAACACACAATTCTAATTGCGTAATCTGTTGAATTTTTTAGTTGCATCGTTATCCCTCTAATCTAAGCCCTGCAAAGTCTTAGTTTATATCAAAAAAATACTATCCTCTGTAGCAGTGATTCTTTTCCTGAAATATTTTCTCATCAGTTTCTCAATTATACAGATTGAAACCGGTTAATATAATGTACAATCAATGAAAATATTTATCC
>ENA-OQDT01000883-OQDT01000883.1-human-gut-metagenome-genome-assembly--contig:-NODE-883-length-18966-cov-3.353947_pt1 | contig 18966 bp, 16 predicted proteins | sample MGYA00242786_ERZ504617 | MGnify/ENA primary metagenome ERZ504617 (study PRJEB26092, sample SAMD00036337) | human gut metagenome | host: Homo sapiens | study: EMG produced TPA metagenomics assembly of...
TGGGGGCTTATCAACTCGTGGGTCGGAGAAATACCCGCTCACCTACCAGGAGCCGACCGACGGACGCTTGCTCCGCAGTGGGTGGTCGAGGAGCTGTCGCATGCCGCGAATCCGGAGACGATCTGGGTGTCCGGCGTGGGCCAGCACCAGATGTGGGCGACGCAGTTCATCAATTTCTCGCACCCGCACCAGTGGATCTCCTCGGGCGGCTTGGGCACCATGGGCTTCGGCCTTCCGGCAGCCATCGGCGCATCCATCGGCTCCCAGCGCTACTTCGACGGCAAGAAGCCGGTGTGGCTCATCGACGGCGACGGATCGTTCCAAATGACAAGTGAGGAGCTCGCCGCCGCGTTCCTCGAGGCGCCCCGGTGAAGATTGCGCTGCTCAACAACTCCGTGTATGGCATGGTTCGCCAGTGGCAGACCCTGTTCTACAACAACCACTACTCGGCCACGATTCTGCATGAGGAGGAGAAGACCGGCTTGGAGGGCGTTCCGGACTTCGTCAAGCTCGCCGATGCGTACGGCTGCGTTGCATTGCGCGCGCGCACCAAAGACGAGGCGGTAGAGGCGATTCGCCGGGCCAACGAGATCAATGACAGGCCGGTGCTCGTCGATTTCCGTGTGTGGAAGGATGCCATGGTGTGGCCCATGGTCGCCGCTGGCGATTCGAACGACAACGTCACCTACCTGCCCGGCATCAAACCGTTGCACCAGGCTGACGGCCTTGCCGCCATGCCGGTGGATTCCGATGCGCAGGCAGATGAGGCTACCGCCATCATCACCGAGGAACAGGACTGAAAGGGGAAGGTCGAAATGGCTTCATATCCAGCATCCAAGCCGGGTTCCCAGCGTCATACGCTGTCGGTGCTCGTCGAGAACCGCCCGGGTGTGCTCGCACGCATCGCCGGCCTGTTCGCCCGCCGTGCGTTCAACATCAACTCGCTGAGCGTCTCACCCACCGAGCGCCCCGACATCTCCCGCATCACGGTGACCGCCGACGTCGAGGAGGTGCCGCTCGAGCAGATCATCAAGCAGCTCAACAAACTGCTGCATGTGTTGAAAATCGTCGACCTCGACGAATCGACCACCGTCGAGCGCGAACTCGTGCTCATCAAGGTCGCCGCGGACCAATCGAACCGCTCCGATGTGCTTGAGATCGTCAGACTGTTCCGCGTGCGCGTCGTCGATGTCAATCCCGAGTCGCTCACGATCGAGGCGACCGGCGCCGGCGGCAAGATCGACGCGCTGCTCGGTCTGCTCGACCACTACGGCATCATCGAGCTCGTGCGTTCCGGCGCGGTCGCGATGACCCGCGGCCCGCGCGCGCTGAGCGAGAAAGTGGTCGGCAGCGAGATCACCGGCCGCTGAATCTGCGTTCCGCATTCCATATTCTGTGTAAAGGGGACAGTGAGAAGCTTCTCACTGTCCCCTTCTACGCATTCTGATGCATGCTTTCCGCATGCTGACACCTGTTTTCCGCATTCATTCACCCGTCGTCCCCACACCGACAGCCGAATTGTTAAGGGCAATGAGACAATGAAACCATGACGAAACCGGAAGTTCTTATTCTGCAACATGCCGAGTGGGAGAAACCAGGACTCATTCTGTCCGACCTTGAGGAGATCAATCTTCCCACGCAGACGCTCAATATATCGAAGCAGAAGAAACCCGACCTTCCCGATTTCGACGAAGTGGCCGGACTGGTGGTCATGGGAGGCCCCATGGGCGCCGCCGATTTCGACGACTACCCCGGTCTCAAGGCCGAGATGAAGCTCATCCGCGCGGCCATAGGCACAGGCAAGCCGGTGCTCGGCGTCTGCCTGGGGCATCAGCTCATCGGCGCCGCGCTCGGTGCCAGGGTGAAGAAGGCCAGCGCGCCGGAGATCGGCATCGCGCCCATCAAACGCGTGGCCAAACACGACTTCTTCTCCATGTGGAGCAAGGAACTCAACGTGCTCCAATGGCACGGCGACTGCATTTCGCTGCCGGATTCCGCCGAGCTCCTCGCCCGCTCCTCCGACACGAGAGTGCAAGCATTCCGCTTCGGCTCCGCGCTGGGCATGCAGTTCCACTTGGAGGTCACGCCGCAGCTGCTCGAGGAATGGCTTGACGAACCGAGCATGGTCAAGCAACTCAAGGCTTCCGGCGGCTCGAAATCGCAGCTGCGCGAGGCGTTCGCCGCCAGCTACCCGCAAATCCAGCCGCTCGGCGAACAGGTCTTCTCCGGTTTCGCCGCCCGTTGCAGCACCTACAGTTTCTCTCTGACATCCCGTAAGAGTTGACGACATCCCGTAAGGAAGATCAGAATGCGCGATGTTCTCTGAATTCCTTGATATTCCTTGATATTCCTTGGAATTCCTTGAGATTCCCTCCATCTCCCCCGTGATTTGTTTTCTTACGGGATGTCATAAACTCTTACGGGATGTCACGAACAATGAAAGATTGCCATGCCAACTTTTGATTTGGGACTCGAACATGTCTCGCTCGACTTCGCCACGAAGACCATTTTCACCGACGTCACGCAAGGCGTGTTCGAAGGCGACCGCATAGGCATCGTCGGCCGCAACGGCGACGGCAAATCCACGCTGCTGCACCTGCTCGAAGGCACAGCAGGGCTATCAGGATCGGCGTGTCACCACGCGCAACGGCCTGACGTTCGGCATGCTCGACCAGCGTGACCAGCTCGACGATGACGCCACGATCCGCGAGGCCGCGCTCGAAGGCCGCGAGGATTACGAATGGGCCGCGCAGACGGAGTCCCGCGAGATCGTCGAGGCGCTGCTCGGCGGCCTCAATCTCAATGCGAGGATCGGCACGCTCTCCGGCGGCCAGCGTCGCCGCGCCGACCTCGCCCGCCTGCTGCTCAAGGACTGGGATGTGCTCGCACTCGACGAGCCGACAAACCACCTGGACGTCGTGACGATCCACTGGCTCGCCGAACACCTGAAGAACCGTTGGGCGAAGGGGACCGGCGCGCTGCTGATCGTCACGCACGACCGCTGGTTCCTCGACGAGGTGTGCGAGTCGATGTGGGAGGTGCATGACGGGCAGATCGAGCCGTTCGAAGGCGGCTACAGCGCGTACATGCTGCAGCGCGTGGAACGCGACCGCCAAGCCGATGTGCGCGAGACGAAGCGGCGCAATCTGGCCCGCAAGGAGCTGGCATGGCTGTCGCGTGGCGCGCGTGCCCGCTCGACCAAGCAGAAGTTCCATGTGAAGGCCGCGCGCGAGCTCATCGCCGACGTGCCGCCGATGCGCAACACGCTCGAACTCAAGCAGATGGCCACTTCGCGCCTTGGCAAGCAGGTGGTCGACCTGGTCGATGTGACGCAGATTTTCGACCGCGAACAGGGTGCTGTGGCCGACATCGACCCCGACATCGCCGACATGGAACGCATGGGCACGGACTCCGAATCATCCGCCGGCACGCAGATTGACATCGTCACCCCGATGGTCCAAGAACCGCAGGCTTTCGGCTCGGTGACGATGGATGTCGACGATGCCGACGACCCGCGCCTCATCTCCGCATTCGGCTCGCGTGCCGCGCAAATTGCCGCCGAGCATGGGCTCAAGGCCCGCGAGGCCGTCACCGGCTACAACGCGCTGCGTGGCATGACCGAGAACGAGCTCGCTGCCAACGAAGCCGCGAACACCGGCGCCGACGCCACGAGTGCCGCCGCGCATATCGAGGTAAGCGGCCGCGAGATTCTCGACGACGTGACCTGGCTCATCGGCCCCGGCGACCGTTTCGGCATCGTCGGGGCGAACGGCGCCGGCAAATCCACACTGCTGAAGATTCTCGACGGCTCGCTCGCCCCCACCGCCGGCCGTGTGAACATCGGCAAGACGGTGAAGTTCGCGGTGCTCTCGCAGCGGCTCGACGAATTGGAGAAGCTCGGCAACTACAAGGTGAAGGAGGTGCTGAGCCGCTACAAGCCCACCTACATCGTCGACGGCAAGGAGGTGACGCCCGGCCAGCTTATGGAACGTCTCGGATTCGAGGGAGCCCAGTTAATGACGCCGATCCGCGACCTCTCCGGTGGCCAGAAGCGCCGCATGCAGCTACTGCTCATTCTGCTCGACGAACCGAACGTGCTCATCATGGACGAGCCGGGCAACGACCTCGACACCGACATGCTCGCCGTGATGGAAGACCTGCTCGACACCTGGCCGGGCACGCTCATCGTGGTGAGCCACGACCGCTACCTGCTCGAACGCGTCACCGACGAGCAGTTCGCGCTGATCGGCGGCAAGGTGCGGCATCTGCCGGGCGGCGTGCAGGACTATCTCGATATGGTGGACGATCTCAAGCGCGGCAAGGCGCTCCCGCAGGCGGATTCCGCGGATGCTGCGCAATCTGCGCACACTGCGCAATCCGAGAACGTGCGAACTGCCGACGAGCAGTCTGCAGACCAGCCGAAGCTCTCCGGCAAGGAATATGCGCAGGCATCGCGCCGCGTTTCGGCGATCGAGCGCAAACTGGAGAAGATCGAGCAGCAGAAAGGCGAGCTGGAATCCCAGATGAACGCGCACGACCCCACCGATTACGAGGGGCTCGGCAAACTGAGCGCGCAGATCGCCGAACTGGAGACGCAGCAGGGCGAGCTGGAGACCGAGTGGTTCGATCTGTCCGAGCAACTCGGCAAGTGAGTATGCGTGCGGGCGCGGCTTGTCGCCGAAGAGCAATACGCTCAGACTATGACACACGCGCAATCACACACTACAGACCAATTTGACGAAACGCTCGCCGCCGGCAATCACGGCGTTGCCAATGCGGCCGTCGATTTGAAGCTCTACGACACGGCGACGCATGCGGTCTCGCGTTTCGAGCCGATCAAACCCGGCGAAGTGGGCATGTACGTGTGTGGCGCGACCGTGCAGAGCGCCCCGCATATCGGCCATATTCGCGCGGCCGTCGCGTTCGACATCATTCGCCGCTGGTTTGAGCGGCTCGGCTACAAGGTCACGTTCATTCGCAATGTGACCGACATCGACGACAAGATTCTCGACAAGGCCGCCGCAGCGGGCGAGGATTGGTGGGCACGCGCATACCATTACGAGCGCGAGTTCACGCACGCGTACAACGAGCTCGGCGTGCTCGCACCCACGTACGAGCCGCGCGCGACCGGGCATATCATCGACATGGTCCACTTGATCGAGCGCATCATCGACAACGGCCACGCCTATGTGATCCGCGACGAGCACGGCGAACTGACCGGCGACGTGTATTTCGACGTCGCCTCCTGGCCGCACTACGGCGAGCTCACGCACCAGAAGCAGACCGCCGAGGTTGACGAGGCCGCCGCCGTGGCCGATCGCATGGGCCCGTCGGTCGACGCCTCCGGAGACGACAAATACAATCCCGCCGACCCGGCCGACCTTTCCGAGAACAAGCGCGACCCGCGCGACTTCGCGCTGTGGAAGCGCCCGAAGAGCACCGATCCCGCCGACGCCCGCTGGAAGACTCCGTTCGGCACGGGCCGCCCGGGCTGGCATATCGAATGCTCGGCGATGAGCTACCGCTATCTCGATGGCATGTTCGACATTCACGGCGGCGGTCTCGATCTGCGTTTCCCACATCACGAGAACGAGATGGCGCAGACCCGCGCGGCCGGCTACCGCACGGCGAACCGATGGATGCATTCGGCATGGGTGACCGCCAAGGGCGAGAAGATGAGCAAGTCGCTCGGCAATGGCCTGTCGGTGCCGGTCGTGCTCGCCGAGCATTCCGCGTGGGTGGTGCGCTATGCGCTCGGCTCCGTGCAGTACCGCTCGATGCTCGAGTGGAGCGACCAGACGCTCGCCGAAGCCGAGGCCGCATACGAGCGCATCATGAACTTCATCGGGCATGCCGCGGACGCGCTCGGTGAGCAGCCGTCGCGTGACGAGATCACCGGCGTCTCGGCCGACAATCTGCCCGTGGATTTCGTCGCCGCCATGAACGACGACGTGAATGTGTCGCGCGCCACCGCAGCGATCTTCACGCAGATTCGCGAGGGCAACACATTTGCTTGCGCGCCTCGCGGGCCAACGCCGACGACGCGGACCGCACCGCATTGCGTGCCGCGCTCGTCAATGTGCGCGCGATGCTCGACACGCTCGGTCTCGACCCGCTTGCCAGTCCGTGGATTGACGGCGGCGACGAGGCCGGCGGCGACTCCAGCGCGCTCAAAACACTCGGCGAACTCGTCGACGCGCAGCTCGCCGCCCGCGCCGAAGCCCGTAAAAACAAGGATTTCGCAAAGGCAGACCAGATTCGCGACGCTCTCGCCGCCGCCGGCATCACAATCGAAGACGGCCCCACCCGGTTCCACCTGGACCCTCGCCCCCTCCCGCTGATTGCGCATTCCCTCCCTCTGGAAAGCCCCTCTGCGTACATGAAGTTCCTTTGCGAAAGGGACTTCTTTGCGTAAATGGGGACAGATAGCGGTTCTAACTGTCCCCATTTACGTCCAATTCAGCGCTCTATCCCCGTATAAAATTCAGCGTTCTATTTCCTGCGTAAAAAGGGACAGATCACCCAGTGTGGGTTCGAGTCCCACCGGGGGCGCGGACTTCTTTGCCTTCTTTGCAAAAAGGGACAGCAGGAAGCCTATAGATGTCTCCTTTTACGCTAATACCGATGCCATCTCATGCATCTTATTTCTGCATAAAAAAGGACAGATAGCGAGCCAATCTGTCCCCATTTACATCCAATCTCCACGCACCCATTCCCTATGCCCTCCCATGCCCCATTCCCTGAGTAAAAAGGGTCATTGCGCGCTTCCATCTATCTCTTTTTACGCTAACATCACCCTTATTTATACTAAATTTCTCTCTTCTCTGCCCGCCCATCTTCACATGGAGATTGAGGCGGATACATCTTTCTGTCTATTCCTATTTACGTCGTCTTACTTTTGACATTGCACGTGTCGCGTTTGCAATTGCGGTCTCAGATCGGCATGTTCGGCCCTTCGCAAACATGTCGTGTTTGTAACTCGAATCTCAACCCAGCCAGTAAGCGACATCTAACATGCCATGTTTGCAGATTCGACCTCACACCGACCATCGCAGCACAGATTCACGCGCCACCTTTGCACGCCGAGCCTCACCCAAACCACCGAGCGCGCCTCAACGAACCTTACTGAGATTCGGAATGCAAAACAGACAACCCAAGAGACCCGCAGACGTGCCACACTTGCAAATTCAATCTCGCGACGACTACTACAGACAGATCCGCATGCCACACTTGCAGCGTCAATCTCACGACGACCACCATATGGAAGCTACACGTGTCGCCATTGCAATCCCAACCTCACCCCAACCAGCGAAGCCGCCAATGGTTGCCTTATGCGATACCTCAATTCAAATGCGCCACGATGAACTCAAGAAGGGACGTAAAAAGGGACAGATAGACCCGCTATCTGTCCCCAATTACGCAGAGGAAAACCTGGTGAAGAACCTGGCGCCCAGCCACGCCCAGCCGCGCCAACCGCCCGAGCTCACCCGAGCAGACCGGAGAGTCCGCCGCCCAGGTTCGACGGAACGTCAGCGCCACCGAGCATGTCCTGCAAACCGGCCGGCAGTTCGTTGGCCTGCGGTTTCTTCGCGAACGCCGAGCCGCCCGGGTTCGACTTGCCGGCGAGCTTGGCGCGCAATGCCTTCTCCTCGGCCTCGCGCTTCATCGGGTTGCCGGACTTGCCGCCCTTCTTGCCTTTCTTGCCTTTCTTGCCTTTCTTCGAGCCGCCGGGACCGCCAAATCCTCCGAATCCGCCTGCCATGCCGCCGCCCATGCCGGCGCGGTTGGTCATGCGCTTCATCATCTTCGACGCCTGCTCGAACCGCTGCAGCAACGCGTTCACGGCCGAGACCGAGACGCCGGAACCGTAGGCGATGCGTGCGCGGCGCGACCCGTCGATGATCTTCGGATTGCGGCGTTCCTCGGGCGTCATCGAGCGGATGATCGCCTCGGTACGGTCCACCTCGCGCTCGTCGAACATCTCCAGTTCCTTGCGATGCTGTGCCATGCCGGGGATCATACCGAGCAGCGACTTCATCGAGCCGAGCTTGCGCACCTGCTGCAGCTGGGCGAGGAAGTCGTCGAGCCCGAACTCGCCTTCCGCCATCTTCGCGGCGGCCTTGCGGGTCTCCTCCTCGTCGAACTCGCGCTGTGCCTGCTCGATGAGCGTGAGAATGTCGCCCATGTCGAGGATTCGCGAGGCCATGCGGTCCGGGTGGAACACCTCGAAGTCCTTGAGCCCCTCGCCGTTCGACGCGAACAGGATCGGCTTGCCGGTCACCGAGGCAACCGAGAGCGCCGCGCCGCCGCGGGTGTCGCCGTCGAGTTTCGACAGCACGACGCCGGTGAAGTTCACGCCCTCGTCGAAGGCCTGCGCAGTACGCACCGCGTCCTGACCGGTCATCGCGTCGATCACGAACAGCACTTCGTTCGGCTGCACGGCGTCGCGAATATCGCGCGCCTGCTGCATGAGCGTCTCATCAACACCCAAACGGCCGGCGGTATCGATGATCACCGTGTCGTACATTTTCTGCCGCGCGTATTCAATCGAGTCGCGCGCCACCTTCACCGGGTCGCCGGTGGTCTCGCCAGGTGCCGACACCGCATCGCCGCCCGCGGACTGCACGCCCTTCTCCGGCGCATACACGGGCACGCCGGCGCGCTCGCCCACCACCTCGAGCTGCGTCACCGCGTTCGGGCGCTGCAAATCTGCCGCCACGAGCAGCGGCGTGTGGCCGGAATCCTTGAGCCAGTAGCCGAGTTTGCCGGCGAGCGTGGTCTTGCCGGCGCCTTGCAGACCGGCGAGCATGATGATCGTCGGCGGATTCTTCGCGAAGTTGAGCGGGCGATCGACTCCCTGCCCGAGAATGTCGGTGAGCTCGTCGTTGACGATCCTCACCACCTGCTGCGCCGGATTCAGCGCTTCGGAAACCTCGGTGCTCAGTGCGCGGTCGCGTACGCGCGCGGTGAACGAGCGCACCACGTCGAGCGAGACGTCGGCGTCGAGCAACGCGCGGCGGATTTCGCGGATTGTACCGTCGATATCCGCGTCGGAAAGCTTGCCTTTGCTCTTGAGATGCTTGAATGCATTCGAGAGACGATCTGTTAACGAACTAAATGCTGCCATAATGTCCACAATTCTAGCTTGCAGAGGGGAAATCGTGGAGCTTGGCCACACACTTGCCACGCCGCTGCGCAAATTCGATAAGCTGGAATCCGGGAATACGCACACGGTCTGCGCGACGGGAGGAAGCATGCATCAGAAGAAGATCGAACAGCAGGCGCTCAAGGTGGGCATCGTCGTCAATATCGTCATGGTGCTCGCGGGCTTCTTCGTGTTCTTCCTCACCGGACTCAAGTCCATGTTCCTCGACGCCTCGTTCACGGTGATCTCGGTAATCTCGGGCGGCGTCGCGGCATACCTGTCGAAGAAGACGGTGCGCGTGAGCGACCGCTTCCCGAACGGCATGTTCGCGCTCGAGCCGATCTATGCGATCTGCAAATCGATTTTCACGATCTGCCTGCTGCTGTTCTCGTTCCTCGACGTCGCGCAGATTGCCATCGCCTACTTCGTGCACGGCGAGGGCGAGCGTCTCGAATTCGGCCCGGTGATCATCTACCAGATTCTCGCCGTCGCCGTCTGCATCGCGCTCGTCGCGTATTACCGCGCACGCAACCGCACGCTCGGCAACGCGAGCCTCATGCTCAAGGCGGAGGCGAACGGCACGTGGATCGACGGCATGATCTCGCTCGGCATCGGCATCGTCGCCGTGCTGCTGTATTTTCTGCCCAACGGCACGCCGCTCGACTTCCTGCATTACACCGGAGATTTCTTCATCACGACGATCATCGTCGCGCTGACGATCAAGGAACCGGTGACCGTGCTGCGCGATGCGTTTGTGGAGCTCATCGGCGGCACGCACGACGACGAGGAGGTCTCCGAACTCGTCTCCCGCGAAGCGTCCGCGCATCTGCCGGCCGGCGTGAAAGTGCAGACGATCCACGTATTCAAGACGGGCATGAATTTCGACATCGACATCATTGTCAACGGCACCGGCGATGTCGTGCGGGTCGAGGATCTCGTCGAGGCGCGCAAGCGGATGGAGCGCGCGCTCGAGCCGAAGCTGCACCTCGTGAACGTCGATTTCGTCTTCGACTGAGACAACCGAGACTCCTCCATTCTCCACCCCCTATTCCATCCCCATATTCCATCCCCTCGACCCCCTCTACCCCTCTCTACCCCCCTCTACCCCTTACAGGATGTCACCAACTCTTACGGGATGTCTTTAACGGTTACGGGATGTCACAGCCCAAATAGACCTGCGAGGAAATGTTCGAAATCATATTATTAATGTTCGTCTCAGTACGGTTAACACGCCGATTTGGTAAGTTTTGCGCCATTGCAAATACATCTCCAAAGAAAGAAAACATCCCGTAGCCGTTAAAGACATCCCGTAACTGCTAGAAGGCATCCCGTAACCGTTCAGGTGCTCCGTGAGACGGAAAGCAGGGAAGGATGGCCGGACGCAATCCCCTCTGAGCGCGCCTTTGAGGCATCTCGCGTACAATATGCTCAGCTGCGGGGCGTGGGCCCGGCATGCCCGAGCAACGAGGAGAACGCATGATCATTGCACTGTGGGTGATTCTGGTACTGCTGCTGGTCTGGATCTCGCTGAGCGAGTTGCCCGCCGGCTGGGATGGCCACGCGCCGCTGCCCTACCTCATCGCGCTCTCGCCGTTCGCGTGGATCGGCATCACCGCCGTCGCCATCTGGTCCGGCTGCCTGCGCGAATGGCCGCTTATGGCGTGTGCAATCGTTGGCTTGATCGCTTCACTCCTACGCAAAACCGCGTATTACATGAATGACCTGAAGACTCCCAACACCGGCGAACTCATCGCCCGCAAGCTCGCCGAAAAGAGGGAATCGGAGAACTTAACCATTTCATCCAACTCGGCTGCCGTTGAAAATCTTGCAAACGGCCATTTCAACGTGTTCACCCTGAACTGCAGATACGGCGAAGCCAACGCCCATGAAATCGTGAACACGGTGCGCACGAACGACATCGCCGTGCTCGCCCTGCAGGAAATGAGCCCCGACCTCGTCACCGAGCTGCACGATGCCGGACTCGACGATCTGCTGCCATTCCACCAATTCGGCGACCCCAGCAGCTCCGACAACGGCGGCTTCAACGGCCTGTGGCTGCGCGTGGAACCGGCCGAGCAGACGCCCACTGGCGTGCCGATTCCCGCCGCCGACGTCCCCACGGTCACACTGCCGGTCACGTCGACGTTCAACATCACGTTCGCGAGCGCCCACCCGAAATCGCCGCAACGCAGCTGCAAGGATTGGTCCGCCGGCATCATCGGGCTTGGCGCGCTGGCGAAATCTGCGAACAAGGACCGGGACCGGAACGCAGACGACTCGTGCAACAATCGCGAAATTGCCGTGCTCATGGGCGATCTCAACTCGAGCATCGTGCACCCGAGCTTCCGCGAGCTGCTCGCGAGCGGCTTCCACGACGCCGCCCTGGTCGAGGCGCGCGGGGAACACCCGACCTACCCGAGCTGGCTCAAATGGCCGCGCATTGTGATCGACCACATTCTGTTCACCGATTTCATGACCGCCTCCAACGTGCGCGCCGTGTTCATAGATGGCACTGACCACCTTGGTCTCACCGCCACGCTCACCATTCGAGACACGCGCACGCAGGCGAATGCCGCCGCTCGCGAATCCTGGCCGAGTTCACTGCCGCCGCTCCCCGCGAAGTCGCGTCGAAAGACCGCCGACTAGCTGCCCACGCGTTCAGCGCCTCCCCCTTCTTGCGTAAAAAGAGACAAATAGGCATATCCACACGTCCCTTTTTACGTCTCTTATTCGCAATCTTCTGCGGAAAAAGAGACAGATGGCGGCATGCATGCGTCTCTTTTTACGCAGAGGATTAACGACTCACGATTACAGCTTCTGGCGCAACCACCGGCACCCTGGCGCAACCACCGGCACCCTGGCGCAACCACCGGCACCCTGGCGCAACCACCGCGCTCGGCACAACGAACGCTTGGCACACAGGACTCAGGCGAGCTGCGGACGCAGTGTGATGGCGAAGTCGAATTCCGGCGCATCGAGGCGGTATTGCGGCAGCAGCTCCGGCCCGCAGCTGTTCGAACCGATGCCGGACTGCATGTAGTCCACACTCACTTCGGTGAACCCGCTCGGCTGCAGCTCGAAATCGTGCCGTGCGCGCGTCATCTCGGCCGCCGTGTATTCCAACGCCTGGAAATCGAACCCGCGCAACAGTTCCGCGGGACTCTCGGGCTGCGAGCCGTCGCCCTGCACAATCATCAACGCCACCCCGTCACCCTGCACTCTCGCCCAGCTGCAATCGTGGTGGTTGCCGTTCTCCTGCGGTTTGATCTCGCGTTCGCCCATCTGGCTCACTGAAGCGCTGAAGACGCCGTGCCAGCTGGCGCGCCGCTTGTCCACATAGCTTTCGTTCGGCCCGAGGCCGCAATAGGTGACGTTGCTCATGGATTTCAGCAGTTGCATGTGAATGCCAAATCTCGGCAGGAACGGGAACGCCGGATCCTTGCGCACGTTCATGTGAAGCGCTACGGAACCGTCTGCATGCACCGTCCACGTGGTGTCCATGCGGGCGATCGGCTGCACCGTGGGCGCGACCGCCCCCATCGAGCACTTGATTTCCACCGCGTTCACCGCCATCGGCCCCCTCGGCGTCCTCCACGGCCGTCTCTTCGCCGTACGCGCCGCCGTCCACGCCGAGCGCCGCTTCGCCAATGCCGCTGGAGACCACGGTGCGCGTCTGCACGTCGTACGCGCGCGCATATGCGCGGTCGTACCCGCAGCGCTCCCACTCATGCCGCACATTGCGGTCGTTGTCGGTGGGCGCACGCCAGATGTCGAGGGTCATCGGCGTCGCGAGAATCGTGCGGTTCGCGTACACGAGCTCGCTGAACAAACCGGTGCACTTGTCGAACACGTACCGCCAGTTCGCGCCGTTGATCACAATGCGCGCATCGGATTCCTCCAACGTCACCGACTCGCCTATCTCGTCGCCGGCGAGCATGTCTTCCACCTGGTGACGCACCCACTGCGAACTGTTATCTCCGGTCGGATTCGGCAACTCCACCTCGTCGAAGCCGAGTTCGAACAGCTGCTCCTGCCCCCACTGCGCTCGCGCGCCAAGTACCGCAGCACGAGGGTGACTCGCCCGGGCTGCGCGACCGGCCACACGCTCTCCCAACCGCTTAAGCGCACTTCGCCCACCGCATGCGGCTCAATCGCGAACGTGCCCGGCTCGACGAGGCTGTACGTCTGCATCACGCCGTCCACATACACTTCCCACATCACGATAACCGCTTCACCAAGCTCGCGGAAGTCGTAATGGTTCCGCAGATTCACCACGCCGCGCTCGGCATCCACGCTCACCACGCGCGCCGGCCGGAACACGTTCTTGAACTCGTCGAGGCCGCTGTGCGGCGTGCGGTCCGGCGAAACCATGCCGTCCACGCAGAAATTGCCGTCGTTCGGCCATTCGCCGAAGTCGCCGCCGTACAGGTATTCCTGCCGCCCGCGCGCGTTCCTGCCGGCGTAGATCGCGTGGTCGCACCATTCCCATATGTACCCGCCGAGCAGCCCCTCGTGCCGCTCGATGCACTGGAAGTAGTCCTCGAGATCGCCCGGCCCGTTGCCCATGGCATGGCAGTACTCGCACATGATGTAGGGCTTCACCTGCCCGTTTTCCGCGGTGCCGTCCTCCCCATTCGCACCGTCCCCGTTCGGCCCGGATTCACTGAAATACGCGTCGATCTCGGCGATGCTCGGGTACATGCGGCTGTGCACGTCTATGTTGCCGTAGTCATGCTGAAGCGTTCCGCCTTCTTCGACATACCGCGCGCTCTCGTAATGGGTGAGCCGCTGCGAATCCAGTGTTTTCACCCACTCAAGCGCTTTTTCGAACCCGATGCCGTAGGCGGACTCGTTGCCCATCGACCAGAAGATCACGCATCCACGGTTCTTGTCGCGTTCCACGAGGCGCTGAATGCGGTCGAGAATGGCCGGCACGAACCGCGGATTGTTCGCGATGAGGCCGTTCCACATGAGCTGCGCGCGCTGCCATTCCTCCATATTCGCAGATTCCGCGCCGGGCTTCGGCAACACGGCGTCGGCCACACCATGCGCCTCGATGTCGGCCTCGTCGATCACGAGGAACCCGAGCTCGTCGAACAGATCGTAGTAATGCGGCGCGTTCGGGTAGTGGCTGGTGCGCACGCCGTTCACGTTGTGGCTCTTCATGAGCAGCAGATCGGTTCGGAACTGCTCCGGCGAGATCGTATAACCGGTCACCGGGTCGCTGTCGTGCCGGTTCATGCCGTGGATCACAATCGGCCTGCGATTGAGCAGCACGGTCTGGTGGCGGCCGTCGGGCGCCACGACGGCGATGTCGCGCAGCGCAAGCGGTTGCGTGATGCTTTCGCCGTCGCTCAGAATCATCAGCGTGTAGCAGGTCGGCACCTCCGGATTCCACAGCACGGGTTGTTCCACGGTGAGTTTCACGCGCGCCTTCGCCGGGAATGCGCTGCCGTTCTCAACCGCTTGCCTTCGGTGGGCAGACTCCCCCACCGTGCCCGTTTCAGACTGAACCGCTTCCGTCACGCCCTGCGCAACCACATTGCCCGCCGCGTCGCCGATCACGACGTCGATGCCCTCCACCGGCACGCCGTCGAGGAAGTCGAAGTCGACGGTCACGTCCGCGCTCACGGCCTGCGGCGCGGCCGCCGCACGCGTGCCGGAATCTGCAAACCGGATATCGGTGCGCACATAGAAATCACGAATCGCATGTTCGGGGCGCGTGAGCAAGTACACATCGCGGAAGATGCCGCTCATGCGGAACTTGTCCTGATCCTCCAGGTAACTGCCGTCGCACCATTTGAGCACGAGCACGACGAGCGTGTTCTCGCCGTCGTCAAGCGCGTCAGTCACCTCGAACTCGCTCGTCGAATGCGAGACCTGCGAATAGCCTACGAAGTCGCCGTTGAGCCACACGTAGAAGCAGCTGTCCACACCCTCGAAATTCAGGAAGGCGCGCGGGCAGGCGGGATCCACGTCATAGCCGAAGGTCGTGCGGTACACCGCGCACGGGTTATCGTGCGGCACGAACGGCGGGTCGAGCGGGAACGGGTAGCGCGTGTTCGTGTACTGGTTGTGGTCGTAGCCGTGCGTCTGCCACACGCTCGGCACGGCGATCTGGTCATAGGAGTCCGCGTCGAACATCGGTTCGGTGAACACCGGCTCGTGAGCTTGAGCGCTTGCGTCCACCTCCGCGTCCAAATCGTAGACGCTCGCATAGTATTTGAAATCCCACTCGCCGTTGAGCAGACGGAATCGATCGGATTGCTCGCGCGCGGCGAACCGCGTATCGGTGGGCGCCGACGCCGGCACGAAATACGCGCGATTCGGCTCGCACCCCACATGCAACGTATCAAGATCCTCGAAATACCGCGGAATGAACACGGCCGTCTCCTTTGCCTCCACCGCTGTTATGAGAACATGGTATGGGGAGCACGGTATTTCCGCGGGTTACGCCCATGTGCAGATTATCTACCCCCGCACGCTATACTAGTGAAGTTATTTGTGCACGGGGAGCCCTCTCATGCCCCATGTGCAAGGAACACGTGTGTGAGCGGGTCCTGTCCCCACACGACCGGCGAAACACACACCCTAGTTAACAAGGAGAGCCACTTTGGCAACCAAGATTCGTTTGAAGCGTATGGGCAAGAAGTTCTATGCGGTGTACCGCGTCGTGGTCATGGATTCGCGCACGAAGCGCGACGGCCGCGCCATCGAGGAGATCGGCCTGTACAACCCGAACACGCAGCCTTCCACCATCGAGATCAAGAGCGATCGCGCACAGTACTGGCTCGGCGTCGGCGCACAGCCGACCGACCAGGTGCTTAACCTGCTCAAGATCACCGGCGATTGGCAGAAGTTCAAGGGCCTCAAGGGTGCCGAGGGCACGCTGAAGACCGCCGCCGCCAAGCCGGAAGCCGCCGTGCTCGTCGAAGAGGCTGAGAACAAGGCGCAGAAGCTCAAGGCCGCCAAGGCCGAAGCCGCCGCCAAGGCAGCCGAAGCCGAGACCCCGGCCGAGGTCCAGCACGATGACGAGAAGGTCGAGCTCGCCGACGTCGAAGAATCCGCACCGGAAAGCGTGTGAGACCATGCTTGCTCAAGCCGTGGAACATCTGATCAAGAACATCGTCGATTTTCCCGACGACGTTTCAGTCAAGTCCCATGAGAACGCCCGCGGTGAACTGATTCGCGTCCGCGTGAATCCGGAGGATATCGGGCGTGTGATCGGTCGCAACGGACGCACTGCGAACGCGGTTCGCACGGTGATCCAGGCGATCTCCGATCACAAGGTTCGCGTGGACATCATGGACGTACGCAAGTGAACATGCACACGAACAGCGTGCCAGACCCGCAACAGCCCCAAGAGTTGTTGCGGGTCTGTCGTATTGGCAAGGCTCAGGGACTCAAGGGCGAGGTCTCCGTGGAACTGTATACGGACGACCCGCATGCCCGTTTCGCACCCGGCGAGGTGCTCTATGCGCGCGAATCCGCTGCGGACGCACTACGCCCCTACACCGTGGCCGCCGCGCGCACATTCAAGAACCGTTGGTATGTGCGCTTCGAAGGCGTGGATGACCGCAATGCCGCCGAGGCGCTGCGCAACACCGTGCTGTACGGCGAGCCGCAGGAGCTCGATGACGACGAGTTCTACCCGAAGGATCTGCTCGGCCTGGAAGTGTACCTGGAATCCGAGGTGTCCGCGGCGAATGCCGACGACGCCCCGGAAGGCGCCGAATTCGAGTTCACCGATCTCGGCAAGGTGGTCGACGTGATCGAGGGCGCCCAATGGCTGCTCAAGATCCGCATGCCGAACCGCGAGGCCTTCCTGCTGCCCTTCGTGGAGGCGCTGGTTCCCGAGGTCAATCTCGAGGAGGGCTACCTCACCGTGGATCCGCCCGGCGGCCTCGTCCCCGGCATCGGCGAGCCAGACATCGCGGACACGGCAGACTCGGTCGGCGCGGCCCCTCCTTCTGCGTAAAAAGAGACATTTGCAACCGCTATCCGTCCCTTTTTACGTCCCTATTCTCTGCGTAAAAAGGGACATCTACCAGCACCTATCTGTCTCCTTTTACGCAGAGGGGAAGCCCACCGCATCCCGCTCTCCCACCCACTGCCCATTTCAAAGGAGTTCGTTTGGACATCGACATCGTTTCCGTCTTCCCCGAGTATTTCGACGTGCTCAATCTCAGTCTGCTCGGCAAAGCGCAGGAGAGGGGTCTGCTCGCCGTGCGCTCGCATAATCTGCGGCAGTGGACGCACGATGTGCATCAGTCCGTCGACGACACCCCGGTGGGCGGTGGCGCGGGCATGGTGATGAAACCCGAGGTGTGGGCGGAATGCCTCGACGAGCTGCTCGGCATCCCGGCCGACGCTCCCGCGAACGCGCACGCCGCCCCGGCCGCCGACTCCCCCGTGCTGATCTTCCCGAACCCGTCCGCCCCGCTGTTCACGCAGCAGGACGCGACCGCGCTGTCGCACGCCGAACACCTCGTGTTCGGCTGCGGCCGCTACGAGGGCTACGACGCGCGCATCCCGCAGTATTATCGCGAACGCGGCGTCGACGTGCGCGAATATTCGATCGGCGACTATGTGCTCAACGGCGGCGAGGTCGCCGTCTCGGTGATGCTCGAGGCGATCACGCGCCTGCTGCCCGGTTTCATGGGAAACGCCGACTCGATTGTCGAGGAATCATACACCGGCGAGAACGCACTGCTCGAGCACAATCAGTACACGAAACCGGCGAGCTGGCGCGGAATCGACGTGCCGCCGGTGCTCATCTCCGGCGATCACGGCAGGGTGAACAGATTCCGCCGCGACGAGGCCCTCGAGAAAACGTCCCGACTGCGCCCCGACCTCATTGCGCGGCTCGACTGCCACGCGCTCGACAAGCAGGACCGCAAGACGCTCATGTCGCTCGGCTGGGAGGTCTCCGGCGAGCATCCGCGCAAACTCGAAGACTGACGCCCACCCGCGCCCTCACTGCACTCTCACTGCGCGCGGTAGGTGTACACGGCGGTCTCGCCGTAGTCGCGCGCGTCGGTGATCTGCCATCCGACGGGCGCTTCGGGTCGCTCGGTGCGCACCGACCGCTCGAGCACGATCATGCCGTCGCGCGCCACCAAGCCGCGCGCGGTGAGATCGCCGAGCAGACGTTCGCAATCGGCAGTGGAGAACGCATACGGCGGGTCGATGAGCACCACGTCGAACGGCTCGCCCACCTTCGCCTTCGCCGCGTACCGCTCGGCTTTCGCGTGCACGATGCGCGCGTTCATCGACTCCTCCCACGCGGGATTGTGCCGCAGTGCTGTCAGCGTATGCGCTATGAGCTTGGCAGCGGGGCCAGATGCCTCCACCACCACCAATTCGTTCGCGCCACGGCTCAGCGCCTCGATGCCGAGCGCGCCGGTTCCGCCGAACAGATCGAGCACGCGCGCACCCGAGAGAATGCCGGTGCTGTCGAGGCGCGAGAACATGGCCTCCTTCGTGCGGTCGGTGGTCGGCCGCGTCTCCGAGCGCGGCGTGGTGAGCGGCACGCCCTTGAATCGTCCTGTAATCACACGCATGTCTTCAGATTATCCCGCCCTCTCGCCGCAGGCGTGCATGCGTGCCTCCCACGCCCCTTGTACGTCTTATTTTTCCAAGCATTCTGCATGATGTTCTTTGCGTGAAAAGAGACAAATTTCAGCGTCCACATGTCCCGTTTTACGCACAGCATCTGCATCCGTTGCGTATGTACAGCTATATCTGATCTGTCTGTATCTGCGTAAAAAGGGGACAGATCGGCCACCAAAGATGTCCCCCAATTACGCACGAGCTGAATC
>ENA-OQDT01000885-OQDT01000885.1-human-gut-metagenome-genome-assembly--contig:-NODE-885-length-18952-cov-14.863692_pt1 | contig 18952 bp, 21 predicted proteins | sample MGYA00242786_ERZ504617 | MGnify/ENA primary metagenome ERZ504617 (study PRJEB26092, sample SAMD00036337) | human gut metagenome | host: Homo sapiens | study: EMG produced TPA metagenomics assembly of...
TGTGAAAGCCCCGGTAGGCTGTTCCTGCTTATCTCTTGCCAGATAACTTTTGGCTGCTGCCGTGGCGGTGTTAATTGCCGCTCTTCGAAAATAGAGGGGAACCTTTTTCCACGGAAGTGGGTTCGGTACCGGCTGCTTATCTCGGCCAACGATCGTCAGTTTTTCCAGAATGCGGAGTGCTTCCTGTGTGCCGGGCTGCTCATCTGTAAAGGTTTCCAGATAGAGCTGGTAATAAAAAAGCAAGATTTCATTGTAGAGGTCCTGGGTCTGGTGGAACCACTCTGTATGTCGAAACAGGACATTGTATTTCCTGACTGTGATCGCATAGTACGGTATTTTCTCCATCTGATAGCACCTCTGATTTGGAAATCGGATATTGTATAACTTTCTTTTACTGATTATAGGACATTAGTTATCCCGTGTCAATCGTTATAACATATCAAATATCCTGTTAGAATACATTCTGAGATATGTAATATCTATACTTTTCTTATCCCAAAGAAATGGAAGATTTCATAACAGCAAAAATAATCCTATACGCAAAGAAAGCCTCAGGGCTCAAAATTTCGAGCTCTGAAGCTTTCTTTTACTTTCTGTATTTATCTTTTGTTCTATTCTTTCCAGTATTTATCGATGTGACTCTGGGCTTCTGCTTCTGTAAGATTGAACTTTTCGATCAGCTTTTTCTTCAGCGATTCCTTAGATCCCCCAAATTCCTTGTGCCGTTTCACAAATGCCTTTATCTCACCGATTTTCTCGCCAAGTTCTTTGCCTTTCTGCAGTGCTTTATCTGTCTGCAGTTCCAACACTTTTCCACCACAATATCACCTATTCCTTTCTTCACCGATTCTTCTTTTTTGAATATGTAGTCGGAAATTTCTTTTATAAGCTCAAGCAGTCTGCCATATATCGCTCCCTGATCATAAAGTATCTTGTCCAGGTGTTGCAGTATAGATTCATACTCTTCCAATAGTTTATGCAGTTCTGTTTCACTTTTATTAATTTTCTTTTTATCTTTTTCATATCTCATGATATAAAAAGGTAACAGAAACAGTAGCTTCTTCTGAAAGATTTCATCTTTCGTATACTTCTGCACACATAAAACCGGAACCTGATACCGCACAATTTTTCCGTCCGGCATGATCAGTTCCATTCTGAGTCTCTTTTTTTCCTTGTACCACGAAGATATATCACCGCTGAGTGTGGAAATCTCATTCTGAAAATTCCATTTTCTTTTTTTCACGTTTTCAATGCTGATTGCAAAATCATACTCCACCATTCGGATCACCATTTTCGAGTCACCTGTACTCTGGCATTCGAAATGATAACCTTTTTTTCCAATTCTGAAGTATGAATCAGTAATTTTTTTCACCATTCAGCGTCTGGTGTTCATTTCGTAGCTGTTCCAACGGAACATCAAGTGGATAATTTGTTCCAAATATCTCATTGAGCACTGGCACAATCAGCTCCGGCATCTTCTGTAGATGAAAGTAACCCTGCAAATATTTCATCCAGCATATTTTTCAGGCTTAAGGTTTCCACCTACCTCTCCCTTTTGTTCTATTTTAGCATATCCATATATAGAACTCTATGCATTATTACAAATTCTCTTCTACTTCTCCTACTGCAGGAAGATACTCCACAGACAGATCGTTGGCAATGACAGCAGCGTGGAAAAGATAACCATCTTCGTTGCAAACGGAGAATCGACCTGATATTTCTCTGCGAGGATACTGGTTGTCGCACCCGCCGGCATCGCTGCCAGAAGCACACAAAGACCAAGAACTGTTTTATTCAATGGCAGGAAACTGCATACAATATAAACGACCGCCGGAATAACGACCAGTCTGTGTACGGTATATTTTACAACTGTCCAGTCCCAGAAATCTTTGAGATCGATGTCAGCCAGGATCATGCCAATGACCATCATGGACATAGCAGTGTTGCAGTTTCCAACTGCCGTTACTGCACCGTCAAGTCCAAGTGGCAGTGGAAGTCCATGCTATCTGATATAGATGGTCTGTATTCCGATGATCCTCATGACAATCCGGATGCAAAGCTTATCAGAGAGGTTGATACGCTTGACAGGAAAATACTTGGCATGGCAAAGTCATCAACCGGCAGCGATGTCGGAACCGGCGGCATGGCGACAAAGCTTACAGCGGCAAAGATTGCCACATATTCCGGTGCCGATATGATTATCGCAAACGGCGGTAATATGGGAATTTTATATGACATTATGAATGGCAGATATACAGGAACACTTTTCCACAGGGCAAAGGATGCAGAGTTTGTGCTTGCGGATTATATACAAAGAGAGATGGCACCTACATCTACAGGCGGCCAGTAATAAGCTATAAATTTGAAATCAGGAGAGTGCTATGACACAGGAAAAAATACAGCGAATCAATGAGCTTTACAGAAAGTCACAGGCAGAGGGACTTTCTGAGGCAGAGAAAAAGGAGCAGGATCTTTTGCGCAAGGAGTATATAGCAAACGTGAAGAAGAATTTAAGAAACCAGCTCAACAATATCGATATGGTAAACGATGACGGTTCGGTTGAGAACCTCGGCGAGAAATATGGAAACAAAAAAAGAAATTCGTAGCAGGCTTAAAAAGCAAAGAGACCTTCTGGGCGCTGATGAGTGCCACAACATGAGCCATGACATTTATAAAAGACTCATGGTATCAGAGCTTGACAGAGATTATGACAACATACTTTTGTATTCAGCTATCAGAAATGAAGTGAATACTGATGAGTATTTTACCTATTTAATAAACAAAGCAAAAAGGATATATTATCCGAGGGTTTCGGGCAATACAATGTCCTTTTACAGGGTAAGAAGCCTTGATGAGCTTAATTGTGGTTCATTTAATATTAAAGAGCCTGATATGACGAATGAGTATACGCAGGCGGATGGCAGGGCGCTTATGATAGTGCCGGGGCTTACATTTTCGGATACCGGTTACAGAATCGGTTATGGAAAGGGCTTTTATGACAGATATTTATCGTCTTTTACAAAAAGAGACACTGTTATGGCAGTTGGAGTGGGCTACGATTTCCAGTTACTTAGCAGCGTGACGTTTGAAGATGAATATGACGTACAATTAGATGGGGTAATAACAGATAAGAGAGAGGTGTTTATTGATGAATGATTTAGAAAAAATTTGTGCGGATGCATACGAGGCCAGAGTAAAGACAGGAACACTGGATACAGATATCAAGAATAAGGTATTAAACGATGCAGCGGACAATCTGCTTAAGGCAGAAAAAGAAATCCTTGAGGCAAACAAAAGGGATGTGGCCACAGCAGAGGAAAATATGAAGGCAAAGAGCATGATTGACAGGCTCTCGCTTGACCATGACAGGCTCCTTGGCATGGCTGACGGACTCAGACAGATAGCAAAGCTTGCAGACCCAATTGGGGAAGTGATGTCTATGTCAAAGCGTCCTAATGGCCTTATTATTGGAAAAAGAAGAGTTGCAATCGGTGTTGTGGGAATCATTTTTGAGGCTCGCCCAAATGTCACATCAGATGCCTTTGGTCTGTGTTTTAAGACAGGCAACTGTGTCATATTGAAGGGTGGAAGTGATGCGATAAATACCAATATCGCAATAGTTAAGGCTTTAAAAAAGGCTTTAACGGACAATTTGGTTTCTGCTGCTGCACTTGCACTTATTGAGTCAACAGACAGAGAGACAACAAATGCGTTTATGAAGATGGATCAGTATGTGGATGTGCTCATACCAAGAGGTGGTGCAGGACTCATCCAGAATGTTGTCAAAAATGCTACAATTCCTGTCATCCAGACCGGTACAGGCAACTGCCATGTATATGTGGACAAGGATGCTGACTTTGACATGGCTGTTAATATTATTAACAATGCAAAGACACAAAGAATCAGTGTCTGCAATGCATGTGAGTCGATTGTAGTACACAGCACCATAGCAGAGGAATTTCTGCCAAAGCTGTATGATAAGTTAAGAGAGCATCATGTACAGCTGCACTGTGATGAAAGAGCGCAGGCTATACTGCAAGGAAGAGATGATGTGACAGAGGCCACTGCCGATGACTGGGGTATGGAGTATCTTGATTACATCATGTCGGTAAAGATTGTTGACAGTATTGATGAGGCAATCGAGCATATCAACAGATACAACACATCACATTCTGAGGCAATCGTCACAAATGATTACGACAATGCGCAGAAGTTCTTAAATGAGATAGATGCCGCATGCGTTTATGTAAATGCCTCAACCAGATTTTCCGATGGAAATGAATTCGGCTTTGGAGCTGAGATAGGCATCAGCACACAGAAGCTTCACGCAAGGGGACCTATGGGGCTTGAAGCACTGACAAGCTATAAGTATATTATTTACGGCAGTGGTCAGATCAGGGAATAGTCAGCTAAAGTATCATAGAATTAATTTGAGAGGAAACATAATATAACATGAGCTACGATATAGATATAACAAAGACACCACCGGCACATGAGCCTGAGAGGCAGTATTACTACATGGCAAAGGCAAAGGATTTTGTTGAAAAGAAATCTAAAGAAATCGGCCGTCCTATGACTTATTTCGTCAAGACCTTCGGCTGTCAGATGAATGCCCGCGACTCAGAAAAGCTTGTCGGAATACTCGAGCAGATAGGCTACGTGGAAGGAAATGATGAGCACTCGGATTTTATTGTATACAACACCTGTACCGTACGTGAGAATGCTAACAACAAGGTGTACGGCAGACTTGGATATCTGCAGAACTACAAGAAAAAGAATCCTCTGATGAAGATTGCTCTCTGCGGCTGCATGATGCAGGAGCCGGAGGTTGTTGAAAATATCAAAAAGCACTATAAGTTTGTAGATATCGTATTCGGAACCCACAATATATTCAAGTTTGCAGAGATTTTGTGCAACAATATCGAGTCAGGCTCACAGGTGATTGACATATGGAAGGATACCAATCAGATTGTCGAAGATCTGCCGGTGAAGAGAAAGTTCTCTTTCAAATCAGGTGTCAATATCATGTTTGGCTGCAACAATTTCTGCAGCTACTGTATCGTGCCATATGTAAGAGGACGTGAGAGAAGCAGAGAGCCTAAGGATATCATAAGAGAGATCGAAAAGCTTGTTGCAGACGGAGTGTGCGAGATAATGCTTCTCGGACAGAATGTCAACTCATATGGTAAAACACTTGACAATCCTATAACCTTTGCAGAGCTTCTTCGCGAGGTCAATAAGATTGAGGGACTTAAGAGGATTCGTTTTATGACATCTCATCCAAAGGATTTATCCGATGACCTGATTATGGCGATAAAGGAGTGCGACAAGGTGTGCAAGCATATGCATCTGCCGCTTCAGTCAGGAAGCTCAAGGGTGCTTAAGGAGATGAACAGGCACTATGACAAGGAAAAATATCTCGACGAGGTAAAGAGACTTCGTGAGCAGATTCCTGATATTGCAATCACAACTGATATCATTGTAGGCTTCCCGGGAGAGACTGAGGAGGATTTCCTTGAGACAATGGATGTTGTCAAGCAGGTCAGATATGACAGTGCTTTTACATTTATTTACTCAAAGAGAACAGGCACACGCGCAGCTACAATGGAGAATCAGGTGCCGGATGATGTGGTTAAGGACAGGTTTGACAGGCTCTTAAAGGAGGTTCAGACAATATCATCAGAAAAGGCAAAATGCTATGAGGGCAAAGTGGTTCCGGTACTTGCAGAGGAGATGGATGACCAGAAGGACGGCTATGTGACCGGACGTATGGACAATAATTCAATCGTACATTTTCCGGGTACCAAGGATATGATTGGGAATATCTACAATGTGAAGCTTGATGAGTGCAGAGGCTTTTACTATATGGGAGAGATAAAAGAGGATGCGTAAGCGTTTTGGCAGAAATGATATAATCCTGATATCGGTTATTGTAATTATCTCTGTCGCTCTGCTTCTTATATGGAAGCTTGTATATTTAAAGGGACAGGATACGGATAGCGATGCATGTGTCGAGGTGACTATCGATGGAAGGGCCTATGGATCATATCCGCTTTCAAAGGATGATACAATTGAGATAAAAAACGGCGATGGCGATGTTACTAACACTCTTGTCATAAAGGGCGGTGTGGCGGATATGACCTCTGCCGACTGTCCGGATCATCTGTGCGTGAAGCAGAAGGCTATATCAAAGGAGGGAGAGTCGATTATCTGTCTGCCGAATAAGGTTGTTGTGACGGTAAAAAGCGACACGAAATCCGATATAGATTCGATATCCAAGTGATACCCGAACATTTTTATAGAAAGAATGAGATAAATGAAAACCAGAAAGATTGCATATCTTGGTATGCTTATGGCACTGGCACTGGTGCTAAGCTATGTTGAGTCACTTATACCGTTTGCAGTAGGCATACCGGGAGTGAAGCTCGGACTTACAAATATAGTGACAGTAATCATGCTTTATATAGCAGCACCCATGGAGACGTTTCTGCTATGTGTATTTCGTGCGGTGCTTTCAGGCTTTATGTTTGGAAATGCGTTCAGCATCATATATTCACTGGCAGGCTGTATACTAAGCTTTATCGTTATGTACCTGCTTAAGAAATCAGATAAATTCAGCTCTGTCTCAATAAGTCTGGTCGGTGGAGTGTGTCACAATATAGGACAGATAATAGTTGCGGCTATAGTTTTGTCAACCTACAGCGTAGTGTATTATATTCCGGTGCTTCTTGTGGCAGGATGCATCACGGGACTTGTGATTGGAATAGTAGCTTCACAGGTGCTTTTGAGGATTTCTGACAGCTTTCATGTATAGTTTTAATGGGCTGTAATCTACGTATATTTAATAACAAAGGAGATGCTGCTGTTTTATGCCTGTGTGTCAGGCTACAGTCGAAACAGTAACAAATGGATTCAATGTATGCATATATAAAAGGAGAGCTTGCAGAAAAAAATATAGACAGCATTGTAGTGGAGGCAGCAGGTGTAGGCTATCTCATTTACATACCGACGCAGTATTTTGATATGCTGCCCGACGAGGGAGAGAATGTAAAAATTTACACTTACCTATGTGTCAGGGAGGATGCCATGATACTTTATGGCTTTTTGAGCAAGGATGATCTTGAAATCTTTAAGCTGCTGATTACAGTCAGCGGAATCGGACCAAAGGGCGGCCTTGCCATTTTGTCAACTCTGCCTGCCGATGATTTGCGTTTTGCGATTCTATCGGGCGACTCAAAGGCTATATCAAAGGCACCGGGAATAGGTGCAAAGACGGCTCAGAGAGTAATACTTGATTTAAAGGACAAGCTGTCGCTTGAGGATGCATTTGAAAAGAAGCTTGAGAATCAGACTTCCGGTGCTGTTTCATCCATGAACAGCACTGTGAAAAATGATGCTGTCATGGCGCTCAATGCGCTTGGATACTCATCTACTGAGAGTCTTAAGGCAGTGTCCAAGGTTGATATCACAGAGGATATGGATGTAGAGGATGTGCTGAAGTTTGCGCTCAAAAATATGGGCTGATTGATAAAAGCTGTAAGCTTAAAACAGAAACGGGGAACAAAACGTGAAAAGAGTAATTTCCACACAATTGCAGGAAGAGGACATAAAGATAGAGAAATCCCTGCGTCCTATGTATTTTGATGACTATATCGGTCAGCAGAAGATAAAGGACAATTTAAAAATATATATTGAAGCTGCAAAATCAAGGGGCGAGGCGCTCGATCATGTGCTATTTTACGGACCTCCGGGGCTTGGAAAGACAACACTTGCAGGAATCATTGCAAATGAGATGGGTACAAAGATAAAGGTGACCTCCGGTCCTGCAATAGGTAAGCCGGGAGAGATGGCAGCCATACTCAACGGACTTTCTGAGGGAGATATACTGTTTGTCGATGAGATTCACAGATTAAACCGTCAGGTGGAGGAGGTGCTCTATCCTGCCATGGAGGACTATGCCATAGATATCATGATTGGAAAGGGCGAGTCTGCAAAGTCAATCAGATTCAACCTGCCCAAATTCACCCTTGTGGGTGCAACAACGAGGGCGGGCATGCTTTCGGCACCTTTACGCGACAGGTTTGGTGTGGTAAATCACATGGAGTTTTATACTGTCGATGAGCTAAAGCATATTATCGTCAATTCCGCAAAAGTGCTTGGAGTAGAGATAGATGACAAGGGAGCCTACGAGATGGCAAGACGCTCAAGAGGCACACCAAGACTTGCAAACAGACTGCTAAAGCGTGTCAGGGATTTTGCGCAGGTCAAGTATGACGGCAAAATCACCTATGATGTGGCAAGCTTTGCGCTTGACCTTTTGGAAGTGGACAAGTACGGACTGGATTTAAACGACAGAAATATACTTCTCACCATCATTGACAAGTTTGCGGGAGGACCGGTGGGCCTTGATACGCTTGCGGCGGCAATAGGTGAGGATGCCGGAACCATTGAGGATGTTTACGAGCCGTATCTGGTGAAGAACGGCTTTATAAACCGCACACCAAAGGGACGTGTGGCGACAGAACTTGCCTTTGAGCATTTTGAGAGAAAAAGGGCTTAAAGTTGCAATTTATATCTATAAGGCATATAATAATTAAGTATTTGATATTGAAATTGATATTAATATTAATATAGCTGGTTTGAATAAATGTGAAAACGGAGGATGATTAAATGTCTGCAAAAACAAATGCCGAGGTGGTAATAGACGGAAAGGTTTACACACTGTCAGGATATGAGAATGAGGAATACTTACAGAAGGTTGCGGCATACATCAACAACAAGATTGCAGAGTTTGATGATATGGATGAGTATAAGCATCTTCCGGGCAATATGAAGAGCACACTTATCGAGCTCAATATTGCAGATGATTATTTCAAGGCAAAGGCACTTGTCGAAAAGCTTGAGGGTGATATAGAGAATAAGGATAAGGAAATATATGATTTAAAGCATGATTTAATTTCCAATCAGGTGAAGACAGAGAATGCCGAGGCGAGCATGAAGGAGCTTGAGGCACAAAACAAGGAGCTTTTACTCAACAAGGCGAGACTTGAGGCAACTCTTGAGGAGTCACTTCTTGATGGAAAAAAGCCTGTTAAAAAATCTGCACATGCTTCTAAAGGGGCAAATGACAGTAGCGATAAATAGCAATAAAATGGGAACAGTTATCGTACACTGTTCCCTATTTTATTGCAGGTTTATATGATATCAAATGAGCATCTATATGAGGAAATATATGAGAAATAAAGATTTTGAACTGCTTGCACCGGCAGGAAACCTTGAGATACTTAAGGGTGTGATAGAAAGCGGCGCCGATGCTGTGTATGTGGGCGGAAGCATGTTTGGAGCCAGGGCATATGCCAATAATTTCACAGAGGAGGAGCTTTTAGAGGCAATTGATTTTGCGCATTTACGAGGAGTAAAGGTGTATCTGACGGTCAATACGCTGATTAAAAACAGTGAGTTTTCAAAGCTCTACGACTACCTGCTTGTGTACTACAAAAGAGGGCTTGATGCAGTGATAGTGCAGGATATTGGAGTGGTGAAGGCTATCCATGAGTATTTTCCTTCAATGGAGATACATACGAGTACACAGATGACGGTGACTGGAGCAGACGGAGTGCGTTTTCTTTCACAGTTTGGAGTGACGCGTGTGGTCATGGCAAGGGAGGTTTCTCTTGCCGAGATGAAGCGCATACATGAGGAAACCGGCATGGAGCTTGAAGCCTTTGTGCACGGAGCATTGTGCTATTCGTATTCCGGACAGTGCCTTTTCAGCAGTATTTTAGGTGGTAGAAGCGGAAACAGAGGCCGCTGTGCACAGCCGTGCAGACTGCCGTATACCGTGGAGGGCAAAAAGGATGAATACATTTTAAGCCTTAAGGATATGTGTGGTATAAAGGCTCTTGACAAGCTGCATGATGCAGGTGTTTATTCGCTCAAGATTGAGGGACGCATGAAGCAGCTTGAGTATGCATGCGGAGTGGTAAAATACTACAGAAACTATATTGACAGCAAAAAGCCTGTTAGTGATGCTGATTATGACAGGATAAAGGCACTTGGAAACCGCTGTGGTTTCACAGACAGATATTATTTCGACCACAATGGCTCTGATATGGTGACTTATGTGAAGCCTAATTTCGTTTCAAATGCTGCAGAGCCTTCGCCTGAAAAAAGAAAGCTCTCGATAGAGGGAGAGCTTGTTTTAAGAGAGGGCGAGCCCGGAAGCCTCACTGTAAAAAGAGGTGATGTGACATACAAAGCCTCAATAGAACCTGTCAGTGCCGCACTTAAGGCACCGCTTGATAAAAAAGCCGCTATCGACAGGATAAACAAAACCGGTGATACAGACTTTGAGTTTTCACATATTAAAGCTCAAATCGGAGAAAACGTCTTTGTGCCAAACGGAGCACTAAACAAGCTGCGGCGTGATGCAATTTCAGGGCTTTGTGATAAGCTGTTGAAAAAGTATTACAGGGATGACGCGCGATATGTTGATATATCAAGTCTTTCTAAGCTTCCGGAGCATGCCATAAAAAGCGACGCAGCACATGAAACTATAAATGATTACACCACCATATGCTCGTGTATGACACGCGCGCAGCTTGATACACTTATTAGCTATGAATGCTTTGATGTATTTTATCTGGATTTTGACATGTATGACAGGAAGACTCTGATACAGCAGTTTGCAGATGATGTGAAAAGCCTTACAAAGCGAAATAAAAAAGTGTATCTCATGCTGCCTACTATATTCAGGGCGGATTCATCGGATTATTTTGTATCTATCGCAAAAGAGCTTGATAAGGTAAGCTTCGAGGGCTTTGTTGTGAAAAATTACGAGGAGCTTTATCTGACAGAAAATCTGTTTACAGGGAAAAAAGTTATTTTAGACCACAATATGTATACCTTTAATGATGTTTCAAAGAGTGCTTTTTTTGAGCACGGAGTAAGTGGTGACACAGTGCCGCTTGAACTCAATTCAAGGGAGATTATGCATAGAAACAATATAGTCTCGCAGATGATAGTCTATGGATATTATCCGCTTATGACCACCGCCAATTGTGTGCACAAAAACACAAAGGGCTGTGATAAAAAGCAAAAGCTTATATATTTAAAGGACAGATACAATAAATCCTTTGCAGTTTGTAACAACTGTAAGGAGTGCTATAATACAATATATAATTCACTGCCTACCATGCTCACAAAGAATATAGGTAAGCTTAAGGAGGCCGGTATCAGGAGTTTTAGATACAGCTTTACAATCGAGACTCCAAAGCAGATTAAGGCGGTTATGGATGATAAGGTAGCTGAATATACAAACGGACATTACAAAAGAGGAGTAGAATAACATGGTACATCTGATAGTACAGCTTTCCAAGTATATTATGATAATACTTTTTCTCATATATACTTTTTTATGCTTTCATTTATTCAAGTATCCCGACAAGCCGAAAAAGCAGAGGCATATATATAATCTGCAGAGATTTTATATGTTTCTGATTCATTTAGATGGTTTTTTGGTGCTCTTTGTCACGACAATGGATACAAAGATAATAGGATTTTATATAGCACAGCTTGTGCTTTTTGAATCAATTTATTTGATTTATCATAAGTTTTATAAGAATGCCTCAGAGCTTGTGCTAAACAACATGGTGATGATGCTTTGTATTAGCATGATTATTCTAACGAGAATTTCGTTTGACAAGGCATTAAGGCAGTTTGTTTTTGTACTTGCCGGAACAATATTTGCGTTTTTAATACCGCTTATCATGCAAAAAGGCACGATGTTTCGAAAACTGACATGGACATATGCCGGTGTTGGAATACTTGGTCTTTTGTCAGTGCTTGTGGTAGGAGTGGCGAGCAGAGGAGCAAAGCTTTCTTTGACATTTGGTCCTGTTTCAATTCAGCCGTCTGAGTTTGTAAAGATACTTTTTGTGTTTTTTATAGCATCCATGCTGTATAAGTCAACTGATTTAAAGCAGCTTGCCATAACAAGCGGCATATCGGCCGTGTTTGTGCTGATACTTGTTGCATCAAATGATCTAGGTGGAGCGCTTTTGTATTTCTTTACATATCTGGTCATGATTTATGTTGCTACAAAAAGGTTTTATATTTTTGCCGGAGGTCTTGCGTTTGTTGGGCTTGGAATGTACGCAGGCTATCATCTGTTTTCACATGTGAAGAACAGAATTGTTGCATGGATTGATCCTCTTTCTGTCATAGACAAGGCCGGCTATCAGGTGTGTCAGTCGCTTTTTGCCATAGGTACAGGCGGACTGTTTGGCTTTGGACTGGGGCAGGGACTGCCGAATAAGATACCTATTGTGTCAAAGGACTTTATCATAGCGGCTATCTCAGAGGAGATGGGCGGTATATTTGCTGTCTGCCTCATCATGGTTTGTGTCAGCTGCTTTCTTATGATATTTAATCTTTCCATGCAGATGAAGGATGCATTTTACAAGTATGTGGCGCTTGGACTTGGCAGTGTGTATGCGCTTCAGGTGCTTTTAACTGTTGGCGGCTCAACCAAGTTTATACCGATGACCGGTGTGACGCTGCCGCTTGTGAGCTATGGTGGCAGCTCGCTTTTATCTACGATGATTATTTTTGGAATGATACAGGGCATGTATATTATGCAGGCAGCCCCTGAAAAAAGGAGAAATATAGATGACAAGAGACGAAAGGACCATGAGACAAAAAACAGACAAAAGCAGGCAGCAAAAGAGCCGGGTGCGCAGGGAAGTCAGCAGAGAAGGAGAAAACCGGCAGCAGGCGGCAAAAACAGCACGAAGACACAGAAATAGAGAGTATGCGGTTGTTACATATTTTTTCCTTATAGTTTTTGTTGGATTGATAGGTTATTTCTTGTATTTCCAGTTTGTAAAAAGCGACGAATTCATCAACAGTCCATATAATTCGCTGCAGGATCTTTTCTCTAAGAACGTGGTGAGGGGCGAGATACAGACTAAGGATGGACATGTCATAGCACGGACAAAGGTCAGCTCGGATGCGTCTGAGACAAGGGAATATCCTGACGGCAGGATGTTTGCGCATGTGGCAGGCTTTGCCGTAAACGGTAAGGCCGGGCTTGAAAAGCAGGAAAATTTCTCATTGCTTCGCTCACATGAGTTTTTCCTTGACCAGATAGTAAATGATATAAGCGGTAAGAAAAATACCGGTGATAATGTCGTAACCACACTGGATTACGAAGCACAGGCGGCTGCATATAATGCACTTGGCGACTATGAAGGTGCTGTCATTGCAATTGAGCCGAAAACAGGAAAGATTGCAGTTATGGTGTCAAAGCCTGATTATGACCCAAATACCATCGCAAGTGACTGGGAGAGCGTAAACGGTGAGGGCAGCACTTCTCTTTACAACAGGGCAACACAGGGACAGTATGCCCCGGGCTCAGTGTTTAAGATTTTTACAGCACTTGAGTATTATAACGAAAATCCGTCTACATACAACGACTACAGCTTTGATTGTGATGGAAGCATTACTGAGGACGGCTTTACAATCCACTGTGCAGGCAATAAATCACACGGACAGGAGGACTTAACAAAGTCGTTTGCCAAGTCGTGCAACTCGTCCTTTTCCAATATAGGTCTTTTGGTGGATAACAATAAGCTTAATACCTTGTGTGACGATATGCTTTTCAACAAGGATCTGCCTATAGCCTTTGATTCAAAAAAGAGTAAATTTGCACTGGATAACAATGCTTCGTCAGCTCTAACAATGCAGACTGCGATAGGTCAGGGAAACACGCTTGTTTCGCCACTTCATATGTGCATGATTGCCGGTGCAATCTGCAATGATGGAAATCTGATGAGGCCATATCTGGTAGACCATACGGAAAATGCGAGCGGGGCGCTTGTGGAGCAGAATAAACCGGCTTCATACAAGCAGATTATGTCAAAGGATCAGGCAGCTTTTCTTCAGAATCTTATGGCAGCAGTGGTGTCTGATGGAACAGGCACAAAGCTAAGAGACCAGAGCTATGAGGCCTTTGGAAAGACCGGCACTGCCCAGGTATCAGATTCTACAGACCAGACCAATGCCTGGTTTGTGGGCTATGGAAAAAAGGATGGCTACAATGATCTGGCTATCGCAGTAGTTGTGGAGGATTCGGGTGCCGGAAGCACCTATGCGGTGCCGGTTGCAAAAAAGGTATTTGATAAATATTTCAATGAATAGGCTTGTTGCACTTTTTTTAGAAGTAGGTTATACTTAAGTGTAATGACAGACGTTATCGTTCATATTTCGCTTGAACTGACAGATAGCGTTTAAACCACACTTGGAGGAATGGCAATGATAGAAGCAACGAGCTGTGGCGGTGTGGTAATCTTTCGTGGCAAAATATTACTCTTATACAAGAACTACAGGAACAGGTACGAGGGGTGGGTACTGCCCAAGGGAACTGTGGAATCTGATGAAGAGTACAAGGACACTGCAATCCGTGAAGTGAAAGAGGAGACCGGTGCCAGTGCAACGATAATCCAATACGTGGGTAAGAGCCACTATTCTTTTACCGTGCCACATGATACAGTGGAAAAGGATGTACACTGGTATCTTATGATGGGCGAAAGTTATTATAGTAAACCGCAAAGAGAAGAGTATTTCATGGATTCAGGGTTTTACAAGTATCACGAGGCATATCATCTGCTCAAGTTTGCAAATGAGAAGCAGATACTTGAGAAGGCTTACAATGAGTACCTGGATTTAAAGAAAAGCAATTTATGGGGGACACACAAGTATTATTAGTATTATTAAAAAGCAGTTTTAAAAACTGCTTTTTGAGGTTTTGGAATGAAATGGTATGAGGATTTATTTGTAGGAGAGTCTGTTACCGGAAAGATAAAGAAAATCAAGTGGAAGATAGAGCATAATGCCGGCATGCTTCACACATACATCATCACGTTTCCGTCAAATGAGGAAAATCTTTTGGATATCATTCCGACAAGAGAATTGCTGCAAAAGGGATATCCGAAGAAGAATCTGCACATAATCGCAGTAGCGGGTAATTATGATGAGGCACTTTTGCTGGCCTGTGATATTGTTAAGGAGACATACGAAAATACAGGTAAAACAGATGTGAAGAGCTATTTAAAGAGCAGACGGAGGAATTAGATATATGATATTTACGATTTTAAAGGTCATAGGCATCATACTCCCTGTAGTGCTTGCTCTTATACTTACAGCGCTGCTTTGCGTACTGTTTGTGCCGGTCAAGTACAGGGCTGTCGGAAGCTTTGACAATACAGACATAAGAGCAAAAGCACATGTGTCATGGCTTTTGCATTTGTTTGCACTGCATATAGAGTATGCACAGGAGACTGACGGATATATAAGGCTTGCTTATTCGCCGTCGGCTCCACATCGGCCGTGGCGACCTCCTGCACGGAATCGATGGCGTCTGCAATGACATTGAGCTCACTTTGCATACGAGTGATTTCCTCGTCGGTGAGCGCGATTCGGGCCAGATCGCCCAAATGTACTATTTCTTCGCGTGTGAATGTAGGCATAGCCCCAACTATACGAACCAAATGTGACGAGGCCTCGACCGTTTCACTGAAAACGGTCGAGGCCCCGTATCACAGGCCTCTCCACCTCGGGAGTGCTCATTCACCTCACTTCATTCGCACATCACTTCACATCGCGCCGATCCATCACGATCACACCTGCGGCGTAGACCACCACGGCCCAGGCGAGGTAGATCAGGCCAGCCCACCCCCAACTCGGCTGGAACGGATGCGTCGCGCCCATCGACAGTTGCGCGCTCGCGCTGTTCGAGAACGAGTTGGCGCCCACACCTGTGAAATAGGTGAGCGCGTTCGCAGGCAGGCAGTTGTTGAGGGAGACCACCCAGGTGAATTTCTCGCCGAGCAGCTGCACCATCTGCAGCATCGACGGCACGATCATGAACAGCACGACCACGCAGAGCACGCCGCCGGCGGTCGAACGGCACAGCGCACCGAAGCCCATCGACATCACCGCGCCCAACGCCATCGCCAACGGTATGCCAAGCAGCGTGACCCACGGCATCGCGGCCGGCATCTCGGCATTGCCGGTGCTCACCGACGAGCCCATCATGATCGCCGCGCATCCCCACGCCAGCAGCATGCCGACGAAGGAGGCAAGGAAGGTCACGACGGCGAGCACCAGCGCCTTTGCATTCATGAACATGGTGCGGCGCGGGTTCACCGTGAGCGACGTGATGATCGACGAACTCGAGAACTCGCTGGTGAGCACCATCACGCCGAGAATGCCGACGATCAGGAGCACGTTGTCGGCGCCGGAACTGACCGCGGCCCACAGGTCCTCGTTGCCGAGCGGCATGCCGTCGCCCTGCGATTCCACGAACCTCATGAGCCAACCCATCATCAGGCTGTTGACGGCGAAGAACACAATGGCGAGCACCAACAGCACGTAGGTGGACGTCACGCTCCACACCTTGCACCATTCCGCTCGCAATGCGCCGCCAAAGCCCAGTCGCCTGGCATGCGACGCACCATGCGCTGCGCCATGTGCCGCACCGGGGACCGTTCCTGACGGCGTTCCCGTTGGATTCGCTGATTGCATGGCACCACTCATCGCGCCCCTCCGTTCCCCATGTTCTGCACCGGCATGTTCTGCATTGGCATGTTCTGCGGAATCTGCGCACCGGCCGCCGTCATCGGCGCGCTCACATACTGTGCATGCGCGTGCGTGAGTTCCATGTATGCCTGTTCGAGCGAGACCTGCTCGCGCGTGAACCGGTACGCGACGATCTGCGAGCGCGCGAAGCCATGCGCGACGGCGGCGAAATCGGCGCCTTCGATTCTGAATGCGCGCGAGTCCGCCGGGTAGCCGTCTTCCACGGTGGTCTCCGTGATGCGCACGCTCGGCGAGTTCGCGAACATCGCCTGCATGCGCTCGGCATCGGGCGTCACCACGGAGAGCAGATCGCGCGAATGCTCCTCCACGAAATCACTCACTGTGGTCGTCTGCAAAATGCGGCCTTCGCCAATGATGACCAGATTGTCGGCCGTGAGCGCCACCTCGCTCATCAGATGCGAGCTCAGCAGCACGGCGCGCCCCTCGGCCGCGCAATTGCGGCACAGGTCGCGCACCCATTTGACGCCTTCGGCGTCGAGTCCGTTCACCGGTTCATCGAGCACGAGGTTCTTCGGGTCGCCGAGCAGCGATGCGGCGATGGCGAGTCTCTGGCTCATGCCGAGCGAGAATCTGCCCGCCTTCGTCTTTTTCACACTGGCCGGGCCGGTGAGGTCCATCACTTCGTCGACGCGCGATTTCGAGATGTTGTTCGTATATGCGAGCGAGCACAGGTATGCGTATGCGGACCTGCTTTTCGGCGCGTATTTTGCGTCGAGCACTTACTTGGCGCCAGACATTTTCGTAACGCCTTGTATTTCAATCACCCGGGCACAGTATCACGCCAACGCCGTCGGATGCGGCCACCTGTCCACTTTTGCCAGACACCCGTGGCTGCGAATGCCCGTGGCGTACGCCATACGCGTACGGGTGCGAACAGATGGCGTCCCACTGCGCAGCGCGGGACACTGCAATGTGGGCAGACTGTGCGATGTGAGCAGATATACGGTGTCGGACTACGCAATGTGGGCATGCTGCGCGATCCACGCATGCATGGTCACGGCGGCCGCCGCACCGGCGTTGATGGAGCGCACCGAGCCGAATTGGCTGATGTACACGACGTCGTCGGCCAACTCGAGCGCCTTCTTCGACAGGCCCGGTCCCTCGGCGCCGAACAGCAGCAGGCAGCGTTCGGGGAAGCGGTAGGTCTCCATGGGCACCGCGCCGTCGATGATGTCCATGGCGATCACCTTGGCGTTCTGCGCAATGTTCAGGTCGTGCCGCGCGTACACCAGTTCGCGGGCGGCGTCAGCGGGACTCAGCACGCCGGCTTGGGCCGCCGTCTGCGCCGTCTCGATGCGCTGGCGCGCCTCGGTGCGTTCCTGTGCGATGCGCGCGTGCCAATCGTCCACGCAGGCGCGAATCGACGGGTGATGCACCACATGCTGGTACAGCTCGGTCATGAGCGCGCCTTTGCGGTTCCATTTGTGCGGACCCACGATGTGCACGCGGTTCGCCGTGAAGGCATTCGCCGTGCGCACCATTGAACCGATGTTGAAGTCGTGCGTCCAGTTCTCCACGGCCACTTCGAACATATGGCGCCCGCGGGCGTCCAAATCGGCCTTGATCGCCTCGACCGACCAGTACCGGTACCGGTCGAGCACGTTGCGGCGGTCGCCTTCGTCGAGCAACGCGGCATCGAATCTGGGGTCGTCCGGGCGCGGCTCCTGCAGGTGCATCTCGGCCCATGGGCCGACCCCCACCTCACGGAATTCAGGCTCGCCGGAGGCCTTGGCCAGCACATCGATCGGATTCGGCTCATGCATGGCCCATTCCCTCCCTTTTCGGCTTCCAGTGCAGATCAGCGCAGCTCAGTGCAGCTCGGATTCCCGGAACACCTCGATGAACGGCAGTTCCGCCGTGCTGTCGTCGGCCGGATTCACCACGCGGATCACCGGATCCACCATATCCACACCGCCAATGAGCGAGGCCACGGCCACCACTTCGGCGCCCTGGGCCTCAACGATGCCGAAGTCGAGGCTCAGTTCGTTGCCGTTGCGCAATGTGACGAGCGAAGAGGTCTGCACATACGACTTCTCCGACAGCCATGCGTCGAGCAGCAGCACGCGCTTGCCTTCCAGGCGCTTGCCCAGAGACTCCTCCGGGGCGATAAGCTTGCCGAAATCGGGAGCGCCGACGAGCCTGGGGATGTTTGCCATGATGATTCCTTTCTCGAATCTCTTCTCTCACGAAGGTCACGCGGCGCGGGATCGGCCACGCGGCCTTACGTACTAAGGGGTTAAGCCTGCTGAGCCGCGAAATGACGGCCCGCGATGCGGCCCGAGGTGTGAGCAAA
>ENA-OQDT01000886-OQDT01000886.1-human-gut-metagenome-genome-assembly--contig:-NODE-886-length-18906-cov-3.364982_pt1 | contig 18906 bp, 17 predicted proteins | sample MGYA00242786_ERZ504617 | MGnify/ENA primary metagenome ERZ504617 (study PRJEB26092, sample SAMD00036337) | human gut metagenome | host: Homo sapiens | study: EMG produced TPA metagenomics assembly of...
ACGATCGCACATCCTGGTTCTTTTCTAAAAGCAGGGCAACGATTTCTTTCAGATTTCCTGATGAACCGCCGATAAACGCATGAGTTGGAACCGGCAGTTCTTTTAGTGCTTCCGGTGCCTCGCCCTTTATAATTTCCAGATTATCCGCTGCAAACCGCTGTTTGTTTTTGTAAAGAAGAGCCACCGCGTCATCCTTTTTCTCAACAGCGAAAACCTGTCCCTGATCTGCGCGAAGAGCCATTTCCACAGAAACAGAACCTGTTCCGGCACCTACATCATAACAGATGGAATCTTCCTGAAGACGAAGCTTGGAAAGGGAAACACATCTCACCTCTTCTTTTGTCATAGGTGCTTTTCCACGGATAAATTTCTCATCTGGAATTCCATGAGTGGAAAATGCCGGTCTGGCTTTTTCATTGTAAGCACAGACAACGCTCAATGCCTGACCCGCATAGGAAGTCAGTTCACTGGCGTTCGCCTGGAATATTTTTTCATCTGGATAGGAAAGATTTTCTCCAACATAGAGAACCACATCTCCCATCTCATATTCCACAAGTTTCTGTGCAAGTTCCGCAACTGCACTTCCTGTTCCCAGAATGGAAAAAACCTTCTGATTCTGCTTGATCATGGAAACCAAATTGCAATTTTTGCCGTGGGTGCTGGTGATCTTCGCATCATCCCAGGATAAACCGATCTGGGACATAAAATAAACCACAGAAGAAATTCCGCAGATAATCTCAATGGAGACACAGCCATTCTCTTTTTCACTGTGCTCCTGCCCTTCAAAATCATCTGCTAAACCCCCCTCTGGTTTCCTTCCATTCAACACATCCAACAGCTTCTTCGCTCCGCTGTAGAATCCCACATCCCCGGACAAAGCTATCACAATATTCTCATATTCCGGATGGCTCTTAATATAAGCTCCAATCACATCGCTGCGGTATTCATACACCACCGGCTGTCCCGGCTCCCGGATGGAATCTGCCATACGCCTGGCCCCAATGATCAGATCAGCTCTTTGAACTGCCCTTTTTCCCTGAATTGTAAGGGTTTTCTCACTTCCCATCCCAATTCCCAGAAGTGTAACGTGAGGTTTCAGAATAAGTCCAAAATGTTCTGCGAGCATATGTTTGCATTCTGCCACAGAAAGGCCCTCTTCCTGCAGAGGTCTTCCAATTATAACAGGAATCACATCGCACATAAGTGCAGCATCAATTTTCTCCTGGAAACCACCTGCTTTTCCTGTATCCTTTGTGACCAGATATCTGCAGTCATACTGACGAAGCATGGCTGTGTTTAATTCCATGGAAAAGGGTTCCCTGCATACCGATCAGATGCTTGCCCTCAAAGCCGTAACCTTTGCAGGTTTCCCATCACAGATGGCAAAGACAGAACACGGGCATAAATGCGTTCTCCTGCATCAGATAAAGCTGTAAATTTTCCAAGCTCCTTGCTGCCTGTAGTTAGCAGGATATTCCCCTTAGTGTCTTCCAGAAACCTCACTGCTGCCTCCCGTGTCTTCCACATATACAGCTTTATCCTGATACGCGCCTTTTCACGAAGTACTCTCTCATAGGAAAGCCCTGTATTTTTGCAGGCTGTCCGAATATTCTCCGTTACCTCGGCAGCATACGGATGGGTAGCATCCAGCACCAGTCCGGGGACTGAGTTCTTTCAGAAGATTTTCCATCTCCGCCCCATTCAGGCGGCCAGCGTGGATTTTCAGATATTCGCCCTCTTTTAATGATTTGCTGCCGTAATCGGTAGCGACACAGGCAAACACACTTACTTTATTTTTTGCCAGAAAGCTGCAGATTTCACAGCCTTCTGTGGTGCCTGCAAAAACAACAACATCAGACATTTTTATATCCTCTTGGTGTTACCATTTTTCCATCAATATTTCTGGTCTGTGAATTTCCGATAAATACAGTGGTAAACATATCTACCTGTGTTTCTTTCAATTCAGCCAGAGTCATAACCCTGGCAGTTTCACCCTCGCGGTTAATGTTCTGCACGGTACCGCATACTGTTTCCGGAGATTTGTGTTGAAGCATAAGTTCGCAGGCTTTTTTCAGATAATCGTGTCTCTTGTGACTGGACGGATTGTAAAGAACAATCACAAAATCAGCTTCCGAAGCCAGAAGAAGACGCTTCTCGATCTTTTCCCATGGTGTGAGCAGATCACTGAGACTGATCAGACAGAAATCATGGATCAATGGAGCACCAAGCACTGCTGCTCCTCCGGTTGCTGCTGTAACACCTGCAACTACTTCCAGCTCCACCTCCGGATAGTTTGCGCCGATTTCATACATAAGACCAGCCATTCCGTAAACTCCCGCATCACCACTGCAGATCATGGAAACTGTCTGGTCTTTCATAGCCTCATCAAAAGCCATTACACAGCGGTCTACTTCCTTTCTCATAGGTGTAGTGAGAAAAGATTTTCCCGGAAAATGGTCTTTTACAAGATCAATATAAACAGTGTATCCAACGATCACATCACTTTTTTCAAGAGCTGTAGCTGCAGCTCCTGTCATTCCTTCATAAGAACCTGGTCCGATTCCTACCACATAGATTTTCTTTTCTTTACTCAAAACGTATCCTCCAATCTCCAAGGACAAGAGCCGTTGTCACGCCCTCTGCGCCCCGTTTTCTCTGTATAAAATGAATGCCAGTATAATTCTCTGCGGCTTTCACCGCGCTTCGCTCACACACATTATCCACACCTACTGTCTTACTCACAAAAGGAGGATGGGGTGAATTCACCCGGCACAGACAGAAGTTCCTCACTGGAAAATGTTTTGAAGGGAACTCCCAGCTTTTCCGACAGAGCCAGAAGCCCGGGTTCTTCTTTTTTTAACATCAATGCTTGCAAGAGCTGCAACTGCCTCCGGATAAATGTCATTTTCCTTTCAGGCGGCTGAATGCTGCTTTTTTCCACGGCTTCTGATTCTTTATTTTTCCGGCAGCCCATTCCAAGCACGACAGCCGGTGGAACTACGTGCGTCGTTGAGACAAAGGGATGACAGCTTTTATGTACGGTCACGGCAATCCCACCTCTGGAAGCGGTGTGCCGTCCACAGTCTCATACTGTATTTCTGAAAGTGATATGCCAGTCTTTCGGCACCAGATCAGTCCCTTTGGCAGTTCTCCCTCCCAGGGAAATTCGCTGTAGAATCCAACCTTTTCACCTGCCAGCAGCGCGGCAGAAACCTCTTTCGCCTCTTTCATTCGAAAAATGTGACAGTTGTTTTTCTTTGCAAACACATCCACAGCAAATTTTCCCTCAAGATCTGTGGCTGTTGTGACTACAGGGATTGCCTGTAAAATGTCTGCAGCCAGACAGGCAAGTTCATTTGCCCCGCCAAGATGTCCGGACAACAGGGATATCACGAATTTGCCCAATTCATCTACTACCAGCACAGCCGGGTCTTTCTTTTTGCTCTGTATAAAAGGAGCGATGCTGCGCACTGCAATTCCGGCTGCTCCAATGAAAATGATACTGTCTGCATTTTCGAACTGTTCTCCCGTCCATTTCCCGCAGCTTCCCTTTATAGAATCTGGAATGTATTTGCTCTTTGTGAAAAGAGAAACTATATTTCCTTCTTTTTCCAGTCCCTTTTTTAGTTTCTCTCCTGTCTGCTGCCCTGTCAGGGTGTAGCATATCATGGAAATTTTCATCCGTTTTCCTTTCATCTGGAACAGGCTCTAACCTAAGCTGCCATATCAAATAACCTTATTCTTATTTCGTTGCTTCACGGAACTCTGTTGTAAATCCTGGATCGTATAACTTGGAACGGTCATAATGAGCGGCATTTACGCAGTCTCCAATGATCATAAGTGCAGTCTTCGTAATATGATTCTCCTTCGCAGTCTGCGCCAGGGTTCCTACTGTGCACACAAATTTCTTCTCATCCTCCCAGGTTGCCTTATACACAATCGCAGCAGGAGTATCTGCCGTATAACCGCCTTCGATCAGTCTTCTGCTCAGTTCTTCCAGCATTCCTGTGCTGAGAAAAACAACCATAGTTGCCTGATGAGCAGCAAAGGACTGAATGCTTTCCTTTGGCGGAACCGGAGTTCTGCCTTCCATACGGGTGATGATCACGCTCTGGGAAATATCCGGCAGCGTATATTCCAGATTTAAAGCACTTGCCGCACCGCAGAATGCGCTGACACCAGGACAGTAATCATAAGCAATTCCCTTCTCATCCAGCACATCCATCTGCTCACGGATGGCACCATAAATACAGGGATCACCTGTGTGAAGTCTTACTGTTGTCTTGCCTGCCGCTTCTGCCTTTTCCATAACAGAAAGCACCTCTTCCAGTGTCATCTTTGCGCTGTTATAAATGGTACAAATATCCTTTGTGTACTCTAAAAGTTTGGGATTTACCAGAGATCCTGCATAAATAACTACGTCTGCTTCTTCCAGATATTTCTTTCCTCTTACGGTGATCAGATCCGGTGCTCCGGAACCTGCTCCTACGAAATGAATCATGGCTTTCTCTCCTTTTTCACTATAATTTTTATTGTGCGGCAAAGTTTTATAATTCTTACTTTAATAAATTTTCACTTTGCCTACATTGGTTTTTTATTTACATTATCTTATTTTTCCTTCACAATGATCAACGAATAATAACCTTGCATCATCTGGAATTTCTTCCACACTTCTATAAATTTTCTCATCTGGCATTCCGCAATTTTCAATCATCTCGGCCTTATTACCAGATGCTTTGATCTGTGCTTTTACTTCCTGCACTTTTTTTGCCGGTTTTCATCAAAACTTTCGTTCCGGGAAGCTTCAATGCTTCTTCTATCTGATAGGAGGCAGGGATTACATGAAGCTGCTGGGATTTTTCCACCAGTCCTTCATTAAATCTGGCACTGACTGCGCAAAAGGATGTAATGCCGCTGATGATTTCCGTTGCATATCCCAGCTGCTCCACCCTTTTATGAACATAAATGTATGTAGAATATACGGTTGGATCTCCCAGGGTAAGAAATACTACATTTTTTCCTTTCTCAAGCCATTCTGCAATTATTTTTGCTCCTTCATCATGAACACGTTTCAGTTCTTCTCTGTCTTTGATCATGGGCATTGGCAGGGAAATCATCTGTTTGCTGTCAATTTCCGGATACGCACCTTTCATGATCCTGTATGCTACAGATTCTTTTGGGTTTTCCCCTGGAAAAGCCAGTATATCTGCTTCCTTTGTAAGTCTTAAGGCCTTTAAAGTGATCAGCTCCGGATCCCCTGGGCCAACTCCTACGCCATATAATTTTCCTGTCATAGATCTCTCTTTCTGAAATAGTTTTTAAGCATAACTACTCTGTTTTTATTTTTTGCTCTCATAAACTGAACATATCTTTATTCGTAAAAATGCCCTGCAACATACTGTCCATGCCTGCAATCTGCACACTCTATCATCCCGCTTACATTTGAAGTTTAAGCATTTCATCCTGCTTTTGAATTTCCTGAATCAGTTCACCGGCATCTCTTGTTTTTCCCAGATATCCATATACATTGTTAAAAACAACCGCACCAAGCTTAATTTGTTCATAGGAACGGTGATCCAGATAAAACTGGATTCTTTCCATAATTTCTTTCATTGCAGGCTCTAAAAGGCCTTTTTCGTGCAAAATATCAAGAGCCTCATCTGTGGTATTACAATTCAGGATATCTCTGGCAGTATCTCCATCCGCTCCCACACGAAGAGCATTGGATGCAAGCACTTCCATTCGAGCATCTGCACTGTGGGAATGGGTGTTCATAATTCCTGCTGCTACCTTTACAAACTTGCCAATATGGGCAACAAATAGGATTCCTTTCACGCCCATATCCACAGCCATATCAATGGTTTCTCCCACATAATTGCTGCACTTGATATTTCGTTCAAAAGGTAAGGTCATGTGCTCACGCAGATAATCTGCCCCATAATTTCCAGGTGTCACAAGAAGATACTTCTCACCTTGGGTAAAATGCTGCTTCATTTCCACATGGATGCTCTCCACAAGGGCTTTTTCGCTCATCGGCTCCACGATTCCGGAAGTTCCAAGGATGGAGATTCCCCCTGTGATTCCCAGTCTGGGATTAAAGGTCTTCTTGCCGATTTCTACACCTTCCGGGACAGAAATCACAACCTTCAGCCCTCCCTCATAGTCATGGGAAACTGCAGCTTCTTCTGCCTCCCGAAGAATCATGGCACGAGGAACAGGATTGATCGCCGCTTCTCCCACTTTCTGGGAGAGCCCAGGTCTTGTAACTCTGCCTACGCCCGCTCCGCCATCTATAACGATTCCGGCAGTATCCGTCTTCCACACTGTAGCATACACAAGAATGCCATTTGTTGTGTCCGGATCATCTCCGGCATCTTTTTTCACTGCACAGGTAACCTGATTTTCACTGATCTGAATATCATGCAGTTCCAGGTCAAGGAGGATTCCCTTGGGAGTCATAAGCGGTACAGATGTTAACTTTTCTTTTCCCAGAAGCATCAGGCAGGCGCCCTTGCAAGCTGCTGCCGCGCAGGAACCTGTAGTATAGCCAAAACGCATTTTCTTCTGTCCGCGAATCACATAATAATCTTCCAATCCTGTTTTATGTTCCATGATTCTTGCCTCCAAAGCTATGAGGAACCCGCCCCATCTGTTACGTAAATAAAAGAAGCCCTGTCCTGACAACAAAGCTTCTTTCCTATCAGTCTTATCCCGGTTGCCGCAGGAAATCCTGTTTCTGAAAAAGCAACCAGTATCTGACTGTACAGTAACGGACTTGTGCAGGAATTACACCTGGCTTCCTGATCATGCTTTTCCCTGTTTTTATCCGTTACATTATATAATTTTGCCATTTAAAAGTCAATAAAAGGGGATCGCTTTCCTTATCTTTTACAGTTACAGAGTTGCTGTTTACTCCTTGACCAGTAACCTTTTACACAACTTTATGTTCCATCCATTTTCCACTCTTAAACCGCAGACCAAACACGATCGCACGTACCGTCCAGTCTGTGAACATTCCGATCCAGACAGCCATCGGTCCCATGCCACATACCCGGATCAGATAAACACACAGGCAAAAGCGGAAGGTCCACATGGTAATACAGGAGGTAATCATGGAAAACTTCACATCTCCTGCCGCACGCATGCCGTAAGCCGGAATAAACGCAAACATCCATACGATTGGTTTCACAATGGTGATCCAGAACATCATATCAAGACACATTTCAGCGCTTTTGGCTTCCATTCCACCGATCATGGTAATCGGTCGTGCAAGGACATATACCACTGCACAGCAGGCGATGAGAAAGACTTCGGAAAAGATCATCAGTTTCTTCATATAATAAACTGCCTCGTCTTTTTTTCCGGCTCCAAGGCTCTGTCCCACTACTGTCATAAGTCCGATTCCAACACCAATTACAGCTGTTCCATTTAACATCTCCAGCATATTGGTCATAGCCTGGGCTGCAATTGCAGTGGTTCCAAGTGTAGAGACTGTAGACTGGATTGCCAGCTTTCCAAGCTGGAACATGCTGTTCTCTATGCCAGAAGGAATGCCAAGGGCAAGAATCCTGCCAATCATTTTTCCATCCGGACGGATTTTTCAGATAATCACGTACCACAATTGGCTGCCTGTCTTTTCTAAGCTGGTACAGCACTACTACTGCACAGAAAATTCTGGATACCAGTGTGGAAATGGCTGCTCCGGCAACTCCCATATGAAATACCCAGATCAGGATTCCATTTCCCACAATATTCATCACATTGGAAATAATGGAAATTACCATCGGTCCTCTGGTGTTTTCCTGTGCACGGAAAATGGATGCTCCGGCATCATAAAGTGCAATAAAAGGATAGGACAGCACAGTATAAAAGAAATACACCATAGAATTCTCCATAACATCCGCGTCTACTTTTCCGAAAATAAAGCTAAGAAGCGGTGCACGGAAAGCAAGTCCAAGCACAACGATGAAGACAGAAATGGCTGTTATGATAAAAAGTGCCTGCCTGGCTGATTTGTTCGCCATCTCGTGATTCTTCTGTCCAAGATACTGGGTACAGATAATGGTACCTCCTGCTGCCAGTGCAGAAAAGGCCTGAATAATCAGTACATTGATAGAGTCCACAAGAGAAACGGCGGAAATGGCCGCAGAACCTACATTGCTGACCATCATAGTATCTACCGTACCCATCAAGGCATTTAATAGCTGTTCCATAATAATAGGAACAAGAAGCGCCCGGAGCATTTTGTTTGTAAAAAGATGTTGCTGTTGTTTCATATGTTTTCTCTTTTTCCTTAAATGTATAAATAGTTCCTGTCGCATGGATGTATATCTCATAAAACTGCTTCAGATACTTCCATGCAAATATTTTCTGTGCTATTATACACCTTGAGCGAAAAAAATACAGTATTTAATTACGCACAATCCTTATGTTTCAACATAATTTTAATACAATTTTAGGAGGAACACCTTGGACAGAATTCTTACATACACTATAAAGCCAGAGCAGGAAGGAATGCAGCTTCTTGATTTTCTCAGGAGCAAGGGCTTTTCCCGGGGAATTTTATCTTCCATGAAGGCAGATAAAAATGCGATTCAGCTAAATAGTGAACGGGGATTTGGGAAATCAATTCTTCAGGCCGGGGATTCTCTTCACATACATATTCCGGAAGCGGACAACACTGAGAATATCCTGCCTGTGAAAATGGATCTTTCTATTCTATATGAAGATGAAGATATTTTAGTCATAAATAAGGCGGCAGACATGCCTGTGCACCCTTCCATTGGAAATTATGATAATACACTGGCGAATGGAGTTGCCTGGTATTTTAAAGAAAAAGGACAGCAGTTCGTCTACCGCTGCATCAACCGTCTGGACAGAGACACCACAGGAGCCCTGATCCTGGCGAAAAATCCTTATAGTGCAGCAGTTCTCTCTGCCCAGATGAAACAGCGTCAGATCCGGCGTACCTATCTGGCAATTGTACAGGGAATCGCACCAGAGCAAGGAACTATTGATGCGCCTATCGGGCGCGCAGCAGATTCCACCATCGAAAGACAGGTGGATTTCGCAAATGGGGAAAGTGCGGTCACACACTATGAGCGATTAGCCACCTATCATTCCTACTCTCTCATCGAGCTCCATCTGGAAACCGGACGCACTCATCAGATCCGTGTGCATATGAAGTACATTGGACATCCGCTGCCAGGAGACTTTCTCTACAATCCAGATTACAGAATTATAAAAAGACAGCCCCTGCACTCCTTTCAGCTGGAATTTGCTCACCCTGTTACAGGAGAAAACATGTGTATGACTGCCCCTGTCCCAGAAGATTTTGCAGATGCCTTTCATCGTTCCTAACGGCAACCGAATTCGGGCAAAACAGGTCAGAACCTCATAACCGTGAAGTTCTGACCTGTCTCATTTTTCATTCTCAGAAAGCTTATAATTCTTTTCTGTTCTTCTCATATATAATGAGCAAACCTTTTAACAAAAGATCCTCATCCAACAAAATCTCCCGCTTGCAATGTGGGATAATCTTACGGGCAAGACCACCAGTTGCAACAACTGTAATTTTCTGACCAAGCTCTTCTTCAATTCTGTCAACAATTCCGTCAAGGGCTGCTGCATTGCTGTAAATCACACCGCTTTTCATGCATTCAATGGTATTTTTTCCAATGATGCGCTTCGGTGCTTCAATACTGATTCCGCTAAGCTGAGAAGCACGGGCAGTAAGGGCATCCAGGGACACTCCCATTCCGGGAAAAATCATGCCTCCCACATAATGCTTCTTCTCATCTACCACGCTTACCGTACTTGCAGTTCCCATATCAATAATTGCCAGTGGAAGAGAATATTCATGAATTCCTGCAACTGCATTTGCTACAAGATCTGCTCCAAGCTGTCCGGGATTATCCATCAGGATATTCAGACCTGTTTTTACACCTGGTCCCAATACCATAGGTTCTTTTTTCAGAACCTTTTCAGCTGCAAGCTTCACGGCATTGGTAATCTGCGGTACTACAGAGGAAATAATGCAGCCTTCAATATCAATCCGCTTAATATGATATAAATCCAAAACTGTCTTCAGATCAACTGCGTATTCCAGTTCTGTTTTTGTACGGACAGTGGAAAGTCTCTCAATGAAATAGGTTTGCTTTGAATCAATGCAGCCAACCACAATATTTGTATTTCCAATATCAATTGCTAAAATCATTTTTTCCTCCATGGTTTCTCTATCATCAGCCAGACTGTTTTCAGCCGCAATCAGCGGACCTTTTCAGAAACAATCTGGCTGTTTTCAATTTTCTTAAACTTCTGCTGTTTTTACCACTTTCTCAGATTTCTTCTCTGTTCCCGGAAGAAGCCTTGCCTTGTAAAGGGCTGCACCTACAGCACCTGTGATAACGGTAGCGGAAAGCATTTCACATACTGCGTTGATTCCTACAAATGTACAGATGAACAGAATCACGTTTTTTCCACCCATAAGTCCCTGTACATACTCGGTATTTCCGAAAAGGCCAACTAATAACCCCATAAAAAACAGAGTATTTAAAAATGCGGAAAGAAATCCTGTTACAGCGCAGGAAAGATAAATATTTTTTGATTTTCTGCGGACTCCCTGGAAAATATATCCAAGAAGAAGTCCGTCAACCAGTCTTGGAATAAATCTCTGAACAAACGCCAGGAATGGATTGATTCCGAATAAGGTAACACCCATAAGGCTGGTACCGCCAATGCCGATACACTGTCCAAAGCTGGTAAGTCCGAATACGGCTCCCGCAATGGCTCCGCCTACAGGTCCCATTGTAATTGCGCTGATGGCAACCGGAATAATATTAAAGGTGATTGCAAGAGGCCCGATATTTAGGTAGCCAAGAGGTGTGTAAGCCATAAGAAGCAGAATTGCGATCATAAGGCCCAGTAAGGTGATTTGAGATGTTGTAAATTTTTTGTTCATGTTGTCCTCCTTGTTATCGTTCCCTATATTAGAGCCTATTCAGACTCAGGGATACAATACGGTATGGAACAGCGGGCATGTTTTTTTGGTATTTACCCGCCACTCTGAAAAATGTGTTATCCTCTGTCCAGATTTATAAAATACAATCTGCGAATATAACACCAGTGCCACTGCCTGCGGCTTCGCAAAAGATTTATAAATGCTGCCAGAATGACAGCCTGTAAATAACTATCTGCGAACTCTCTCAAGCAGTATTTTATCCAGGATCTTACCGGCTGCATCCTCCTTGCTCATTAGCGGGAGTGATACTTCCTCATCCTGTGTAATCAGAGTCAGAACATTGGTGTCCCCCTGGAATCCGGCGCCTGCCATTTTTACATTGTTGGCAGCTACCATATCCAGATTTTTCCTGGTAAGTTTGACTCTGGAATTACCGATCATATTCTCTGTTTCCATGGAAAATCCACAGAGAAACTGTCCATCCGGTTTGTGCTCTCCAAGATATTTCAGAATATCATCTGTTCTCTCAAGGGCAATGGACATGCCATCGTCTTTCTTTTTAATTTTTTCATCGCTCACACTGGCCGGACGATAGTCTGCCACTGCTGCTGCTTTAATGATAATATCCTGTTCCTGACTGACAGAGGTTACAGCCTCATACATATCTCTGGCTGTTACCACTGGAACCACTCTCACAAATGGTGGCGGTGCAAGTGCAGTACGTCCACTTACCAGTGTGACATCTGCTCCGCGCAGCATAGCCATTTTTGCAATGGCATAGCCCATCTTGCCGGAAGAATGGTTGGTAATATAACGGACAGGATCAATTGCCTCCTGGGTAGGACCGGCGGTAACCAACACCTTCAGCCCTTTCATATCCTTCTCACAGGCACACTCTCTCAAAATATAGTTTAAAAGAGTCTCAGGCTCCGGCATTTTTCCCGCTCCGGTATCGCCGCATGCAAGATAGCCTACAGCAGGATCGATTACTTCGTATCCATAATGCTCCAAGGTTTTTAGATTATCCTGGACAATGGGGTTCTCGAACATATTGGTGTTCATCGCCGGAGAAATAAATTTCTTGCATCTGCATGCCATAATGGTGGTTGTAAGCATATCGTCTGCAATTCCATGAGCCAGCTTGCCTATCACATTGGCACTTGCCGGTGCGATCATCACAACGTCAGCCTTTTTCGCAATGGACACATGCTCTACCTGGAACTGAAAATTCCGGTCAAAGGTATCCACAAGGCATTTATTCCCGGTAAGTGTCTCAAAAGTAATGGGATTAATAAAATTAGTGGCATTTCTGGTCATTAGCACATGAACGTCTGCCTGCTGCTTCTTCAGCGTACTTGCAAGATATGCGATCTTATATGCTGCAATACTTCCAGTAACTCCCAGAAGAACTGTCTTTCCCTCTAACATTATCTTCCCTCATCTCTCTTTGAAATCTTTTGGACAAAATTCATCTGTTATTTTATATCTTTGTCCGTACCGCTTATTATAATGCAAAGAGACGTATGAATGCAATGTATTTTTTATATGTTCGGCTTTTCATACATAATTTACCTTTATATGCATCTTTTCTTTGTTTTTTTATCTGTTATAATAGCCTTAGACTTTTAACAGCTATTCCAGAGCATGTTTGAAAATCCTTCCCGCAACCTGCATGCCCCACTTTGCGGGAAATTTTGCCATCTGTTTTCGACTTTCATTATAAGGATACTGCAAAAGAAAGGAACCATTATGAACTACCAGATCACACAGTGGTGCGCCCACTTTATCTCAGAGCATGTAAAAGAAGGAGACCTTTGCATTGATGCCACCATGGGAAACGGAAATGACACTCTGCTTCTTTCCCGTCTTTGTGGGGAAAAAGGGCATGTACTCGCTTTCGATATTCAGGAAATAGCACTTGCCAATACCAGAGAGCGGCTCGAAAAAGAAAATGCCCCCCACAATTATGAACTATTTCTGGATTCCCACGTAAATATGGGAAAATACGCAGAGCCTGTGAGTGTAAGCTGCATTGTATTCAATTTCGGCTATCTGCCGAAGGGCGATCATACTCTTGCCACAAGGGCAGAATCCAGTATTCAGGCACTTACCGTATCCCTGTCCCTTTTGAAAAAGGGCGGGATCCTGATGCTGTGTATCTACAGCGGCGGAGATTCCGGGTTTGAGGAACGGGATGCACTGCTGAAATGGCTGAAGGTGCTGGATTCCAGGAAATTTCTGGTTATTAAAACAGAATATTACAACCGGCCTAATCATCCGCCTATGCCCGTACTTGTAGTCAAACTGTAACTTGTATACAAAAAGCAACAACTTTTTCCCATGTATTTACTCAAAAAACACCCCTTAGACAGACTACAATTATTTGTGTCTGCCAAAGGGGTGTTTTATCTTCGATATTCTCAAACTGTACTTTATCAATCTATAATGGTAACGCTTGTCATCACCGGCTGCTCATCTGCAGAAATAGTTCCATTGTTATCTGTAGGCTTTGCATCCTTGCAGATCTGGTCAACAATGTCCATGCCTTCTGTCACATGTCCGAAAGCGGCATACTGTCCATCCAGATAGGTACTGTCAGACTGTACGATAAAGAACTGGGAGCTTGCACTGTCCGGGTCTGAGGATCTTGCCATGGAGATCACACCTCTCTCATGGGAAATATCGTTCTTTACGCCATTCTCAGAAAACTCGCCCTTAATAGTCTCATCAGAGCCTCCTCTTCCGGTTCCTTCCGGATCTCCGCCCTGGATCATAAATCCATCAATAATACGGTGGAAAGTAAGTCCGTCATAGAAATGCTCCTGTGCCAGTTTCACAAAGTTGGTTACACTGATAGGTGCTGTGTCCGCATCCAGTTCCACCTTAATGGTACCGTAGTCCTTCACCTCAATCTCTGCATGATGAAGACCGGTAAGAGGCTCTGAAGTATCCAGAACAGTGCTGGTATCGTCTGCTGTCTCATCTGTACCTTCTCCATCCCCGGAACCGTCTGTAAAGCCGGAAACTTCTTCCTCCGTTCCTTCTGGCTGGTCAGCACTTTCCTCTGTACTTTCCTCTTTTGTTTCTTCAGTGTCTTTATTTTCTTCTGTATTCTCCTTAGTATCTGCTTCTGTGCTCTTGCTTTCCTCTTTCGTATCATCTGAACCACAGCCTGCCAGCATTCCTGCGGAAAGAGCTGCCACCATCAGCATTGCCAGAATTTTTCTTTTTTTCATGATTTTATGCCTCCAATTCTTGATGCCATCTTTTTCTATTATAACGAAAATCACGTAAAAAACAATTGTTTTCACAGATTGTTCAATTTCTTTTTCTTTGTCTTGCCACAGCTTGTATTGTCTGCTAAAATCAAGAAAGAATTTATCAGAAAGCGAGGTCTTTTTTATGGAAAAGATTACCAGTTTCACAATAGATCACATCAAACTTCAGCCAGGCGTTTACGTTTCCCGCAAGGATCCGGTTGGAAATAGTGTGATCACCACTTTTGACATTCGTATGACTTCCCCAAATGAGGAGCCTGTTATGAACACAGCAGAGCTTCACACCATTGAGCATCTTGCTGCTACTTTTCTTCGCAACCACAAGGAATTCGGACCGAAGATGATCTACTGGGGACCAATGGGCTGCCGTACCGGCAATTATCTGCTGCTGAACGGAGATTATGAATCTAAGGATATTGTTCCGCTTATGGTTGAAACCTTTGAGTTTATCCGTGATTTCCAGGGCGAGGTTCCTGGTGCTTCCCCGAAAGACTGTGGAAATTATCTGGATATGAACCTTGGAATGGCGAAATATCTGGCTAAGAAGTTCCTGAATGAAGTGCTGTATGATATCAAACCAGACAGACTGATTTATCCGGAATAATTTGATTTGATATATTCAGAAATCTCCCTCTTACCATTTCATGGCAGGAGGGAATTTCTTTAGTACTCAAAAAACGCTATGCAAACGATAATATCATCCATTTACATAGCGTCTTTCATCTCATCATTTCATCGCTTAAATTTCCAGCCTGTCAGCCTGCGACAGCCTCATCAGCTGCAGCATCTGCACTTCCTTCTGTAGCTGCCTGATCAGCAGTTCCATCTGCGGCTGCACCGTCAGCTGCCACTGCACTTACATAATCACCGGATACATAAGCAGTCTGTCCCTCATAGGAAACCTCAATCCAGCCATTGTCGCATACACCTGTACTTGTAAGCTGTGTACCGCTTGTTACACCTGCGATCCAGGTAGCATCTGCACTTGCATCTGCACGAAGGTTAATATCTGCATTCGCAACATATGTACCATCCTGCTTAGTTACATTCACACCGCTTGCAGTCTGCTCTACAACTGGTTCTGGAGTAGGAGTAACTTCTGGTGTAGGAGTTGCCTCAGGGGTTGGTGTTGGAATAGGGGTCGGGGTTGCCTGTATAACTGTAACGCTTGCTCCTGCACCTTCCTCAAATCCACATCCAGGGATGCAAAGCGCTGCGCCCAGAAGCAAAACGGCCAAACCTGCTTTTTTTCATAATATAGTTCCTCCTTTACAAAGCAATGGTGCTTTGAATTGATTCATCTTCTTTTAAATAATATTACAAAAACAGACTCATTTCGCGAATCGTTACAATTAATATACAGTATTATTACAAATTATGCAACCCCTAAGTGTATCTTTGCAATAAAGCATATCCTTCAGATTCCCAGAACAGCAGATATCTTAATCTCTTTTTCCGTTTCACTGAGATCAAAGTCACCGCCATCTTCCACAGTCATGTGTACCTCATACAGTACATCTTCGGATAATGTATCCGGTGTTTCACCATCTTCTGTCTGGATATGCCATTTCTCTGTTGGAACTTCTTTCAAGGTACCATCTGTGCCGTATGCATACAGCTTCAGAGAACCTGTTTCCCCAGAGATTCCTTTCATACGTATTGCAACGGTTGTATTCGGATGCACATTCTCAATTGTGATCGTATTCAGCCATCCTTCCACATCTCCCAGGCCACCATCTGCCGCAAATTTCTCCTGGCCTAACACATTGCGCATCGCCTGATCCAGATTAACCCTACGATAAGGCATTTCCGGCAGATAAACGAATCTGTCCTGAAGTCTCAGAAGTTCCAGATAACCGGTAGGACAGTAAAGTGAATTTCCGCTGTTTCCGGCATACATTCCGATAGCCATGTTGTTGTACATAGGCTTGCTGGCAACATCCATGGAAAAAACAGTTTCACCGGTCTCAAAATCAAGTATAATATACTGCCACATACCGTTTTCCAGATTCTGTACATATCCGTAGATATATCCGGTTGCCGTAGATAATTTCATCATGGAAGTATCTGACAGATCACTTCTGCACCAGATACTCTTCATTTCGTATCCATCCTCAGTCTTAATCGTATCTACGCGTTCCACACCCGGCGTGATCATTTTATTTCCCTGTTTCAACCAATTTTCATCATAAATATTGGTATAACTCTGAATGGAGGAATCACTGTCCTCTTTTCCCAGGTTGGCACTTCCTGCACCAAACCAGTTACATACGATGGTACTTACGGTTCCTGCACCGTTATCATACACGATCGCAGAATTTTCAACAGATACCTGACTGCCCTCCGGAAGTTCATCGATCACAGGGAGACTTGCAACAACTTCTCCTGTTTTCATATCCAGAGCAAGGAGATTTACGGTCTCCTGATTATCGGTAAACATCACCAGATCTTTTGTAAGGGATGGAGAGCATCCGCTGCCCCAGGCAAGACCTCCGCCAGTTGTTTCATCCCCTTCTTTGCTTTCTTTCGCACCAGCACTCTCGTAAGGAGTTTCCCAGATTTTCTTCACCCCATTGTCCGCCTGCAGCAGATAACAGTTCTGATTCGTCAGGATCACTGCTCCATCCTTGGATGCTGCAATTCCATTCTCTGCACCCTCTCCCGGAGCCAGCTCATATACGAAGACTGCCTCTGACAGATCCGTTTCCTCTCCATTTAAAATGGCATCAATAGCTGTACGGGAAATATAGCCCATAGCACCCTGCTGTTTCCTGTCAGGGTAAATACGGAATCCTCCGGTTGCAAACCAGAGATTTCCTTCATAGTCAAACACTACAGCAAGAAGATTCTGATCCAGTGTTTTTCCAAGTGCTGCCTCTGCCGCTGCTTTAATATCAATATCCAGCACTTTCTCAAATTCCGGAAGTACATTTCCGTCTTCATCTGTTGCCTTCAGCATCAGTACATGGTTATTATTGGTCGGACACACCAGACGGTTACTCTCATCTACAAAGGAATAGGAACTCTGGATCAGATAATCTCCATTATCATGCTGTTTTGGAGAAAAATATCCCAGTGTCTGTGTTTCCTCTGCATTGATATCACGAATTGCCAGTCCACCAAGCAACGGAACCACTGCATGTCCATAGGAATCGAAAAAGATAGCAGGAGAAAGGAAGACACCGCTTTCGCGGCGTCTTGAGGATACATCAGCCCGCAGTGCGGGCTGAGCGTGGTACCGGAGTGACACCAAAATGGGGGTGTGGTACCAATTGAGCGCACCAAAACAGCGAAAAAGAGCCGGATTTCGGCAGTGTACCGCGGTTTCCCCGTGACACCAAACCGGCTGAAAAACCGGTACCATGCAAAAAAGGAAAGGATGGATGCGATGTACAGATTTCATCAGGAAAAGAGGATAAAGCCCGGCCTGGCCATCACGCAAAGGCATATCCGTTTGTGCGACAGGCATCTCCGGGCAGCGGGTGTGAGTTCGCGCAATGAATTTGTAGAGAAAGCGATCGAGTGCTATGCGGGCTGGCTCGACGTCAAACAAAACCCGGAGTTCTTTTCCCGCTTCGATGCTCACGATTTTTCCGGGTGGCAGGTTTGACGAAGCGCAAAACACCCGTAATCGAAAGTGTGCTGTATAGTTACACCGGCACGGATGATGACTTCAACCGTTTCCTCAAAGCTGTCGTTCACGATTTCTATACTGTCTGCCCTGCACGAATTTCTCAACGGGATGTTGTTGGTTCCGTAGAAGATTCCTCCGCTTAAAGGCTTTCCATAGCTATTCTCTGTCCACTGTGATATGGTGTGTCGTGCCGAAGCAAGGCGGCGCGGCCGCCATGTCGCGCGGCTGTCAAATCCAACAAGAAAGCGGGGAAAACAAATGCGGGCCTGGCTCTATTACCGGCTGTCACGGGATGAGGACGAAGAACTCAATTCCCTGACCAATCAGCGCAGCATCATTGCCGGATATGCTGAGAAAAACGGATTCACCATCGCCGGCGAATCCTTTGACGACAATGTCAGCGGCATGCACTTCGACCGGGACGGGATTGAAAAAATATGTGAAGCAGTGGAACAGAACCAAATCGATGCGGTCATCGTAAAAGACCTTTCGCGCCTCGGCCGCCACCGCACACAGACTGCGGTATTCATCGACTACCTCAAAAAGCATGACGTGCGTGTGATATCCGTCACCAAGAACATCGATACCAGCAATGAGAACGACGACCTTGTCATCGGGATGAAACAGATCATCAACGACATGTATGCCAAGGATGCCAGCAGGAAGATACGTTCCACCTATAGGCAAAAGCAAAAAGAAGGGATCGTGCTCATCCCTCCCTTCGGTTACTTCAAGGACAAGAACACCAGGCAGGTCGTGATCGTTGAAGAAGCCGCCGACACCGTCCGGCTGATCTTCAAGCTTTACCTTGACGGATACGGTTTCAAGCAGATCGCCAAAAAGCTGAATGCCGACGGCGTACACACTCCGGCATACTACCAGCAAACGCTGCTCGGCAAAAATGTCCCACATACATGGCCGCAGATATCCAAACAGCAGCTTTGGATCAGTACGACCATCAAGCGTATCCTGGAAAACGAATTCTATGCGGGAACGCTCATCTGCCACAAAACCAGGACGGACAAGATTAACAA
>ENA-OQDT01000887-OQDT01000887.1-human-gut-metagenome-genome-assembly--contig:-NODE-887-length-18898-cov-3.940387_pt1 | contig 18898 bp, 21 predicted proteins | sample MGYA00242786_ERZ504617 | MGnify/ENA primary metagenome ERZ504617 (study PRJEB26092, sample SAMD00036337) | human gut metagenome | host: Homo sapiens | study: EMG produced TPA metagenomics assembly of...
GGCGGCTCCGCGTCGGGAATATGATGAGGAAACGGAGATGTAGTTAACCTGCATCTCTTTGCAAAGGGCCAGCCGGATCTGAACTGGGGAAAACCCGGCACTCCGCCAGGAAATTTATGATATGATGGCCTGGTGGTGCGAAAAGGGGATCGACGGCTTCCGAATGGATGTCATCAGCATGATTTCCAAGGATCAGCGCTTCCCGGATGGTGCGCAGGGCGAAAACGAGCTCTATGGCGACGTTTCCCCCTATGTGTTCAGCGGGCCGCGCGTGCATGAATTTCTCAGGAAATGAATCAGAAGGTGCTTGCAAAATATGATCTCATGACCGTGGGGGAGATGCCGGGCGTGACCATCGAGCAGGCAAAGCGCTACGCGGGGGAGATACGCATGAGCTGAATATGGTTTTCCAATTTGAGCATGTGGAGATCGGCAATGGCCCGCATGGCAAATGGACGACACAACGCTACTCCATGCCAGAACTACGCGCCGTGATGAGCAAGTGGCAGACCGCACTGGAGGGCAGTGCATGGAATTCCCTGTTCTGGGGCAATCACGACCAGCCGCGCTGTGTTTCGCGCTTTGGTTTCGATCGGCCGGAGTATCGCGCCCTGTCCGCCAAAATGCTGGCTGCCTGTCTTTATTTTATGAAAGGCACGCCTTATATCTATCAGGGGGATGAGCTGGGAATGACGAATAACGGCGGCTTCCGGCAGCTTTCAGATTACCGTGATTTGGAGAGCATCAACTGGTTTCATGCCTATACGCGGGCTGGCCTCACAACAGAAGCGGAGATGTTCGCTGCCCTGGGCGCACGCAGCAGGGATCATGCGCGCACGCCGATGCAGTGGGATGCGTCGCCAAATGCTGGTTTTACCACGGGTGAGCCATGGATCATGGTAAACCCCAACTACACGCAGATCAATGCTGCGCAGCAGGTAAACGATCCGGATTCTGTTTTCTGCTTTTATCAGCAGCTACTCCGCCTGCGCAAGCAGCACGATGTGTTCCTTTACGGCACATATGAGCTGATGCTTCCAGATTCTGAGGCCATTTGGGCATACCGTCGCACGCTTGGGGGGCGCCAGGCACAGGTCTATTGCAATTTTACCACGCAGGGCGTGCCGTGTGAAACGCCGCGTGAGGGGCTTCTCCTGTGTAACTACAACACCGTGCAGGCGGAAATTCTCCGCCCCTGTGAATGTAGGGTGTATTTGGATCCCAAGGGCCTCCTGCGAAGTTGATCTAAAAAATAACCGATTCTTCTTCTGATGTTTTGCCGTTGTATCTCAATTGATGTATAGATATAATAAATATAATTAGTGATGATAATAGATTTTTTTTGGCTAAATCAATCGTTTACGAAAGGGATTGATACAATGGCTACAGCGGCTGCACAACGAGAAGCGTATATGACCACTTTAGGGGAGCGCACCTCCTATGGGCTCTATTTTACAGGGCAGAATATCTTTTATATGCTGGTGACCACGTATCTCGTCACTTACCTGATGTTTCTCGGCATTGATTTAAGCAAAACGGCTACTATCATGCTCATTGTGAAGGTTTGGGATGCGCTTAATGACGCGCTGTTCGGCGCTGTTTTCGATAAAGTGCATTTTAAAAGCGGGCGGAAATGCTTACCCTGGCTGCGGATTTCCGCGGCATTTATCCCGGTGACGACCATCCTGCTGTTTATCATTCCGCAGGGCGCGCCGGAAGCGGTAAAACTCGCGTGGTTTGCCATCGCCTACCTGCTTTGGGATACGGCCTACACCTTCTGCGACGTGCCGATTTTTACGATGGTTACCACGATGACGGATCGCCTCGATGAGAGAAATTCCCTCATGGCCCGCGGGAGGATTTTTTCCGGCGGCGGCATGGCTGTTGCAGGCATTTTGTGTACGGTTCTAATCAGCGAAAAGGTTGGGCTGGGCTTCGGCGCTGTGTCGGTGCTCCTCTCTGTGCTCGGCTGCCTGCTGATGCTTCCTATCTGTGTGAATGGAAAAGAGCGCAACTACCATGTGGAGCATGAGGAGGAAACCTTCACCCTGCGGGAAATGCTGCGTTATCTGATCCACAATAAATACCTGCTTCTCTATTATGGCGGCAGCGTGATTTCCGGCTCGCTAGCCACTGCGGGGACGCTGGGTATGTTTGCCTCCTATTATTTTTTTGGTAGCGCAGTGTTTAATCTTTTTTTAACAGCGCTCTCCGCCCTGCCCGCTGTGCTTCTCGCATTCTTTACTCCTGCGATCCTGCGGCGGGTGGATAAATTCAAATTTTTTATTGCCTGCAATGTTTTTTCCGCTGTCTTTGGGCTTGTGATCTATTTTGTTGGTTACCAAAATGTGCCGCTGTTTGTCCTGTTATCCGTTATCCGTGCGATTCCGGCGGGCGCGATCGGCGTTGTCGGGTTTATGTTCACGCCGGACTGCGCAGAATACGGGCAGTATAAAACGGGCACGGACGCAAAAGGAATCACCTTTGCCATTCAAACGTTTTCCACCAAAATCAACGCGGCGGTTTCCTCTTCCCTCGGGCTGTTTCTTCTGAAATTTTTTGACTGGGTTTCTGTGGAAGCAAACAGTTTTGCAGATCTCGAAGCGGCAGGAGTCGTGCAGTCTGAAACGGCGCTGCATGGGCTGTGGATTGCCTATGCGCTTGTTCCGGCGATTGGCGCGTTACTAGCGCTGGTTTTCTACGCGTTTTACCGGCTCAACGACAAAGACGTGCAAATTATGGCCAAGTGCAACGCGGGCGAGCTATCCCGCACGCAGGCGGAGGCAATGCTCTCCCGGAAGTATTGATAAGGTGAAAAAACAGCCGACGCCTTTATAAAATGAAGGGCGCAGCATGTGATCTGCATGCTGCGCCTTCCTTTATAGCTGCTGGTTAAACTTCGTTCCAGTGCGTTGCGTGCGGTTACCTAGCCATTCTCTTTCCTTCAAATGCCGCCCTCCGTTTGACGTCCTGCATCAGTTCGTCAAACTGCGCGGGGGTCAAAGATTGCGCGCCGTCACACAGCGCGTTTTTGGGGTCGTTGTGCACCTCAATCATCAGCCCGTCCGCGCCGGCGGCAATGGCTGCCTTGGCAAGGGGATTCACCATCCAGGCGATGCCCGCCGCATGGCTCGGGTCGATGATGACCGGCAGATGGGATTGCTGCTTGAGCAGCGGAATAGCTGAAATATCGAGCGTGTTGCGCACCATGGTTTCAAATGTGCGGATACCGCGCTCGCAAAGAATCACATTTTCGTTGCCGCCTGCCATGATGTATTCCGCACTCATTAAAAATTCCTCAATTGTGTTGGCAAGACCGCGTTTGAGCAGGATTGGCTTGCGTAGCTGGCCAAGCGCTTTTAGCAGCCGAAAATTCTGCATGTTGCGCGCGCCGACTTGGATGATATCCACATCGGCAAAATCGTCAATCTGATCCTGCCCCATGATCTCCGTCACAATCGGGAGCCCCGTCAGCTTTTTTGCCTTCAGCAGAAGCTTTAGACCATCTGTCTCCAGGCCTTGAAAGGAGTAGGGGGAGGTGCGCGGTTTAAATGCGCCGCCGCGCAAAAGCGTTGCCCCGCTTTTTTTGACCTCCTGCGCGATGGTGCAGAGCTGCTCCTCGCTCTCAATTGAGCACGGCCCGGCAATCACATGGAAAAAACCTTCGCCGATTTTTATGCTGCCTGTCTGCACGATGGTATCCATCGGATGAAATCGGCGGTTCGCTTTTTTATAGGGCTCGGAAATCCGCTTGACGTCTTCAACAATTTCGTTCGCCTTAAGCGCATCGATATCTACGCGGGAAGTATCGCCTACCAAGCCGACGACGGTCGTCTCCTGGCCTTCGCTGTAGTTGGTTTTGAGCCCAAGCGATTCCACGGCTTTGAGCAGGGCGGTGACCTGCTGTTTTTCTGCGTTCGATTTGAGAATGACAACCATCTATGCCCAGATCCTTTCGATTTAGCGATTTTATGTGTGAAAGTATACGCTGTTTCTGGCCGGTTGTCAAGGCGTTTGAACGAAAAATACCTCTGCCGCCAGCAGGGGAAAGGGGAGAAACTAGCTGAACAAAGTCATTTGTCCGTCGTAATCAATATAGGGGCAACAACATTTGCATCCATCAATTGGGCGATATCTGTGATAGATGGTTACGGCGCGGTAAGAATACTTTTATGTATTCTCTAAAATAAAAAGGAAGGCCAACAGCCTTCCTTCTTTTGCCCAGAACGGGCCTTTTTGATTGTCAATGGAATCAGACCGCGCGCGTCACCTTGCCGGAACGCAGGCAGCGCGTGCAAGCATACACCCTGCGCGGAGAACCGTTCACGATTGCCTTCACACGCTTGATGTTGGGTTTCCAAGTCCTGTTAGAGCGCCTGTGTGAGTGGGAAACCTGAATACCAAAAGACACATCTTTGCCGCAAAATTCACATTTCGCCATGTGTCGCACCTCCTTTTTACTAGACAGATACAGAATAACAGAACTATCTTAGCAGGTATTCGGAAGAAATGCAAGCAGTTTTTGACTTTTTTTGCTTCTATTATATGGTTTTTAAGATGTGGTTGAAGGGCTCAGAGCCGCATGCTGGAGGAAAGTATCCGATTATATAGGCTTTGGTGAACGATATTGCCGTTTTAAAACGCGGCGTTTATCGATGCTCCGGCAGGGGGCATGGGAGAGCAGGATGCGCTCCTCCATTTGTGATGGACAGGAAAGATGTGGCAAGCCGCAGGAATACAATCGAAAAAACAACAGATTTGGCCCCGAATAAAAATTCTTTGTTATAGCTTTTGCACTATTGTATTTTCAAACCAGAGTGCTATAATAAAGACCATCAAAGGGAACGGCGCCGGGCGTCGGGCCCTTTCTAACTGTCAAAATAGCGTTGCCGGAAGGGGTGACCGATTTGGATAAGATGGTAGAAACCATTATCGAAATGGATAAGCAGGCGCGCAAGCGCACAGAGGAGGCGGAAGCCTACCAGCGCAAAGCGCAGGAAGAGCTGGAAAGCAAGGAGAAGCAAATCCTTTCTGAGTGCTTGGAGCAGGCTGAGGCTGAGGTCGGCGAACTGGTCCGCAGCGAAGAGCAGGCGGCGGAAAAAAAGCTCAAAGAGGCGAAGGCTGCCAACGACGCCGCCGTTCGCCGGATGGAAGCGTTATATAAAGAAAAGGGCGCACAGTGGGTGCGGGAGCTCGTACGCCGTGCGCTGGAGGCATAACACAAAACGAACAGTCCGCATGGCGGGCTGTATTTTGTTGGCGGGAGAGGCGCAGCGCTGCCTGACCAACCCTGCGGACGCATGGCGTTCCGCTTCCCTGGCCGCGCGGGGCTATCATGAAGCGAACGGATTATGCGCGGAGAAAGGGTGAACCGATTCTATGCTCACAACGGTATCCTCCAATGCGATTCTGGCAAAATCGCGCGCCATGTATGGCAGGCGGCTGACAGAGCGCAATTACACGGAGCTGCTCAACTGCCACAGTGTCAACGAAGTGGCGAATTATTTGAAAAACCGGACGGCCTATGCGGATATCTTCGAGGGGACGACCACTACAGATATCCACCGTGGCCAGCTGGAGACGATGCTCAAAAAGCGCGTTTTTGACCAATATGCATCTCTTTGCCGGTATGAGATGTCCATCGGACAGGATTTTTACCAGTATTTTATCGTGCGCAGCGATATCGACCAGATTATGTCCTGCGCGCGCTTCTTAAGCACTGGGCATCCGGGCGATTATCTATTTGCAATGCCGGCGTTTTTTAACCAGCATACCAAGCTGGATCTCTATGCGCTGGCGGCGGTCAACTCGTTCGAAAGCCTTCTCGCCGCCCTGGAGGGAACGCCATATTATGATATGATGCATTTGTTTGCCCGGAAAGCGCCGTCGGAGATTAATTTTCTCGATATGGAGGCTGTTTTCCAGCGTTATCTTTACGACCGGCTGGAAGAACTGATTGAGAAAGGCTTCAAGGGCAAAGACCGTAAGGAAGTGATGAGCGCGGTAGGCATGCAGCTTGATATGGAGGCGATTGTCAACCTCTACCGCCTTAAGCGGATGGGCGGCCGCTCCCCGGAGGAAATCCGGCGCTCGGTGGTGATTGGCCCGATCAGCAGGCTGCGCAGGCGTCAGTTTGAATTGCTGGTTGAAGCGCCCAGTGCCGCCGAGATGGTAAAGCAATTGGATGCAACGCCCTATGGCCGGAAATTTCAAAAGGATTTTTCCTTCATTGAGGATTCTGCACAAAAGCTGCAATATGGCCGCTGCCTGAAGGATCTTCGTTTTTCTACGAACCCGAGTGTTGTGATGCTCAGCTTTATGTTTCTCGCAGAGAACGAGGTTAATAATATTACGCATATCATCGAAGGCATCCGCTATCAGGTTCCGGCTCAAGAGATCAGTCGGATGCTTATCGGCGTGGGAGATTAGGGGAAGAGGGCGGTTCCCGCCTTGCAAAACCGTGCGTAGCTCCCCACTTCTGCGAAAGGAAGGGTTACAGATATGGCAATCGCAAATATGAAATTTGTTAAGGTCATCGGTCTGCTCAGCGAGCTGGATGCATTCCTTGGCTCCTGTTGCGTAGATGGCACGTTCCAACCGGAGCAGGCCATGCAGTATATGTCGGATTCGATGGGCTACACCCAACTGGTGGAGGAAAACCCCTATGCGCCGATGCTGCAAAAGATTGAGGAGCTTGCGTCCTCCTCCGGCATCCATCTGCGCGAGGTGGAAAAGATACCAAAGCCGGTGACAAATGAGGAAACGGAAGCCTTTATCCGCCAGCTTGGCAGCCGCATGAGCGAGCTGCACGATGAGCGCAAGGTGCTCACGGATCAATTGGCAACCTGTGAAAGCGCGATTACACAATTTCAGCATTTTACGGGGCTGGATATCAACCTAGACGATCTGTTTTCCTGCGAGTTTATTAAGGTGCGTTTTGGCCACATGCCGAAGGAATCCACGCAGAAGCTGCTCGCCTATGCGGATAATCCCTATATGCTGTTTATCCCCTGTTCGAGCGATGCAAAAGAGGATTGGGGTGTGTATTTTGCCCCGCGGGAGCAAATTGAAGAAGTGGATCGCAATTTTGCAAGCCTTTATTTTGAGCGGCTGCGTATTCCCGGAGCAGTCGGCACCCCGGAGCATATCATTGAAGAGATTCAGAAGAATATCGACCTGCTCAATGAGCAGATTGCGGAGCTGGATGCACGGATTGCGGCGCACTGGAATGAAGAGGCCGATCACTGCAACCTGATCTACACGCATTTAAAATGGTTCAGCGGCCTGTTTAACCTCAGGCGCTACGCGGCTCGCCACGGCGACTCCTTCTTTTATGTTGGGTGGCTTGCGGAAGATGCCGTCAAAGCGTTTGAAAAGCATGCGCGCAAGCTGCGCAAGGTGACCTATGAGATCAACGATACCGATGAGGTAGGTAAAACCATTCCGCCGGTGAAGCTGAAAAATCCGCGGATTTTCCGCCCATTTGAATATCTGGTCGGCATGTTCGGCCTTCCCTCCGGCAAGGATATCGACGTGACTGCCTTTGTTGCAATCACCTATACGGTAATGTTCGGCATTATGTTCGGCGATTTTGGCCAAGGCGTCGTGCTGGGGATCGCGGGCTTTTTGATGTGGAAGCTCAAGGGCATGCAGATCGGAAAAATCCTTGTTCCCTGTGGTGTGTCGGCCTGTGTGTTCGGCCTAGTCTATGGCGAGTGCTTCGGGTATGAAACCTGGTTTGACCCGCTTTACCATGCAGTTGGCCTTTCAGGCAAACCGGTCGATATCATGGAATCCATCACCGGCTTGCTGCTCGTTTCCATTGGCATTGGCGTGGTGCTGCTGGTCTTTACCATGTTGATTAATATTTATGGATGCCTCAAGCATAAAAAATTCGGCGAGGCGCTCTTCAGCCAAAGCGGATTAACCGGCATTGTGCTGTATCTTTCGGGCGTTTGCTTTGTGTATAACTTTATGACGAGCAAAACGATTGTACCGAATGCAGTGCTTGGCGTGCTGATTGGCATTGCCTGCATCATCCTCTTCTTCAAGGAAATTCTCATTGGCCTGATCGACCACCATCCGGATTGGAAGCCGGAGAGCATAACAGACTATATTCTAGAGAATTTCTTTGAGCTGTTTGAATATATCCTTTCTTTTTTCAGCAACACCATTTCCTTCTTGCGAATTGGCGCGTTCGTATTGGTGCATGCCGGTATGATGACCGCAGTGTTCGCCATCGCGGGGCTGACGAGCAGCACGGTGGTGAACCTGATCGTGGTCGTGCTGGGCAATATTTTCGTGATGTGCCTGGAGGCGCTGTTCACCTCCATCCAGGTGATGAGGCTTGAGTTCTACGAGTTGTTTAGCCGCTGCTACGCGGGCGAGGGCCGTTCCTTCGAGCCGGTGCGCCTGCACCATGTATCCGAGTCCATCCAATGACGCGGGGCGTCAGTTTCTGATAGATTGAGAAAAAACAATTGCATTTTTGGAGGTAACGATTATGTCCACGTTTCTGTATGCTATGCTTGCCATCGTCCCGATCGTTGTGCTGTTTCTTTCCTTTTACTCCCTGTTCCGCAAAAGAGCGCAGGGTGTGCCGATGAAGAAGGCGATGGTTTCCCATATCGCCACGCTGCTCGTGTTGGTTGTGCTGATGTCCGCGCTGGCGCTCGGCGCTTCCGCCGCAAATGAAGCGGATCAGCCTGCGTCTCCCGCGCAGACCGAGCAGACAGCCGCCAATGCGGACGATACCCAGGCGGATAATTCCAAGGGTATGACGATGATCGCGGCCGGCCTTGCCGTCGGCCTGGCGGGGATCGGCGGCGGTATCGCGGTTGGTTCCGGCGCTCCTGCCGCAATCGCCGCAACGAGTGAAGATCCCAAATCCTTTGCAAAATCCATGCTGTTTGTCGCGTTGGGCGAGGCAATCGCTATCTACGGCCTGGTTATCGCGCTGTTAATGCTGTTTAGCTAATCGTTAGAAATTGATTGATCAGGGGCGGTGGATTGAAATGCGCTTTTATTTAATCAGTGATAATATGGATACCCTGACAGGCATGCGCCTGGCAGGGATTGAGGGCGAAGTTGTCCACGACCCGGAAAGCGTCGAAAAAGCGCTGAACACCGCTATGGCCGCGGAGGATATCGGTATCGTGCTCATCACGGAGCTGCTAGTAAAGCTATGCCCGGAGCAGGTATCGAAGATGAAGCAGAGCTGCGACCGGCCGCTGATCGTGGAAATTCCCGACCGGCACGGTTCTGGCCGCGCAAAGGATTCCATTACCCGATATGTGCGTGAAGCGATCGGCGTAAAGATTTGAGGTGAGGCACATGCTCGAACAAGATGAACGAATCGCAAAATTTTTGGATGCGATCGATAGGGATGCTCAGGAGCGCCGCAGGCAGATTGAGGCGCAGGTGGATCAGGCGAATGCCGAGGCGTTGGAGCGCGCCAAAGCGGAGGCGCAGGCACAGGCGCAGCAGCTCATCAGGAAAGAGCTGTATAAACAGCGTGTGGCAGTCAACCAGAAGTTTGCTAAGGAAGCGGCCTCTTTACGCACGGCGCTGGCCGGCAGGCGCACGGAGATTGCCGACCAGGTTTTTCTGGAGGCCGAGCAATCGCTCCGTGCATTTACGGAAAAACCTGAATATCAGGCCTTCCTCTTCGGCAGTGCGGCACGCTGTGCGGCGCTCCTTCCGCAGGGGGAGTCGGTAGTGCTTTTGGTGCGCGAGGCGGATATCCCGCTTGCGGATGCACTGCGCGCGGCGTTCGGCCGCCCCTGTGAAGTGCGGGCGGATGCTTCTATCCGTATCGGCGGCCTGAAGGCCTCGTGTGAAGCAAAAGGCCTTGTAGCGGACGATACGTTGGATAACAGGCTGCAAAACCAGCACGGCTGGTTTTTGGAGCATGCAGGATTAACGCTGGAACAATAAATGCGCCGGAGGTGATACACAATGTCCGATTCCAATCAAAATGTAATTTACGGCATCAACGGCCCGGTTGTAACCATTCGCGGCGCAACGACCTTACGCATGATGGAAATGGTTTATGTAGGCAACGCCCGCCTAGTTGGTGAAGTGATCGGCCTAGATGCGGATCAGACAACTATCCAGGTTTATGAAGAAACAACAGGGCTGACCCCCGGCGAACCGGTGGTTTCCACCGGCGGCCCGATGAGCGTCACCCTCGGCCCGGGCATCATCCGGAGCATATTTGATGGCATTGAGCGCCCTTTGAATACGATTGAAGAGCAGTTCGGCGCATTTATCGGCCGCGGCTCAAGCGTGCCCGCTCTGGATTTGGAGAAAGAGTGGGATGTTACCCTGCTCGTCAAGCCCGGCGACAGGCTTTCAGGCGGCGCAATTTATGCGCAATGCCCGGAAACGCCGCTGATTACTCATAAAATGATGGTGCCGCCCGCGCTTTCCGGCGAGATCATTTCCGTAAAGCCTAATGGAAAATATCACTTAGAGGATGAAATCGCCGTATTGCGCGATGAAGCCGGCCGGGAGCATCAGCTGACGCTTTGCCAGCGCTGGCCAATCCGTACCCCGCGCCCGGTGCAAACGCGGCTTCCCGCACAGCGCCCGCTGATTACCGGCCAGCGCGTGATTGATACGCTGTTCCCTATTGCAAAGGGCGGCGCAGCGGCGATCCCCGGCGGCTTCGGCACCGGCAAGACCATGACGCAGCACCAGCTTGCCAAGTGGTGCGACGCGGATATCATCATCTATGTCGGCTGCGGCGAGCGCGGCAACGAGATGACACAGGCGCTGACGGAGTTCAGCGAGCTAGTCGATCCGAAATCCGGTCGTCCGCTGACGGACCGTACCGTTTTGATTGCCAACACCTCCAACATGCCTGTGGCGGCGCGTGAAGCGTCGATCTACACCGGCATCACTCTCGCTGAATATTACCGTGATATGGGCTACCACACCGCCCTGATGGCAGACTCTACCTCCCGCTGGGCGGAGGCGCTGCGCGAGATTTCCGGCCGCTTGGAAGAAATGCCGGCGGATGAAGGCTTCCCGGCCTACTTGCCGTCGCGCCTTTCGGAATTTTATGAGCGCACCGGCTATATGCAAACGCTTTCCGGGGAGGAGGGCTCTATCACTGTCATTGGCGCCGTGTCCCCGCAGGGCTCCGACTTTTCAGAGCCTGTCACGCAGAATACCAAGCGCTTTACCCGCTGCTTCTGGGCGCTGGATAAGAGCCTTGCCTATGCGCGCCATTATCCCGCGATCAACTGGAACGACAGCTACAGTGAATATATCAACGATCTTGCCCCTTGGTATGAGGAGCATGTAGGCCGGGAATTCATGGCTTACCGGGAAGAGCTGTGCGGCATCCTGCTGGAAGAAAACCGGCTGATGGAGATCGTGAAGCTCATCGGCGCCGACGTATTGCCAGATGACCAGAAGCTGATTATCGAAATCGCCCGTGTGGTGCGCGTCGGCTTCCTGCAACAGAATGCGTTCCATGCGGAGGACACCTATGTTCCGCTGGAAAAGCAGCTGAAGATGATGAAGGTCATCCTCTATCTCTACCACAAATGTCAGGAAATCGTGGCGCGCCAGGTGCCGATCTCCAAAATTATGCAAACGGGGCTGTTTGATAAGCTTGTCAAAATAAAATACGATATTCCCAACGATAAGCTGGAGTTGTTCGACAGCTATGAGGCTGAAATCGATCAATCGCTCAAGGGCTTTTTGAAATAAACTGCATAGGCCCGGCTCTAGATGACGCACTGATTGAGTCGGATACGCGAATTGTCGAACGGATTTACGCTCCAACAAGGAAAAAAACGCACGAATACATGCCGTATTCAAAGCATTTTGGACGCTGTTCGGGGCAAAAATGTGTCGGCGGGGCGCGTGCTTTGATTGTATCAGCGCTTCCCTAGCAGCTACGGAAAGGTGGTCATTTGAAATGATACTGGAACACATTGGATTAAAGGAAATCAACGGCTCCCTGGTCGTCCTTGATGATGTGGATAACGCGAGCAATGAAGAAATGGTGGAGCTGCATCTCGACGACGGGAGCGTGCGCGCGGGCAGAATCGTCAAAATCGATGGCAAGCGTGTGGTCATCCAGGTGTTCGAGGGCACGCGCGGCGTGTCGATGGTCAATACCCGCACGCGCCTTTCCGGCCACCCGATGGAGCTGCCGCTTTCTCCGGAAATCCTGGGCCGCGTGTTTGACGGCCTCGGCCGCCCGATCGACGGCATGGGCGAGGTATATCCCACTTGCCGCCGGGACGTAAACGGCGCGCCGATTAACCCGGTTTCCCGCGTTTATCCGCGGGATTATATCAACACCGGCATTTCTTCCATCGACGCGTTGGCCACGCTGATCCGCGGCCAGAAGCTGCCGATCTTCTCCGGTTCCGGCATGAAGCACAATGAGCTGGCGGTGCAGATTGTGCAGCAGGCGTCCATCAAGGATAATTCTGAGTTTGCCATCGTTTTTGCCGCTATGGGGGTCAAAAACGACGTTGCGGAATATTTCCGCCGCTCCTTTGAGAGCGCGAATGTGATGGATCGCGTCGTCATGTTCCTCAACCTATCGAACGATCCGATCATTGAGCGTATTTTAACCCCGCGCTGCGCGCTGACTGCTGCGGAATATCTGGCCTTTGATCTCGGCATGCACATCCTTGTCATCCTCACGGATATGACCTCCTACGCTGAGGCGCTGCGTGAATTTAGCTCCTCCAAAGGTGAGATTCCCGGCAGAAAGGGTTTCCCCCGGCTATCTGTATTCTGACCTTGCGTCTCTCTATGAGCGCGCGGGCATTGTCAAGGAAAGGGCGGCTCTGTCACGCAGATTCGATCCTCACATGCCTACGACGATATCACCCACCGATCCCCGGATCTGACGGGGCTATATCACAGAGGGTCAGATCGTGCTGGATCGTGATCTTGACACACGCGGCATTTACCCACCTGTGAGCGTGCTGCCGTCGCTGTCTCGTTTGATGAAGGATGGCATCGGAGCAGGCTATACGCGTGACGATCACAGCATGCTTTCCAATCAGCTTTTCGCCTCCTATGCAAAGGTGCAGGATGCGAAGGCGCTAGCCTCTGTAATCGGTGAGGATGAGCTTTCCGCCGCGGATAAGCAGCTGATGGAATTCGGCCGCGTTTTTGAGCAAAGGTTCATCAATCAGGGCTATACGGAGAACCGCACCATTGAGGAAACGCTCGATCTCGGCTGGGAGCTTCTCTCTATGCTGCCGCGCGAGCAGCTCGACCGTGTGGATGAAGAAATGCTCGATCAGCACTATAAAGGCGATTCCAAATAATTGATTGGGTAAGGGCGGCTGGAGCCGCCGTTTGCCTGCTTTTCTTACATTCATTGAAATCAGGGGGTGGCCGCCATGGCTGGCCAGGTGTTTCCAACCAAAAGCAACTTAATCAGCACTCGGAAGTCTTTAGACCTTGCCAAGCTCGGCTATGACCTGCTGGATCGCAAGCGTAACATTTTAGTGCGTGAGATGATGCTGATGATCGATAAGGCGAATGAGGTGCAAAACCGGATTGACAGCACCTATACCAAAGCCTATGCTTCGTTGCAGCGGGCAAATGTAACCCTAGGTATGTGCTCCTCCTTCGCGCAGGCCGTGCCCGTGGATCAGAGCCTTGCGGTGGATTTTCGCAGCGTGATGGGCGTGGAGCTGCCGATGGTATCGATCGGCGAGACAAAAGAGGATATTTATTACGGCCTCCATTCCACCAATTCCATGCTGGATGACGCATATCGCTGCTTTGATGAAGTGAAGCACCTCACTGCGGAGCTGGCGGAGATTGAAAACGGCGTTTACCGCCTTGCGCAGGCGATCAAAAAAACGCAGAAGCGCGCAAACGCATTGCACAACATCATGATTCCGCAGTTTGAAGCGACGATCAAATTCATCACTGAAGCGCTGGAGGAAAAGGAGCGCGAGGACTTTTCAAGGCTAAAGGTGATAAAAAGCCAGAAGCAATGATCGGATTCATGCAGTATCAAATAGGATGCGTTGGGCGTGAGGCCTTCGAATTTGGTGCGTATCCAGATTCGGAGGCTTAAAGCGCCAATAAAAAGCCTGGAAGCGATCTGCTTCCAGGCTTTTTCAACATTCTTTTCAGGCTAGAGGGATGTATCTGTATGAAAAATCAAACAATTCCTACAAAGGGTAGCAGCTTGGGTGCGGCATAAACGCGGGCCGCCAGCTCTTGATCGAGCATATAGAGGCCCTTTTTCTCGCTGCCGAACAGTTCCATCTTCTTGATTAAATCGGCGGCGTTTTTCTCCTCCTCGCCCTGCTCCTTGACAAACCAGTCGAGAAACTGCATGGTGCGGAAATCCCTTGCCGCATAGGCTGCCTCATAAATGGTATGGATCAGGCCGGTGACATATTGCTCATGCGCCAGACCAGCCTTCAAGGGGTCCATGTTCTCCTTGAGCACGGCGTCAGGCTGTGCGATTGCCTCCAAGGCGACTTTGGCATCGTTATTTTGTAGGTACTGGAGCATCAACAGCGCGTGATCGCGCTCTTCCTGCGCTTGGATCTGATACCAGTTGGCAAATCCATTGAGGCCCTGCTCCACATAAAAGTTTGCAAAATGGAGATACAGGTAAGCCGAATAGAACTCCTTATTAATCTGTGTGTTCAGTAGTTTGGCAATCTTTTCGTTTAACATCGCATAGGGCTCCTTTCTCGTCCTGCAAAAATAGTGATCGGATCACTTCTTCATTATAGCATCCGCTGTTTGAAATACAATATAGCATAATGCTGAAAAGTATGCGGATAGGAAGATGATTTTTTACAAAAACTGGATTTTTTCCCTTAACCGACAAAAAGTAAGCAGTTTCAGTATCGATTGTATAGTTGCCCTCATGCCGAAAAACTGGTATAATAAACCGTCAGGCATTTTGGCAAGCATATGCTTCTTTTCTGTGATAACCCTTCTTTTTCCGGGCAAAATAGCACGGAATACAGCAACAGAAGGGAGCTTCCACCATGAAAGACGCCATGACGCAAACGGCTGCCGCTACGGCCTTTACCACGGAGCAGCCTCCGCTTTCCGCACCGGAGCCGGAGCAGGGGAATTCTGATAACGGAGGGGATAACAGCGGCCAGGTGCAGGATGATATCCGTCAAATTATCGAAACCGGATCGATCACGGTAGATAAAAACGGCCATTATATCCACTGCCTGACCATCATCGGCCAGATCGAGGGGCACTATATCCTGCCGCCCCAAAATAAGACAACCAAATATGAGCACGTCATCCCACAGCTCGTTGCGATTGAGGAAAGCAAGGAGATTGAGGGGCTGCTCATTATCCTCAATACCGTTGGCGGCGATATCGAGGCAGGGCTTGCCATCGCGGAGCTCATCGCCGGGATGAAAAAGCCGACCGTTTCGCTTGTGCTCGGCGGCGGCCATTCTATCGGCGTGCCGCTGGCTGTTTCCGCCAAACAATCTTTTATTGTGCCCTCAGCAACGATGACCATTCATCCCGTGCGCATGAACGGGCTTGTCATCGGCGTGCCGCAGACGCTCTCTTATTTTGATAAGATGCAGGAGCGGATCGTTCGTTTTGTTTGCGAAAATTCTAATATTACCTCTGAGGAATTCCGCCGCTTGATGATGGAGACGGGGGAGCTGATGATGGATGTTGGCACGGTGTTAAATGGGGAGGACGCCGTCAAGGAAGGCCTGATTGATTCTCTTGGCGGCCTTTCGGACGCGATGGATTGCCTCTATGGCCTCATTGAGCAGGCGCAGGGGAAGGGCGGCGAATAGGATGCTCCATACTATTATTTCCGAAACTGATATTTTTCCCCCGGAGCCCATTGCACGCCCGGCTTTTTACCCGCGTGGCAGCGGCGGGGTAGAATGCAGGGAGACCGCGGACGGGCCGGTAATCGAAAGCCTGATCTCGACGAATCCGTTTGATTATCTCAACCCCAGCTTTGCGCCCGGCCGCATTTACCGGCCGGGCAGGCAATAATCAATAGAATATCAGCCTTGCCGCCCGTCATGCATACGGTGCGGAAAGGATACATATAGAAATACCCGATCATGATGATGAATTTGGAGGGATAGTTTAGATGACGGTACTCAAAGCGATCATCCTCGGCGTTGTGCAGGGGATCACCGAATTTTTGCCGATCTCAAGCAGCGGGCATCTTTCGCTTGCGCAGCATTTTCTACATACCAGTGGGGAAGGCTCCCTTTTCTTTTCCGTTATGCTCCATATGGGCACTCTGCTCGCTGGTTTTTTTAGTGTATTATAAAACAATCTGGAAGCTTGTTTTAGCGGTGTTTTTCCATGCTGAAGGATATTTTTACCGGAAAATTCAAGTGGAAGCAGATGGATGCAACGCAGCACATGCTCGTGATGTTTGTTCTTTCCTGTGTGCCGCTTCTGCTGTTGCTCTTGCCGATCGGCGGCGGGCGGAGCTTGATGGACGCTGTTGGCAGCCTTGCAGAGGACAATGACGTGATGGTGGAGGGCTTCTGTTTCTTGCTCACAGCCTTTCTGCTTCTGTTCGGCACCTGGCGCTATCGTCACCGCAAAACGCATTCCCAGGTCGAGGGCAGGGATGCGGTAGCAGTCGGCCTCGCGCAGATGCTCGCGGACACGCCTGGCCGGGGGTTTCCCGTTCCGGTTCGACGATCGCTACCGGCATGATGTGCGGCGTGAATCGGGATTATATGGTGCAGTATTCCTTCATTCTCGGTATCCCGGCGATCCTTGCGGCGAATTTGATGGAGTTTAAAGACGCAATCGCATCGCCGGAGCCCATCGAGTGGACCTATGTAATCATCGGCGTGGCTGTTGCAGCGGCTGTCGGTGTGGCCGCGATCAAAGCGCTTGAATGGCTCGTCAAAAAAGATAAGTTTCAATTCTTTGGCTATTACTGCCTCGTGCTCGGCACGGCAGTGGTGATTTTCAGCGCGCTTGAATATGCGGGCGTCGCCTGATCGTTCAAGCCGACCGCTTCTGTGGTTGATGTTAATTTAACGGCATTTTGGGCCTGGAGCAGCGCTTCAGGCCCATCGGGCCGAAAGGATGTTTCTCACAATGGCCAGTCAGACGAAGAAAAAGCCTTCTGTGGCAAATAAAAAAAACAGCGCAGGCGGGAAGGGGAAAACCCAAACAGGGGTTCCCGCCAATCCGCAAAAGCGCGCCAAGCGGAGGAGGAGCGCCGCCTCATGCGCGCTGGCCAGCGGGACGGCGTGCTGCTGCTGTTTTTGGCGGTATTTCTGTTTTGCTTGGCCGTTGTGCCTGGGCAGAGCTTGTGGGGCGCAATTCAAGGCTTTCTGCTGGGCGTATTCGGCTGGTGTGTGTTTCTGTGGATCGGCCTTTTGGTCTATTTTGCGGTGCTTTTATTTTTGCGCCGCGTGCAGAAGCCGCAGGTGGTGCGCGGTGTGCAGCTTGCCCTTTTCATCTTGTTGCTAAGCAGCGCCTTACATATTCTGGGCCATGATACCGTTGGCATGGGCTGGGCGGAAGATTTAAAAGATGCCTATGCCCAAGGCTTCGGCGGTATCGGGGGCGGGGCCGTCGGCGCGATGCTTGGAGGAATTCTGCTCTTTTTTGGCAGAGCCCCTGCCGCTGTAACGGTGATCTTGCTGATGCTCGTCGATTTGACGCTGCTGTGCTGGCCGATGATTGCAGAGCGTTTGCAGGAGCGGGAGGAAAATCCGCGGTCGCCGCGTGAAAGCATCCCCGCCAGACGAAGGAAAAGCCGGAGACTTTGCCGGAACCAATGCGGGAGGTTGCTTTGCCGCCGCAACAAGAGCGCCGCCGGAAACGCCGCAAGTGCGGTTTTGATCCGGATATCCCGCTGGATGTGCCTGGTTTTACCGCCCCGCTGCCCGAATTGCCGCCCGAACTCCTCTTCGGCTCAATGGAAGTAGGGAAAGAAAGGGCGATCCCCTCTGCGGATGTGCCTGTGGTGGATGTGGAGCAGGACGGGGGCCGATTTGGAGCCGCAAGCAGTTGAAAAGGCCCCGCAGCCCTCCTTTGCGCTTGATGATATCATCCGCAAGGCGGCGAAGCCAGCCGCTCCAGCGCCGTCCGTGAGGAGCCGGCGCCCCGCGCGCGGGAAAACGGGGCGGATTACGCTTTACCTCCCTACGATTGCCTGGAGCAGCCAAAGGCGGCAGATTCCTTTAATTACAGTGAAGAGCTTAAGGCCAATGCGCGCAAGCTCGTCGATACCCTCAAAAGCTTCGGCGTTGAGACGAAAATCGTAGATATCAGCCGCGGGCCTGCCGTTACGCGCTATGAATTGCAGCCCTCCGCAGGCGTGCGCATTAACCGCATCTCCAACCTGGCCGATGATATTGCCCTGAATCTTGCGGCCTCCGGCGTGCGTATTGAAGCGCCAATCCCGAATAAGGCGGCCGTTGGCATTGAAATTCCGAATCGCACGCGCACCATGGTCACGCTGCGCGAGATCATCGAAACGCCCGCCTTCCAGCAGGCAAAGAGCAAATTAAACGTTGCCTTGGGCAAGGATATTGCAGGCAACATCACCTGCGCGGATCTTGCCAGGATGCCTCATCTATTGATCGCGGGCACCACAGGCTCCGGCAAATCTGTTTGCTTGAATTCAATGATTGTCAGCATTCTCTATAACGCTCGCCCGGATGAAGTAAAGCTTCTTATGATCGACCCCAAGAAAGTTGAGCTGAGTATTTATAACAGGCATTCCGCATCTGCTCGTGCCCGTCGTGTCGGATCACGCAAGGCCTCAGGCGCGCTCGGCTGGGCAGTAACGGAGATGCTCAACCGCTATAAGCTTTTTGCGGATAACAACGTGCGCGATATGGCGGGCTACAACAAGCTTTGCAAAAAAGGATCCGGAGAAAAGCCCGCTGCCGAGCGTCGTGTA